>Ga0181464_1000421_pt2 | contig 16723 bp, 17 predicted proteins | sample InSIn2gowninarea_FD_119074 | JGI IMG/M metagenome (GOLD analysis project Ga0181464, IMG submission 119074) | Clean room microbial communities from NASA Spacecraft Assembly Facility at Jet Propulsion Laboratory, Pasadena, California, USA -... ...
AAACTGGTTTATCTTGAGTGGGGAGCCTAGCCTTCCTAATTGGAAGGAAGTCATTGGAGACTTTAGATGGATAAATAGAGAGGCTTAGGACCTTAGTAGGATTCAGAACTTCTATTTTAAAACTCTACTTTATTCCTGAGTTGCAAGACTTGTGATAGTTTGTTCTGTAATCCATGGCTTTTATAATAAAAATTAGTTTTGTTTTGAGCCAGATGTGAGTTAACTCAGAGGGCTGAAGCTCTTGGGTTAGGGCCCAACCCGAGCAACTAAAGCTCCTCTTTACTATACATGTATGCTAGCATATATTCCTGGTTTTCATTGTTCATTTGCTTAAGTAGCATAGATTTGTGTTCTGTTCATTTTCTTAAGTAGCCTTCTAGTTTTGTTCATTTGCTTAAATAGATGTATTTTCATTACAGTAGCGTAGAGTAGATTGGTTGTGCTTAAGTTTACTTCCAATTGTGCCTTCTTTCAGTCCATAGGGTAGCTAGAGGAAAAAGATCACCATAAGGTTGTGCACAGGTGTGTCGGCCTCATCTCCTCCCTCTAGGACCATGACTTTATGAAGAGACCATTCAGCAGCCCCAAAAACACAGGTTTCTAGTTCTCGCATGAGCTATGGATTTTGTAGTTTGATGACATTACTTGTCCACCCTCACTAGTTTTTCTGTCGTTTTTCATTTGAAACCGCCTTCAACACGTTCTTCATGCATCATTTCATTACCTTACGATCCACAACAAACCTTCCCAATCACCGTCCAATTCATTTGTTTATCCAACTGTCACCACGCGTGAAGTCTTTCACTTACTTTATGCGCTTTAAGTCCCCACAGTCAATCTACCTTGCCTGATCCGATAGCTATCACATCACTCCAACACTTTATGTGCTTTAAACCCCCACCGTCGATCTACCTCGCTTGATTCGACAACTATTGCGTCACTCGATCACCAACTAGCTTGGCCGATCTCCACCGTTGATCTGTCTAGCTTGATCCGACAGCTATCATGCAATCTCACGTGGATTCTTGCATGACCGTTATTCGCCATAGAGCATGTGAGAAAAGTGGTTTTCTCATGCTATGTGTCGCTTAGTTATTCTAATCATGTGAAATTTCAAAATGCAGCTTACAGCCTTGAGCGTGCATGAGAAACTACTTACCGCCTTCGAAACCTGCTCCATCATTTCTACACGTTTCTTTTTCCCGCAATACGATCTCTGTTTTCCATCCTCTAATTAATCATGTCCATCCATCTCTTGACTTAATCTCCGCGATAAGACCTATGTCATTCATCCTGTTCATTTGTCTGGTTCGTCCATCTATCCACTTAACCTCCACGATAAGACCTTCATCGTTCATCTTGTGCATTCAACTGTTCATCCATCTATTCACTTAATCCTTCGTGATAATATCTCCACCGTTCATCTTCTGTTCGTTGGTTGATCTAATAGTTCTTATGCACTGCTTCTTCCTTACGTCCTCCTTTCACTGATTTTGACCTCTGATTGCTCTTCCTCTTAAAAACCGATTTAGCTTAAGTTTCTTTACTTACACCTTAGTATAGTTTGATGCTCTTTACCTCTGCAACTTAGATAGCAACATTAGGTTAGTGATTGATTTAGCAATTTTGCTTAGCATAGCTATTTAATTGGTTAATTAGGTTATGGTGTGGTTTAGCATTACATGTTGTTTTCTTCATTACTACAGTAGAGTAGCTCTCTCTTAGAATAGATTTTATCTTCTTCCATCAAAGAATTAAGCTTATTTTGACCCTATAGAAGTCTATCTTGGAACCCCTAGGGTCTCTTGCTAGATGAGCAGTGACAACAGGCAGTACCTTCAGTTTTACTTATGCATATAGCAATGTCACCTCCAAGTTTGTACGAACCTGGGGTTGATAAATAAATCTAGTAGCCCTGGGAGTTGCAGCATTCTTGTTGCAATACCTAGGCTCATCACTTTTTGGCACCATTTCTGGGGAGGTGTCTAAGTAGAATGTGATTATTGATTTCTTCTATTTCTAGTCTCCAATTTTCTTCCATTAGTTTATTTCTGCAAAAGTAATCTATTTTCTTCCTTTCTTTCAATTGCCATTATCTGGTTTCCTTTCCATTCTGCAAGTAGAATTTCAATTCAGCAATTAGTCTTTTTCTGTCAGTAGTCTTCCTTCAAATCAGCAATTTCATTCTGTAAGTAGAATTTCAATTCAACAAGTAGTTTTTCTTGTTAGTAGTTTTTCATTCAATCAGCAATTTCCTTTCTGCAAAGTACTTTACAACTTGAAAAAAAAAAAAATTCTTCCAAAAACCAACCCTAAAACATTTCCTTTCATGCCTCATAGGAATCGGGACAATTCAAGGAAATTCTTGTCAAATACCCCCACTGCATCCAACAGTCAACCTTCTCTCTTCTTCAGTGATGGTGAATTGGAAGACCCTTTAGGTGAGCAACCTTACATATTTGAGGAACCTACAGGGGAAGAAGAAGAGGAAGAACCCATTCCTACTGAACCAATGGCTAAAAACCAAAATGACAGAGGAAATAGAGAGAGAATTGAGGGTGCCTTCCCCATCAGGGAGACCAATGGGGACACTAAGATGAAGAATATAAGCCCCTCTTCTCTACCTCATTTCCATGACCTAACCATGGAGGACCCTGACACTTTCCTATTTCAGTTTTTTGTTATATGTTGAACCTATAACTATGTAGATGATGAGAAAAAGTTAAAATTGTTTCCATCTACCCTCAACGATGCAACATTGCACTAGTTCATGGGTTTACTTTGAGATAGCATCACAAATTGGGCTCAGATGTAGTAGGCTTTTAACAACAAATAGAGGGACTATTGTAGTTCAAAGGACACTAAAGAAGATATTTTCAAGATGACCATAGGCCAGGATGAATCCTTAGAAGACTATGAAGAAAGATTCCAGCTTAGTTACAAAAGGGCTAGGTGCACACTTGACCTTGAGTCACTGAAGCTGGTCCTACTCAGAGGAGTAAGGGAGGATCTTCTGGATACCTTACATATGATAGAATGAGGAGATATCTACCAATTACCCCATGAGGATATTAGGATTATCTTTAGAAACCATTCTAGGGAAACCAGGAAAAAGGGTAGGGGTAGTCAACCTATGGCCAGTACATCATCCTCCAATTCATCCATTAAGGGTGAAATTGGAAATATGCTCGAAGATTTCAAAAGTGATATGCTACAAACCCTTTCCTTGCAATTGGACAGCATGAAAATCAAAAGGAAGCAAGAGGAAGCAAAAAGTGCCCAAGCCATCTTTTGTCCTAGATGCACCAGGAGGCATCCTAGGAATGAATGTCCATTGAACTGTATTAATATTTTCTCAGCCTGTGAAGAAAACCACTCCACAGACAAGTGCCCTTCTTTACCTGGACTCAAATTTGTATATCAAGGAGTTGAAGGGGTCACTGAGCAGCTTCACTACATCAACCAAAGGAGACCTCCTAGGCCTAGACCATACCAACAGGGTATGCAAGGGTCATCCCATGCATATTGCAACCCCAACCAAACCACAACTATACCTTCTTAGGGACCCCCTACTCATCCTTCCTAGTATACACCCCCTCCTTGGTCCTATGCATCTTAGTGTCACTCCCAGCCAGCCAACCAGTCATTTCAGCCTTATGTTTCAGTCACAACATTAGTGGAATACCCCACTCCAGGGGTGGAGGCCTCAATTCAACAATGTTCCAGCCCTATTGCCTCCACCACCTACCCAGCCACAACTCCTGCACTCTACTCCACCTAAGCAACCCCAGATGCCTACCCAGCCAAATATGAACCCGAACAATAGGCAGGCTTAACAAGTCTATAGTGGAGAGACATCATACCTAGCTTATGCTATAGAAATCTAGGAGATCAACCTAAGATCTAGGAGAATTCTCCCAGACAACCAACCTCCCTCTCCACATAGGGAGGTTGAGGAAGAAAGAGAGGAAAGAAACCTTAACGTAAATCCACCCTTTCCTAAGAGATAAACCCAACCACTCCAACATACCCCAAAAGAAACTAAACTTCTGGGAGAATTGAAAATCTATGTGTAAGGATCCCCCTTCTCTAGGCAATCAAATACGTTCCCATTTACAATAAGTTGATTAAGGAGAAGTGATTCAAGCATCCAGGAAGAAGAAAAAGGGATGCTCCTACCATTAATGTCATTGGGTAGTTGTCTGACTTAATGCTGGGGCAAGTAATATGTCCAAAATATTTGGACCCTAGAAGCCCTGTAGTAGATGTGCACATCAATGGCACCATTGTCCCACACACTCTAATTTATCTTGGGGCTACCATTAATATGATGACCAAGTACACCATGCTCAACCTCAACCTCCAAGGGTGATTGAGGAAGACCACAACAGTTTTGCAACTTGCAGACCATTCCATAGTCATCCCTGAGGAAATTGTGGAGGATGTGGTGATCTCCATTGATACCTGGGAGTACCCTACAGATTTTCTAGTTCCCCAGCCTAAGGCTAAGCTTACTGGTTACCCTCCCATCCTTGGGAGGCCATGGTTGGCCACAGATGATGCTTACGTTAGCTGCAGAGCTGGGAATATGACCATCAAGAATGGGCATATGTCCAAACAGTTAGTCCTATACCCACCTGCCCAACCTACCCTAGAGCATGATTTACCTTTATGGTTGGAGGAGGAGGAAGAATATGAGGTTTATTTTGCCCAACTTTATGCTTTGGAAGTAACCATAGGAGGAGGATAGCAAGATGAGGATGACTTAATTGGACACTTGCTCCAAAGTCCAACTCCTAGTTCATTACCATCAGAAGAAGAAGTAAGGGAAACCCAGAAAAATCATCCAATTGACTTATTCTTGGCCAATTCCAACCCACTCCATTTCAAAACCATAGAATTCAGTCCAAAGAAAACTTTGAAAATTAATCCATCTCTTTCTGCTTTAGAAGAGGAAAATCTATGCAACATGTTGAGAGAAAACCTAGAAGCCTTCGCTTTTAGTTATAAGGTGTTGGAAATAATACTGGGGGGGTGAATCAGTGTTATCAGGTCAATTATTTTTCATTTCCCAATCATATTTTCGTACACTACTTTAGTCAGTGAAAATAACGTATATACGCAACTTCAGTTAAGGAAACTTGCGTATAACTTGCAAACTTGTAACTTAATTTATTCTTCTGATGTTGATCATTAATCTGTTTGTCAAAACCATATAAACAATAACCAGGAACAATAAAACAAATTAGACAGTCACACACAAGAACACAAGATATAAGGTGGAAACCCAATGTGGGTGAAAACCACCTGCTGCAATTCGTCTCTATCTTCTTTCAATTAGAAACTTCTTTTTACAATGGATCTGTACTGGTGCAGTCTTATACCAGTACGTAGGCTTCTACCTGTAGAAGGCTACAACCTTTTCTCATTCTCCAGCTTCTCCTGGAAGGGAGCTACAACCCCCTTAGCTCTTGTACTAGCTGAGGCGCTAGTACGTAGGTGTTGACCTACAGAAGGCTACAACCTTCTCTTTTCTTCCAGGGACCACGTAACATAAATTTTTAGACTAGATCCATGAATAACATCAATCAAACATCAATTATATCTGCATAACCAATATCCTTTGCACCAAACTAAACTGAATCAAATAGTCACTTCTCTGAATGATGTACCCATAAAACAATAACAGTAACCAAACACCAATTCTGAACCCAGAACACTGCAGCAATAAACAGAAGTATCTAAAACATATTTCAAGAGACGTACGCTACTTCAATGTGTACAACCTGCGTGCATACGCTTTTGAATTAAGGCCAACCTGCATATACGCTATTTTGAATTACAGAACCACCATGTATATGTGCCTTTGCTTCACTAAACCTGCGTACAGATCTATAAAAGATAATTTATCCTTTTCACTTATTCAGACATCAGTTATACCCGGATTATCAGATTTATAGATCAAGTCATGCGCCAAAAATAATAGATCAAAATCACACAAAGATACTACTATTCAAGCCTTAAGATCTTGACCCATCAATAGTAATTATCCTTCTTCTTTTTCTCAGGTTCCTCCTTTATTCAGATCCAGCTATGCACCATAACCCAATGACCAGTATTCCAGATCTAACTCTTCGTACGATATTCAATGCTTGAGTCAATACCTTTGCCTAATGATCTCCTTCCCCTTTTATAGTCTTAGGCCTTACACAATACCATGGTCGAAAACCATAAAGAATCAATACCTTGGACAAAATACCTGGGTTCAACACTTCAGACAAGATACCATGGTCCAAAACCATAGGTGCAAATACCAAGGACTAAATAACATGGACCAAAAATAAGTTTTCCCACACGTACGCGCTTTTCTTTGCATGAAAGTGCGTGCATATGTATACATGCCTTTTTATCATTTAACCCATGTGTATACATGCCTTGGTTAAGAGGAGCCTGCGTATATCTCTTTTTCCTTCATTCTGAGAGCCTGAACTGTGATCTATCATTTGAGTGAGTTGCCATCAAGGACAACACCTATGTCATAGCACCAAACCTGTGTCATAATGCCAACAATCTTCCCCTTTAGACTTGATGACAACCCCAAGTCACTCAAAGTAATTCTCCCCCTTTGTCATCAAGTGCAAAGGGTTATGCTCCCCTTGAGTTCATGCTGAAATCTCTACTCCGTTGTGTTGTCCATGCTCCCCTTGACTGTAGGCAAGGTCTGCAAGAAGATGTTCTACAAGCAGATTCATAACTTTATACATCATAAATGACCTTCCTACCACCAAAGACTCATACATACATCCATCTTCCAACCAAGTGGGGATTGACTCATCCACCCAACCAAGTGGGGATACACCAAAAGTTTACACAAGATAAAACAAGAACATTACATCATCCATCCCAGGCATAGTGGGGAAACCAAAGTAGGTCATTACATGACCTTGATAAGAAAATAAATATATGACATAGGGACGAAATATCTACAACAAGAGTATGATAGTCATCAACAACTATCATTAGCATCATCTGCCAATCATCATTCAGACTAGAAACCATGTTCTTCCTCAACATCTGTTCCACCTGAAACCAAAAACAACTGTGAACTTGAACCAAGATCTTCTAAGATAATGCCAACAATGCATTATTAGAAGTATATGCTCCCCCTAAACCTGTGCCAGATGGTCTCTGTCAGAACCATATCAGACTCTTTTCATCCTGAGTCTGGCCCCACTGATTTCCTTCAAACCAACATATACACAACTATATCCACTAAAACTAGTGTACGTATGCAGATCCTCCTCATGAAAATTGCATACAACCACTTTTCTTTGAAACAGACAAGTTTCAACAGCAAGATGATGCATCAACTACCCCTAGATTCTGTCTGAGGTATTCAAATGTCTCCCTGGGAAGTGGTTTGGTGAGTATATCAACAACTTGTTCCTTAGAGGGAACATACTCCAATTTGACATTTTGTTCAAGCACTTGTTCCCAGAGAAAATGATATTTGATAGGTATGTGCTTGGTTTTTGAATGCATGACTGGATTCTTTGAAATATTGATTGCACTTGTATTATCACATAAGATGGAGATAGGTGCAGTACAAGTGATTTGAAGATCTTTCAAAGTTTGCATCATCCAAAGGAGTTGTGTGTAGCAAGATGCAGCAGCCACATATTCTACTTCAGCTGTAGATAAAGCAATTGAACTTTGTTTCTTGTTGAACCAAGATACTAATCTGGAACCCATAAAGAATGCACCACCACTAGTGCTTTTTCTGTCATCCACGCTTCCTGCCCAATCTGCATCTGTATATGCATGAAGTGTGAGATCTGCATCTCTAGGATACCATAAGCCATAGTTTTGTGTTCTTTGAAGATATTTGAAAATCCTCTTTACTGCCTGAAGGTGTGCTTCCTTTGGATTTTCCTGGAATCTTCCAACTATTCCCATTGCATGCATGATGTCTGGTCGGGTACCTGTCAGATAGATCAGACTACCAATCATGGATCTATATGTTGGTTGATGTACTGCTGCTAATTCATCATTTGCGCTGAGGCTACATCCTGTTACCATAGGGGTACATACTGGTTTCAAATCTTCCATGCCATATTTCTTCAAGATCTGCTTGAGGTACTTGGTTTGAGATAAAAAAAATACCGTATTTAATTTTTTGGACTTGTAAACCAAGAAAATATGTTAGCTCACCAAGCAAGGACATTTCAAATTCTTTTTGAATCACCAAGGCAAAGTTTTGACTCATGGCTTCTTCGTTGCTACTAAAGATGATATCATCAACATACACAACAAGTATTAGCAATTTATCATTATCAATTTTTATATATAGATTGCTATCTACTGATCCTTTTGAAAAACCTTGTTGATGGAGGTATTTGTCCAGACGATAATACCAATCCCTTGGAGCCTGTTTAAGACCATAGAGTGCCTTCTTAAGTCTACATACAAGTTTTGGATCATTTCCAAAGATGAATCCATCTGGTTGCTCAATATACACTTATTCTTCTAAGTCTCCATTTAAAAAGGTAGATTTCACATCCATTTGAAATACTTTGAACTTCTGAAAGCTAGAAAGAGTAAGGAACATTCTTATGGCCTCAAGTCTAGCAACCGGTACAAAAGCTTCTTCAAAGTATACCTTCTTGTTGAGCATACCCTTTACAAACAAGTCTAGCCTTGTTTCTAATAACATCTCCATTTTCATTCAACTTGTTTTTGAATATCCATTTTGTCCCTATGACATTCTTATCATTTGGTCTAGGAACCACCTCCCAAGAGTTATTCTTTTCGATCTGCTCAATTTCTTCATTCATGGCCTTGACCCAACATTCATCTTTGCATGCTTCACTTACATTTTGTGGTTCAGTGGAGGAGAGCAATGCTAGATAGCTTGAAGCTTCTAAAATAGTTCTTCTTGTTTGTACACCTGCCTCTTTCTGCCCCAAAATTTGAGTTTCTGGATGATTCTTCTGGACGTATATGGATGGAGTCTTTTCTTCTATCCTTATCTGTTCTTCTGGTGCCTCATCGGTTTCTTCTTCATCATAAGTCTGATTTGATGTTGAAGGATAGTCCTCATCATCTTCGAAATATTTGGATTTTACTTGCCTAGGAATGTTTCCTTATTCATCAACCACTACATCAATACTTTCAACAATTTTTCCAAGTCTTTTATTGTAACACTTATATCCTTTGCTGTGGGGAGAGTAACCAAGGAGAATGCCTTCATCTACTCTAGGTTCAAACTTGCCAAGGTTTTCATCAGTCCTTTTGATGTAACATTTGCTTCCAAAATTTTGAAGTATTTTACTGTGGGAGTCTTACCATACAAAAGATCATGAGGAGTTTGATTGTTGTTTACCCATACGTTTGTCTTGTTGAGAGTAGTAACTGCAGCAAATGCAGCTTCACCCCAGAAGGTTGCGGGAGTTCCAGACTCATCAAGCATAGCATGAGCCATTTGTTGAAACATTCTATTCATCCTTTCCACTACTCCATTTCATTGAGGAGTCATTATAGTAGAGAATTCCCTTCTTATTCCATGTTCTTCACAAAAATAAAAACATTCATACAAGGTAAATTCCCCTCCTCGATCAGACCTGAGGCATTTGATTCTGTGATCTGATTTGTTTTCAACCAAGGCTTTGAATGCTTTGAACTTTTTGAAAACTTCATCTTTATGCTTCAGAAGTCCTATCCAACACATCCTGGAAAAGTTGTTAATGAACAATATAAAGTATTCTTCTCCTTGAGGTGACCTTTTCCTAGATGGACCACATACATCAGTATGGACAAGTTCAAGTGGCTTGCTAGCTAATCCTTCCTTCTCAGTGAAATTATTTCTAGTTTGCTTATCAAACTGACATGATTTGCATATTGTATTGTCTGGAATTCTGATGTCAGGGAGATCACAAACTGCTTGATATTTGCATGATTTCCTTATCTGGGAGAAGCTTAGATGCCCCAATCTTCTGTGCCATAGCCAATGTTCATCATTCGTTCTTAGATAGCATTGTTGTTGTCCTCCATTGAGTATGTATAAATTATTTGGAGTTCTTATGCCTTTGATCACTATATCTCCTGTATCAAGGTCACGAACAATACATCCATTTGATCGAAATATTACCTCATTTCCTTGATCACACATTTGACTGACACTCAATAGATTATGTTTTAAGCCATCAACATACATAACATTTCCAGCTTTGACTTTTTCTTTCAAAATAATAGAACCTTTACCTTTTATGAATGCAGGGGTGTCATTTCCAAATGAGACCTTATTTTCCTTTTCAAAGGCACTATATGACTGAAGTTTTTCTTTATCACCTATCATATGTTTTGAGCAACCACTGTCGATGTACCACTGATTTTCCTGCCCTTCAACATATAAGGCTATACCACATCCTTCTGGTTATGGTTCTTTCTTCCTCCATGTTTTGGGACTCAATGAAGCTTTCTCCTTCTGAGTTGTTTGCCAAAACCTACTCCTCCATTTAGAATATTCATGACCGAAGTTGTTACAAATAGAACATTCTATTTCATTTTCAAGAGAAGAAAATTATTGTAGGTTCTTTTCATGATTCCAGTCACACTCCTTTGATTTCGTGCTTCTCTGGTCATGATGGTCTTGTAGGCAACACATTGAGTTGATTTATGTCCAAAGTTATGACAAGAGAAACATTGGCCATTGAAGAAATTCCTGCGATTATCAAACCTTCCGTCCAAGTGATTGTAATTTCCATAGCCATTCGTTCTTGAGGAAAATTGAGAGTGATTTACCTGTGGTTGGTTGTAGCTTTTGTTCATCCTTGAAGTAGATTGCCCTCGATTTACTTGGTGATCTCTGTTCATTCTTGAAGTAAATTGTCCCTGATTTACCTGGTGATCTGCATTGTGCCTTTGCTATCAATTGTCAACCTGTTCACTTCTCCTTGCTACTTCAAGATCAGTTTTGGAGGTAGATGGCTTTTGTGCTTGAGATGCTTCTTTAGTATACCCAAGACTTGTCTTGATTAGAGGGGAACGTTGTACTTTGATAATCTCATCTAAAGTTTCAGATCCTTTAGCAAATCTAAGATTAAGAGCTTTTGTTTTCTCAATATCTTTTCTAAGTCCCACAATTTCACATTCTAACTTTTCACTGTGTTTTTCCCTTTCAGCAAGTTGGAATGTCAGAGTATCTATAATCATATTCTTTTTTCTCTTTTTCAGTGCCTTGATGAGGGAGTAGCTAGAACTTGCTCCACCATCATCATTGTCTTATTGATATTGTCAATGAACTCTTGTTTTGATAAAGGCCTCTTGTACATTTTCAATCGGTGTCCATTAACAATAAATGGAATGGCTTCTTCATTTATAGTTCTGATTTGCACTGAACCATTATCATGGCATCTTTCCACCACATAAGGTCTGAGCCATCTTGTCCTTAGCTTGCCCTTGAAGTATTTATACCTAGAATCATATAACAATGCCTAGTATCCCTCTTGAAATTGCTTCTCCTTAATATGTTTGTCATGCCAAATCTTCCTCTAAAGTTGAACTATCTCCGTATGTAGGACGACCTACATTCTAAATTCATCCAAGCCATTCAAATGTAACAATCTTTCTTTCTATGCATGACTGAGATCCAAATCTAGTTGGGCTGCCATCCTCAATGTGTTATATTCAAACTCAATGGACAGCAAAGCCTTTTTCCCATAGACCAACTCATAGGGTGTAAATCCAGTGGTGGTCTTCCATGTTGTATTATAGGCCCAGGTGGTCTCAACTAGTCTCTTTGTCCAATCCTTCCTGCTGCTGCTCATTACCTTGGTTAAGATGTTCTCCAGTGCCCCGTTGGTCACCTCCACTTGCCCATTAGCTTGTGGATGATAAGGAGTGGAGGTCCTATGCTTGACTTTGTGATGGTTGAGTAGTTCTTCAATCATGATGGAGGTAAAATGGTTGCCTTGGTTTGTGACTAGCTCTCCAGGGTACCCAAATTTGTAGAATACATTCTCCCTTAGGAACTCAACCACCTTATCTTCTATTGCTGCCTTAATTGCCTTGGTTTTAGCCCACTTAGTCAAATAATCAGTGCACACAGTGATGTGCTATTTTTTCTTTGAAGGAGGGTTGATAGGCCCAATGAAGTCCATGCCCCACTTGTCAAATGGCTTGAAAGTCACTTGAGGTTGTAGGGGAATTTCATCTCTTGTAGTAGGCTTTCCCATCCTCTGGCACTGATCACACTGACTAGTGTACTTTTTCACATCCTAATGAAGAGTAGGCCAATAATAGCCTACTTACAACTCTTTGAATGTTGTCCTCTTTGCTGCAAAGTGACCTCCACAAGGCCCATCATGATAGGTCAGAAGGATGTCAAAGACTTCCTCTTCCCTTACACACCTTCTCAAGATTTTATCTCGGCCAAGTTTGAAAAGATTTCCCCCAATCCAGGTGAAGGGGGCGCTCTTCCTGACTATCTTGCTGTTTTATTTAGAGGGAAAGTTTGGTGGCAACTATGTTGATACCAAATAGTTTTCTATATCAGCAAACCATGAGGAGAGAACTGAAACAACAAAAAAATGCTCATTTGGTAACTAGTAATCCACCATTCCTTCTTCACCTACAGGCAGATTCATCCTAGATAGAAAGTCTGCAAAAACATTTTCCTTACCAGGCTTATCAACAATAGTTAGATCAAACAGCTATAATAAAAGCAACCATCTTATAATTATAGCATTTACATCTGATTTGTTCATTAAATATTTGATTACAGCATGACCAGTATACACAAATGTTTGATAGCCTGTAATGTAATGCCTAAATTTGTTTAATGAATGCACAACAATCGGGAGTTCCTTTTCGGTCACAATATAGTTTAGCTCAACCTTTGACAGGTTCTTACTGATAAAATAGATGGAATAGGGAAATTTCTCCTCTTCCTGACCTAAGGCTGCTCCTATGGCTTTGTGTGAGGCATCAATATGAATATGAAAAGGGAGGGCCCATTTTGGGCCTCTAAGGATTGGTGTAGTGGTTAATTTACCCTTTAGAATGTCTAAGGCCTCTTGACAGCTCTTTGACCATATAAACTCGGAATCTTTGGCCAAAAACCCAAACAAAGGAGAGGCCAACTTGCTGAAGTCCTTTATGAACCTTCAGTAGTATCCAACTAACCTTAAGAAACTCCTGACATCTCTCTACTTTTGTCGAGGTGGGACCCTTTGGATGATTTCTATTTTGTTTGGGTCCACCTATAGTCCTTGCTGAGATATTGAATGACCTAGCTCGGTCCCTTCAGTCATTAAGAATTCACATTTTTCTGGACTGAGAGACAGGTTCATTTCAATGCATTTGGGCAATACTTTTCCTAGGTTAGTCAGGGCTTCTTGAAAATCACAGCCATAAGATGTAAAGTCATCCATATATGTTTCCATAGCATCACGTACCAATTCGGCAAAAATACTCAAGACTGCTCTATGGAACGTGGCAGGAGCATTGCATAGGCCAAAAGGAAGGACCCTATAGGAAAATACCCCAAGGATAGGTGAACGTGGTCTTATCCTAGTCTTCTGGGCAGGTTTGGATTTGGTTGTACCCACTGAATCCATCTAGGAAGGAAAAAAAACTTCTTCCCTACCAAGCTATCCAGCACTTGGTCAATGAAGGGTAGGGGAAAATGATCCTTCTTTGCGCCTTTGTTCAACTCCCTGTAATCAACAAAAATCCTCCACTTACCATTTTTCTTGGGAACTAACACTAAAGGAGAGACCCTGAGATAGGGCAAATGAATCCTGCATCTAGTAGTTTTTGCAATTCTTCTTTGACTATGTCCTTAAGAGTTGGATTCATCCTCCTTTGTGGTTACCTGACTGGCTTGCAACCTTATTTGATGTATATGTGGTGAGTACACACTGAGGAGTGTACTCCCTTCATTTCCTTATGTTGGCATTATGACACAGGTTTGGTGCTATGACACAGATGTTGTCCTTGATGGCAACTCACTCAAATGACAGATCATAGTTTAGGCTCTTAGAATGAAGGAAAAAGAGATATACGCAGGTTCCTCTTAACCAAGGCGCATATACACGCGGGTTAAACGATCAAAAAGTGCGTATACGTATGCACACACTTTCATGCAAAGAAAAGTGCGTACGTGTGGGAAAACTTATTTTTGGTCCATGGTATTTAGTCCTTTGTATTTGGACCTATGGTTTTGGACCATGGTATCTGATCTAAAGTGTTGAACCCAGGTATTTGGTCCAAGGTATTGATTCTTTATGGTTTTGGACCATGGTATTATGTAAGGCCTAAGACTATAAAAGGGGAAGGGGATCATTAGGCAAAGGTATTGACTCAAGCATTGAATATCTTATGAAGAGCTAGATCTGGAACACTGGTCATTGGGTTATGGTGCATAACTAGATCTAAATCAAGGAGGAACCTGAGCGCAAGAAGAAGGATAAGTACTATTAATGGGTCAAGATCTTAAGGCTTGAATAGTAGTATCTTTGTGTTATTTTGATCTGTTATTTTTGGTGCATGACTTGATCTATAAATCTGATAATCCGGGTATAACTGATGTCTGAATAAGTGAAAAGGAGAAATTATCTTCCATATATCTGTATGCAGGTTCAGCGAAGCAAAGGCACGTATACATGCTGGTTCTGTAATTCAAAATAGCGTATACACAGGTTGGCCTTAATTCAGAAGCGTATGCATGCATGTTGTACACATTGAAGTAGCGTATGTCTCTTGAAATATGTTTTAGCTACTTCTGTTTATTGCTGCAGTGTTCTAGGTTCAGAATTGGTGTCTGGTTACTGTTACTGTTTAATGGGTACATCATTCAGAGAAGTGATTATTTGATTCAGCTTAGTTTGGTGCAAAGGAGATTGGTTATGCAGATATACTTGATGTTTGATTGATGTTATTCATGGATCCAATCTAAAAATTTATGAAATGTGGTCCCTGGAAGAAAAGAGAAGGTTGCAACCTTCTATAGGTCAACACCTATGTACTAGTACCTCAGCTGGTACAAGAGCTAAGGGGGTTGTATCTCCCTTCCAGGGGAAGCTGGAGAACGAGAGAAGGTTGTAGCCTTCTACAGGTAGAAGCCTGCGTACTGGTATAAGACTGCACTAGTACAGATCCATTGTAAAAAGAAGTTTCTAATTGGAAGAAGATAGAGATGAATTGCAGCAGGTGGTTTTCACCCACATTGGGTTTCCACCTTATATCTTGTGTTCTTGTGTGTGACTGTCTGATCTGTTTTATTGATGTTGGTTACTGTTTATATGGTTTTGACATAGATTAATGATCAACATCAGAAGAATAAATTAAATTAAAAGTCTACAAGTTATACATGAGTTTCCTTAACTGTAGTTCCTTATATACGTTGTTTTCATTGACTGAAGTAGTGTATGAAAATATGATTGGGAAATGAAAAATAATTGACCTGATAATACTGATTCACCCCCCCCCCCTAGTATTATTTCCAACAATTGGTATCAGAATAGGTCCTTCAGAAGATGCTTGAAGGAAGATCTCTCATCATGAGCAACTACGAAAAGGAGGCATCTATCAGGGCACCAATCTTTGATGGAAGCAACTTCGTCTATTGGAAGGTAAGAATCACAACCTATCTTCAATCTCTTGGTAGAGAAGTTTGGGATATTGTGGAAATAGGATACACATTTCCATCAGCAATTCCTACAGATACGGCTGGTAAGAAGCAGTATGAAATAAATGCAAAGGTTGTCAATACTCTATTATGGAGTTTATCTCAATCAGAATTTGTCAAGGTTATGCAGCTCAAAACCGCAAAAGAAATATGGGACAAGATCGTTCTAAGCTATGAAGGAGATGATCAGGTAAAACGTGCAAAACTACAAACTCTCAGAATTCAATATGAAAATCTCAGAATGCACAATGATGAAAGTGTGCCTAATTATTTCTTACGTATAGATGAGATTGTTAATTGTATGAAACATTTGGGTGAAGAGATAAAAGGAGTTACTTCGGTTTAAAAGGTTCTAAGATCTTTGTCTTCTAAGTTCGAATAAAAAGTTTCGGCCATAGAAGAAAAGCAAAATCTATAGATCATTACCATGTCACACCTACATGGAATCCTAATTGCTTTCGAAATGAGAAAAGGGGGACCATCAGACATGAGAGAATATACATTCAAATCCTCAAGAAAAGGAGAATACGATGAGTCAGGACATATGTCAGAAGGAGAGAAAGAATCAAACTTTGTCAAGAACCTTCAACGGGGTTCTGGAAGATTCAGAGGTAAGTAACCTTTTAAATTCTTTGCTTGTGGAAGAGTCAGTCACTATGTAGCCAAGTGTCCTCATAAAGATAAGCTTGACAAAGGTAAGGAACTAGTTAGATGGAACAGAAAATAGAATGTAAGTAAGAAGAGCTATTATACACATGAAGATAGTGATGAATTTTCGAATAGTGATGAAGATGAACAAGGTAATGATTATAGACTTTTGATGGCTTTTGAAGATGATGATTTCTTGGATGCTATAGATGAAGAAGGTCTTTATGAAGAAATTTATAAACTTAAAATTTGTTTAGAAGAAAAGAATATGATTATAGATACTCTGACATTCCAACTTGCTGAAAGGGAAAAACACAGTGAAAAGTTAGAATGTGAAATTGTGGGACTTAGAAAAGATATTGAGAAAACAAAAGCTCTTAATCTTAG
>Ga0181464_1000109_pt2 | contig 16704 bp, 11 predicted proteins | sample InSIn2gowninarea_FD_119074 | JGI IMG/M metagenome (GOLD analysis project Ga0181464, IMG submission 119074) | Clean room microbial communities from NASA Spacecraft Assembly Facility at Jet Propulsion Laboratory, Pasadena, California, USA -... ...
GGCTGAACTTGTGATCCTCATCTCTTGTCACACAGATCATGAAAACCTGCACTTTCTATTAATAAATGTAGAAAGAACAATAGTCAACAGGATGGAGATGAATGCTGGTAGAGAGACGGAGTAGTCGACCAACACATCAGTCGGAAAAGAGCTGCCACTCCCTGATCTTTGCCATACTATGTATGACCATCATCCATGTGAACCAGAAATCATAGAGGCATTAAATGCCTTATGGCAGGCTAGTTAGCTCTTGCCGAAGAGGCAAGCCAAAACTACTTGCACATGCAACTCACCCCAAAACTCCATTTGATCTGAAGAACAGAGCTAGCTCGACCGACAATACGGATAATGATGTCCTACAGTAATACGGACAATGAGGTTCTGCAGTAGTACTAGTGATGTACTGAGCCCTTGCCTTCATTGTATATATTGATTACAACGACGTCAGTGAACTTAATAAAGTTTGAAACGAAAGTGGGAAAGTTGCGGCCCGATATAATGCAGATGATACGCATGCGTGTCATTAGTGGTCATGGTACATACATATAAAAGAAGGAATGTGATTGAAAATGTTATGAGTGGCAGAAGAATGGAATGTGGATGTCATTGAGCTTTGAAAGGCCGAGCAAATCATTCTCGTTGGTATACTAATGATGATGGTATCGCATCGCATGTGTCTGTGTGTGCAGATCGAGATGGAGGATTAGGAAAGGCGAAATGGCATCTACAACTATTGTTATTACAATTAAAGTGACGATGATCCTGGTGTTGATAGGTTGTTTTGCGATTGATCGGACCACACTTACTAAGCACTACTTATGGACAACGAAGACATGAATGCCATGAAGTTAGATAATTGATTATTATCAAATATCAGATGATGATTACTATAGATGCAGTGATACCGATCTGCAAAATATGAATGAATGAGTATTCAGTTAGAAAGACATTACATCACACTTATTTAACTATTAAGGAATAACTCAATATTTAACAATCTTTCTAATTTAATTTAACTAGATAATATTCTGCATACTGCTCATGATGATGACGAAGAAATAGCAGCAGGATGATGATTCCTGTAATTCACCATATTAGTAATGATGATGATGATATCGCATGTGTACGAAGAAATCACGGCAGGACGTTGATTCTTGTTATTCCCCATATTAGTAATGATGATGATGATATCACATGTGTACAAAGAAATCGCAGCAGGATGATGATTCCCGTTATTCACCATATTAATAATGATGATGATGATATCGCATGTGTATGGTTGTTACTACTATTATCTTGCTCCCATGGTGTTCTATAGGTAATTGTGTTCCGCAAATGCAAATGGACCACATTTAACACTATGTTAATGTCCTCATGGAATGCCATTACTTGCTATGTCATGTCATGTCATCGTCACGCATATTGGTTGCTTCGTTTCGTTTGTTTCTCCTGTCTCCGATAGGTAGAATCATACCTGCAAAAGTTTCTATTCTACTCTACTGATAGTTACTATGCTATCATTGCTCTAGTTCGGTTTCCATTTTTTTCTTTTTTAGCTGATTTTCAGTGTTCTCTTAAATGATTACACAAATACAAATACAAATAGTCATCGCATAGTGATAGTCTTAATATTATTATTTGTAAATTAATTATTATTATCAATTATATTTAATTTTAAATTAATAAGTACAATTAAAAAAATATTATTGAAATAAAAACATAATATTATATATATATATATATATAATTAACTAATTAATTAATTATAAATATTATAAAATATTTATAATCTTAGTCTCACTTTCTCCAATTTTGTTGTGCATATCACAAAATATGTTGTTCATTGTTGTTGTGCATATTTTAAAAGGACACACTAATGCTTATTAGGTTAGTGAGAGTCCCATATATTAATTTTTGTTTTAAACCTGTGAAATAAAAATAAAATATTATTTATAATAATTAATATATATATATATAAGTATTATAAAATATTCATAATCTTAATATCACTTTGTTCAATTTTGTCATGCATATTACAAAATATGTTGTACATTGTTGTTGTGCATATTTTATAAGGACATCACCAATGCTTATTAGGTTAGTCTGTGGAGTCTTGTATACTAATTTTCATGATATTTGTCACATTGCTAGTATCAAAAAATCATAATAAATAGTAACTAAATTATAACTTTATTATTATTGTTATTCTTAATAATAAAAATAATTAACACATAACTTAAACATTTATATATCTAAAAATATATATAATAAGATTCTTTACCATGGAGATTCATCCACACTTTATCATACAAAATCCTAATTTGTGATACCATGGCTTTATTATACCAATAAGCATGTCTGCTTTGGATCACGGCTTCCAGAGTTTTTATCTGGAAGTTTCATGTGTTAGTTGAATTACATGCACTATTTTCCTTTACCGAGAAAGTTCTTTCTATTGGTTTTTAACGAGAAAAGTAATAGTTTTTTGTTTTTTGTTTTTTTTAAGATGGAGAAATTAAATTTCATTTTTTTGAATGTTTTGAAATTTACACATCTACTACGACATTTTTTCCCTTCGCACCCAAACGTTCGAATAAATCTATTAGATGGCTATCTGAAGGGAGAGTGTTTCCTTGGAAGATGTTAATCTAAAACCTAGAGAATGATTTCTGTTTGAAATATTTTTATACAAAAATTTATTTTTGATTAATGGTAGAACGGAATTGTTATATGCTTTTGGTCATCTTCCAAAAGCCTATTGGAAAGTGTTGCTTTTTTGAAATATGTCAATTACCCAATTTAGAAAATACTTTTGCTTTGAAATATGTTCACATTTTAGATTTTATTTGAATCACTTTTTTGGGGGCATGTATTGATTTAGGAAGTCTCTATTCTCAATTCTTAATTCGTGTAGAAGAATTATCAATCGATATTAAAATATCACGTGAAAAAATTATGGATCCATAATAAGGTATCATTTAGATGACTTTTATCCTATCCAATGTGCAATTATTTTTGTGTTACAGAGTGATTCACTTTTACAACATAATACTTTGGAGCTTTATAACAACTTATGTTGGTTTTTACATCCATAAACATATGTACATATATCAAAAACATCACACCAAAACATATACCAAAAACATTCGCTCAACCAAAGAATAGAGAAGGATATGTAGCCCACATTTGATCCACCAATTTTCATGTAGCATCATCTGAACCAAAGCGTTTCCACTGCACTTTAATTTGTTTGATTGCTTCGTTCCAGAGTATGATCATCTTTCTTTGCAATATACACTGAGGTTCTTATTGGAATTCTCCATCTGGTTCCATCTGCAATACAAACCAATCAATCACCTCACCCTCATCAATAGAACTATACTTTACCGCAATCCTTGCTGGATCACTAGACTCTAAACAAGCATGGATGTCACTTCTCCAACTACATTGTGAGAAATTTACTATCTCTTAGTCTATAGGATTGACCGTAATCCACAGTCTGATTCAGGGATCACTAGGCCATAATTGAGACTCCACTTTCTAGGCTTTATCATATGTCCTTCCATTCACCATCTAATGATCCCTAGCCCTAATTAAGGGCACCCACCTCTAGGCGTTACTATATATCTCGCCATTCACTAGTCAAGGATTCCTAGGCCCTAACGAGGCAACACAAAATCTAGCTTTACCGCAACCCATAATTCGGTTCAGGGGTTACTTAGACAAGGCTTTATCACAATCCACAATTTGGTTCAGGGATCACCAGGGCATGTATTTTTTCTTTCAGAGATCCACCTCACTCAATTTCCAATTCATCAGACAATCTAGCTCAACCAAAACACGAGAACCCCATCACACCATGGCTATCCAGAAATGGCAACGCTAGGTTGAAAAATATTGTCACACTTGTTAAAACCCATGCCCATAACAATGAGAGAACCAACGCATACATAACCATGCATGCCAAAACTAGCAAGGAAATCACACATTCAAATCAATACCTACAAATAATTCCATTGTAGCTGCTTGATCCTGCTCTTCCTTGCTTGATGCTTGCTTTCCTTTGCTTTTCTTGAGCCAATGCTGAAGTGCTCCAATAAAAATCTAAGTGTCCAAGAGTGAGAGAGAGAGAGAATAGATAGAGAGCTCCAAACTTGAACTGAGAGAATGTACCAATTGATCCTTAGACACTTTTTTATTATTAATGAAGCCTTTATTTTATTCATTTTTCATTATTTTCCTTCATTTTTCACCTCACATGAAACTTGTGACCTTTCACTTTCATTTTCTCCTAATTTCCAAATTTTCATAAATAAAATGTCATTTAATGCTTCATGCTTTTCCAAAGCATTCGCCAATTTATTTAGCTAGAGTAAACCAAATGAATACCCACACTATGATGTTTTTCCCAACATCTAACTTTGAACAAGTGTCCCATAATCGTGGTTATTATTTTGCCTTTATTAATTTTATTTATATGGAATTTTTACCAGGGTTTTTACAGAAACCTCCCTCGTGGGGAAACACCATCCTCGGTGTTCAATCACATCTACAACCAATAAAGATTGTTGTAAGCAAAACATACCGCCTATGGAGCTTTATAACTTAGTTCGATGTAGTGTTTACAATGATCAACCTACTGAAAAGCAAACCAACATAACATAACCACATGAAAACCATAATGATATGACACCCATACAGCTTATTGAAGCTTTATAACACAACTCATAATGATATTTACATCCATATACATACGTACATATATAAAAAACATCACACCAAAACATATACCAAAAACATTTGCTCAACCAACGAATAGAGAATGATACATAGCCCATATTTGATCCACCATCTCCTATGTAGCTTTATCAAGCCCAGAGTGTTTCTACTGCACTTTAACTTGCTTGATTTCTCAGTTCAAGACCATGATCATCTTTCTCTGTAGTATACATGGAGGTTCCGATTGGAATTCTCCATCTAACTCCACCTACAATACAAACCAATCAATCACATGAGCAACTTCTTTAACATATTTCTTAAGCAATGACATGTGGAAAACATCCTAGAATTTCACTGTTGGAGCTAGTGCAAGTTGATAGGCTAATGGTCCAATCCTTCAAGAACCTTGAAAGGTCCTCAAAATCGAGGTGTCAACTTGGCACATGATCCAATCCACAATGAGATCCTCTTTGACTTGATGCGCAAATACACCTGCTCCCCAACCCGAAACTCCTTAAACAATTTGTTCTGATTTGCATAATTTATCTGCCTGTCCTGTGTTGCCTTCATATTCTTCTTGATAATCTGCATTTGTTGTTCCATCTCTGTCAACATGTCCAGTCCAATCAACATCCTGTTGATTGAATCACTCCAACTGATGGGAGTATTACAACTCTACCCATACAATGTTTCTAATGAACTCATCCTCAAAGATTCCTGATACCCATTGTTGTAAGCGAACTCAATCAGTGGAAGATATTCTTCCCACTTCTATCGTTGATGCATCACATACATCCTCAACATGTCCTTGAATATCCTGTTGACCCTCTTTGTCTGTCCATCTGTTTGCAGATGATAAGCTGTACTAAAGGCAAACTTTGTCCCTAAACCCGCAAACAACTCATTCCAAAACTTGTAAGTGATTTTAGCATCCATATATGACAATATTTTTCGGAACACCATGCAAGATCACTAAATTTCTGATGAGGACTTGTGCTATATCACTAGCTGAATAAGTAGTCTTCATTAGAATGAAGTGCACTACCTTTGTCAATTTGTGCACCACAATCATGATGGAATCATGTTGTCTAGAAGCCCTCGACAAATTTGTGATGAAATCCATGGAAATGACCTACCATTTCCACTATGGAATCACAATTGGCTATAGTAGGCCACTTGGATGCTTACATTCTACCTTCACCTGTTGACCGTCCAAACATCTAGCTACAAACTTTGCCATGTCCTTTTTCAGATTCAACTAATAATAAAATTTCTGCACTGTTATCAATGTCTTTTGATACCCTCAGTGACCTGAATATGGTTTCACGTGAAACTCTTTCAAGAGCTTTCTTGAGATCACTACTGCTTGACACATCCTATCCCTAAATCTGATTAATCCATATGTTGTAAGACGATAGTCCACATCTTGATCACTTGTACCCTGTTGTAATATGTGCATAAGCTCCATGCATCTATCATCCTGTGCTCCTGCCTATATGATCTGATCCTGTCAGTTTGTCCCATAAGAACTCAGAACTGTTGTAAGGTTCACGTGTACCCCCCTGCTAAGAGAATCTGCAACCTTTTTCTCTTTACCCTTCATGTACCTGATATCAAAGTCAAAGTCATTGATCGTGACCAACCATCTAGCTTGCCTGGCATTCAAGTTTCTCTGATCGAACAAGTATCTCAACCCACTATGATCACTCATCAATACAAACTTCCTGCCAAGAAGATATTTCCTTCACATCTTCAATGCATGGACAATCTTTGCCAACTCAAGATCACATGTCCAATAATCCTACGCATGCTCATTCAATTTCAGTGACTCATAGTGCACTACTTGTCTTTCTTGCATAGTAAATTTACCAAGTGCTCTCTTGCAACCATCTATGCATACTACAAATTCTTCGTCTGGATATGCAATCTTTAAAATTGGAGCATTTGTCAACAACTATTTCAATTGCTCAAAACTAGTTGCACATTCGTGTCATTTCAAATTTATTACATTTCATTTGCAATGAAGTATTAAGATATGTAATGTGAGAAAAGTTCTTGATGAACCTCCTACATTAATTTGCTAACCCCATGAATGAGCTTACCTATCCACATTTCTAGGAGCTTCCCATTCCATGATAGCTCTTATCTTCTTTAGATCCATTACTATACTTTCTTTGGAAACAATGTATCTCAAGTAATGTACCTCTATTTGAAAGAAACCACATTTGCTAAGCTTGGCATACAATCGAGGCTCTGTTAGAAATATCAACACTACTGCTAAATGCTAGACATGTTCTTCCTCATTCCTAGAATATATCAAGATGTTATCAATGAATATAATAACAAACTTGTCTAGATAAGGACACAACACACTTCATCAAACATATAAAGGTATCCAGAGCATTAGTCAAACCAAATACTTGTTCTTGATGATCACTTTGTTCAAATTTTTGTAATCAATGCGTAGCTTAAGTGTACCATCCTTCTTCTTCACAAAAAATACCCGTGCACCCCAAGGTGATACACTTGGCCTAATGTATCCCTTGTCAAGAATTTCCTTAATTTGCAACTTCGGCTCTACTAACTCTGGTGTGCTCATTCTATATGGCACCTTTGATGCTGATGCTGCTCCTAGTACCAACTCAATAGAAAAGTCTAGTTCTCTATGAGATGGCAACTCTAAAATATCTGCAGGAAATACATCCTGAAACTGTTGTAAGATCAGGTACTTGATTAATACCTACACATCCTAAACATCTTTACCTTTATCATTAAAAATATGCACTGCAAATAAAACGCATCATTTTCTGCAACTGTGCTTTGCTTGCATAATTGTCACCATCCTAACTGATGTTGCTTTCTTCTTATCCTACAATATTCTTTGTTTTTCATTGTCATCCAAGCACTCAATGGATTTGTCATAACAATCTACATTGATCCTATGAAGATATAGCAAGTCCATACCGAATAGAATACTATATTATCCCAATGACAATACATTCAAATGTGCTAATGTAGGCATAGAATTCAACTCAAAAGCACAAACTCTTACTCAATGATGAATTATCCTCTTTGTCGTTGTAGCCAACTACACTAACCAAGATTCCACATGCAATTTTTTATTCAAACCACACTTATCCACCAAGTCAAAGTTAACATAACTATAATTAGATCCAGGGTCAATCAAAATACAAACATCTTGATTACAAAACTTACAGTCCATCTCAATGATAAATGCATGATCATTTGCTTCCATGTTATCCAATGTTGCAGAGATACGAGGGATGCTCTCCACAACAACCCCAACATTTTGTGCCTCCTGTGAATTATAGATTTGAGGCCTACTACTCTCATTCTACACACAATCCCTTCTAAGATGCTCCTTACCACATGTCCAACACTGCAACCATCCTGTACCATCACTTTTATTCTGTTGTTGTAACCCATGTACCCATCTAGCTATGTTGAACTTCTTGTATGGTGCAACATTCTCTTTCGCTTCTTCATTCAGAGGCCTTTTTCTTTTCGGCTTCCATTTACCTTTACCTTTTTCTTTCCCCTTCCATCCATGCTGAGATCTTGTTTTACACATTGACTGTTCATAACAATGCTTCGATTTCCCAATAATTTCCTCAAGTAACTGAAGCTCATCATACTCGATCCAATCTCCAAATGTTAATGACAATCTACTGAGAAATATATGAAGTTTTCCATTTTCATCCTTAAGATATGGTACATATCTCAATAGCTCCAAGACATTAGTCATATACTCATCTGTCTTCGATCCCATTTTGAGCTCATAGACTTCCTTAGCTTTGTTGTCGTAGTACCTAGTTCTTCTTGAAGAGTCTCTTGAATTCATGCCAACTCAAGTCTTTTGTCCTGATATCTTTGAACCCTTTTAGATCCTCCCACAAGAGGTTTGCTTTCCCTTTGAGATTGAAGATAGCTACCCTAGCTATTATAGACATTTTTGGGCACTGCAACCCCAATCATACGTATCCATAAACCAAGGGCTCCTAAGTCCCTAAAAGTGTTTCTTCACACCCTAAAGGAACAAGGTCAGTTGATTATATCATCTCCCAGAAGTTCTCCACAAAAAACTGCTCAGAACTGGTCAAAGCTGGACCATACAGATTGCCCAGTGCAGAGGGTGCGATGCATCTCACCTGCTCAGTGAAAAGGTTGTGATGCATACTGGAAAGCCCTTTTGTAGGGTGTGATGGGCGAGAGTAGACAAATAGCAGAGATAGTTTGCAAGGTGGATCATCATGGAATCTTCCAGAAACTTGTCCTGTGACACTTGCCTCTCTGAATTTGCCTAGGGATGAGTAAGAGATCATCAATCTCCAAGTGGAATCAAGAACTATTAGAGAGATGACACTAATCAAAATCCTAGAAGCTGACTCACCCCCCTGTAATCATCTATATATGGATCCCTCATCCCAGAGATCCAGAGGTTGGAATTTTGTATCTTGTAAGGAAGTGCTGTTGGTTTCTTGGTGGAATATCATAGTGTTGGGTGATCTAAGCTTTTAATGAGGTGAAGAAGGGCTTTCATGCTAGGAGGATGATGTTGGGTCAGAACAATTGGTTGTAATCCTCTTTGCTATTCTTGATATTAATAAAGTTATTCAAGTTTTCCTCCACATTCTTGTATTCTTGATGATATATGCATTTGTGTGGTCAATATATATCTGGTCCTATATTGTTTATGATTGTAGATCTCTGTTCTTCGATAGTATTATGCTACTTTGATTCCACAGGTGCTCTTTAAAGCTGGGTAGACGAAGGAAAAACGACAAGGATCTGTCAGAAGGGAGAGGAACCAAGCGCAAGACTGAGGTTGGTGTCATTTTTTCCCCTCTTATCTACCTCTCATAAAGGAAAGTGAAAGTATTTTTAGTTTGTTTGTTTCTAAGATAGCTACTAGTCTTAGTGGGACTAGCAACTCCGAGTGGACACTAGATTTCCTGATAACAAAATGGCAACTCCACTGCGGAGCGAGTAGATTGTTTTCTTGTCTATATTTGTATGTTTTATAAACTTACACATGGAGCCTTAAGTCAAGCCAGCTAGCCTTCAAACTGCATTTGCTATGCAAGTGCAAAGTAGATCAATGCTACTTCAGTGTATCTCTGGGTTTTGTTTATAAACTGAACAATTGATTTTCAAACCTTCTAATTTTCCTAGTGGTGGCTCTAGTAACCTCATTAGATCAACCCCTGTGATTTATATTTACTGAACATAACTTGCTCGGCATAAATCCCTGAACTGAGCTGCAAACTGTGACCAAAGACCAAGTAAAAGTCTTGCATTGGTACCATCGCACCCTCTCTTCAAGGAAGTTTGTATGCATCGCACCTCCCGTGTGCAGTAGGTGGGATGCATACTGGTTTCCCTATGTAATAGGTGTGATGGTTAGAAAAGGCTAATTTTGCCTTCAAATTTTGGTTTTTCTTCACTCTCTTTAGCTCTATTCAAGAGTTTTGCTATCTATGATCAGTATACCACTGTGGAAATCCCCCTTCCTTTCCATCATTTCGTCTCCATTGTGCAAAGAACTGTGAATGTTTTTATGTATTGTGCACCATTTTCAGTTCTCTTTTACAAAGAAGTAGCATAATCAAACTGTCGTCTTTGAAAGTGTCACAAGTGTCATTTTCAGTCAAAGAAAAGAATTTTATTGTTCTTGACAGTTGATTATATAGTTACTATTGTATTTGATTTGAATTAGTAGTATTTCAAGTGTCGAAAGCAGTTTTCAATTCAAAATAGCAAAGTGTTGTCATTACCTTCCTTTCATTTTTGAAGAGAAATTTGTTAGTACTTTCGCTTTGAAAAGATAATTTAGATTTATACTTAGCATTCTTCTTGTCATTCACACATTAAAAAAGCTGAAAACAAATACATGCATTTGCATTTGCAGTTAGACTGCTTGTTGGTTTGATTTAGGACATTGCATCTAGTGTGTGCTCTCTGCTCTATGTTGAAAGAATATCATCTCTCTTTCTTTAGTAGCTAGGATTTTCATTGGAAAAAGAAGATTAAACGATTGTTTATCATCTTAGATTACATTTTAGGAATTATATATCTACATCACCTGGTGAACCTGAAAGGAAAATTTCTTAAGAAAGATCAACTGTAAAATAAATTTAATGAACATAGAAACACTTTGGAACCTAACACATAGCATTTAGAAGTCTAGGCTAGAGACGTATTCCGGTGTCGTAAAGCCTGGTAACTGTCACTTTCATTGTTGGTTGGGTGATTCCTCCTCTTTTAGATGACAAGTGCCAGTACGGACTTGTGCTTCCACGTACCGTCGAGTATATATTGGGAGACCACAATAGGCTATATCCTTTATCCATAGGAAGTCGTGTCTACCACCCTATCGATCGCAATGCACTGAACACAGCATTCGGGAAGATTGACTGCCGTACCCTAAAATGTATTCTACAATTTTGCGATTGGTTTGGTAATCCCTCTGTCTAGAGTTCTAGAGTAGTCTCTTTCGTTCATTTTCAGACTCCTTAAAGGAAAAGGTCCATCTGAGCACTTGTCACTTCAGGCTCATTAAAAATCAAAGGCGACTAGAGTCATCTTTTGTTTTTTCTCGACTCTTAAAAATTGAAAAAAAAAAGTTGTGTCAAAGCATCTAAAATTCATTTAATTAGGAAACATTTCCCCCCCGCTATTTTTAGTTGATCGAGTAATCTGCAATCATGGAGGAAAGTCAATCAAAACCCTGTCGTTCGCGGAGACTTACGAGTCAACTGTCTTTGTCTCCAGAATCAAAACTATTCTACACAAATCGAACTCATTTAATCAGTTCAAAGTCCCTTGGTCTAGTTGGAACAAGTGTTCCGACACCCTCGGAGACTTCGGTTACTCTAAACATTTATGGTATCCCTGCCTTTGTAGAAGAAGTTTCGCAGCCACCAGAGGACAGTAGAATTGATCCTAGTGTGAAGGTAAACACTTCTATTCCTGAACCGGCTCCATCTGCAGCTGATTCAGAAGGTGTTATTCCCCAAACATCTGTCGTTACAGAATCTATACCTTCTTCAGCACCAAAAATATTTTATGAACCTGACGGTCTACCTCTTCCACCTGGATTGATTGCTATAGAAGAGATTGTGGAGGATCCCCCATCTAGTACTCCATCGCATTTTGGAGTTGGGATCACCCTATATCCTTCTTCATCAGAAATTAGTCTACCGTTATCGGAAGTTCCTGTAGAATCGCTAGGAAATCTTTTGGATAGATTAGATATGTCTGAACAACCATCGACATCTAGGACTATGTCATCTGACACAGAAGCAATAGAACTTTCTGCTATCACTCCAACAATGTTCACCAGTGTACCATCTGTCACAAATAGCTCTCAATCACTGGAAGGAATCCATCCAGGTGTTGCTTCAACGGTATGGTTTGTTCCCATTTGTTCATCTGCAATAATATCTGGAATCTCTTATGTTGAGTCTCAGCAAATTGATGCTTCGCAATGTCAATTTGGGCAATCCAATTCTCAAAGGCAAATCATTCCCTTAAGCACCGAATTACCACCGTATGGGGGGCAATATGCCCTTTCATTGTCTCCTCCGGGGGAACAAACATACGAGAGTTCACAACAGAATTCAGGTTATGCTAGAATTACATCTAGTGGTTGGATGCCAATACTGCCTCAACAACCAAGAGTTGTATACTCAATGCAACAAAGTCTGCCTATGTCAAATATCCCCACTACACCAGCTATTGTGACGGTGTTGCAAGTACAAGCGTTACCTATTGTATGCCAACCTCAAGTCTCTCAGGTCACAATCCAACAACCCCTTGTCCCTACGACGCCACCACAATCATCGATTAGTGGCTCCTTAACTGGAGTGACCCAGGTTCAAATGGGTACCATTACCCCTCATCTTGGTTAAATAGCCAGTATTGGACAATAGCACACGGTCTGACAACCATGGCTAGTGCAATATCAACAACCACAATTCCAACAAGTTTACGAAGGATTTGAGTACCAAGTCTTTGCAAGTAATGAGCAGCCGTATATTCAAAACGGTCAACATCAACCATTTCATAATGGTTATGCCCATCAACCTTACCAAATTTATCAGCATCAAATGCACTATGCTGGTATGCAAATACCCACTGCTCAGGCAATCCCATCTTATCCTAGGTATGCTTCGCCGAACCTGAATCAACAGTTTCCCTTCGTGGGAAATTTAGTGTTACTAGATCTAAATCGGCTAACAAACAATCCAATCACTTACGCCCCTTGGCGGCCAACGATTCCTCATAAACTTCCATCAGATATTCCTAAATTTAATGGAAATCCAGGTGAAGACCCGTCGAATCATGTGATGACCTTTCATCTGTGGTGTTCATCTAACACTCTAAATGATGATTTGATTAGGCTTCACCTTGTTCAGCGAACATTAACTGGTCCGACATCAAAATGGTATATCAAATTGCCTAGAGCTTTGTTTGATAACTTCAGTACCCTAGCCACAACCTTTTTAACCCATTTTCAGTTACCCATAAGGTATGAAATGGGAATAGAGCTTCTTACCAATTTCAAGAAAATGATAGCCACTCACATATCTGATCATATTCATGAGTGGCGACGTCGTCATAGAATTGTAAAAACATATGTTCCTGATCAGCTATTAGCTGAGTGGTTTATCAAGTCATTGTTACCTTCTATTACAGAAGATGTGGCAAAGGGAGAAGTCGTCACTGAAGAGCAAGTCTTTGCTCATGCGCAATATTTAGATTTCATCCATACTCAGTCTGGCATGCTCTACGATAAAATCCCTGATGCTCCTAGACCAGAATTTTCTGTTCCTCTCTCTCCTAAATCAAACAAAGACTCTCATGCCGGGGACAACATGTTAGGAATGACTAGCATGAAAACCGTAAAGGCTAAGTTGAAGAAGGCCCATATAGTTTCAGGTCAAAATGCAAATGAAAAACTTCTCGCCTTGGAAGTAAATGCCGTATCGACTGACAAAGGCAAAGAAACCAAGAAACCAAGAGGTAAGAAGAAAAATAAAGGGAAGAAGAAGAAACAGGAGGAGTCATCCCCTGAAAAGTCCTCTGCAAACTGTTCTAGAGATAGGAAACCAAATCGTCCATGCCTTATATGTGATGAGGATCATTGGACAAGAGAATGTCCATATAGAGCTGAGCTTAGAAAATTCTTCAAGAATTCAAAAACCTTGGTGGTATTGACTAATCCGTTTCTAAATCTAGGAACAAATATGGTTGCTAGTGACAATGCTTCCCTATCCAAAGTGCTAATGTTGTCAGTTTCGAAGCAGCAAAATGATGCTTTGATATCGACAAGGAATAAATATTACGGGAATCCACAGCTGTCGGACAACAAGGCCAATGATCAACCTAGTAGTTCGACAACAACTTTGACCGTAGTTGTGCCACCCATCATTCCTAAACTAACGATAAAGCCGCCAAAGGGAGTAGTACACAAATCGACATTTAATCCTCGTGCCAGAGCAGCACAACCTTATAATATAGTGGAGGATCTGGCCCAATCGCGATCCGCTATGTCGACACTTAAGGTACTGCAAAATTTCCCCTCCCAAAAGCAGGCTTTATTATCAGCGATATGTGGGATTGACCCAACGGATTCTAATCTTGTGTCCTTTAATCACAAAGGATATGACCCTCAGTTACCAACTCAACTAGCTTTCCCGATTCAAGTGAAAGCCCTCAACAAAACTATTCATCGAACAATTATTGATGAGGGGGAATCTACATGTATTATGTCGATGAGTTGCTGGAAAACTTTAGGATCTCCACCCTTGTCGTGATCTTCGACAACATTAAAAGCATTTGATGGATGAACGTACACCCCATATGGGATTTTAAGTAACTTGCAAGTCGAACTGGGGGGAAAAACGGTAGAAATTAATATTGAAGTGATCGACAGAAACCTCGATTACAACATCCTACTGGGAAGGCCCTAGATATATGCTATGGCTGCCATTGTGTCGACCTACTTCAAGAAGATTGCATTTCCCTTCCAAGGAGGTATTACAATCGTCGACCAACAAACACTTCTCCCCAATAGTTCACAAGTTACGGGAGCATTCTGATGATCCATGGAAGCCCTCATTCACTTCAAAATATCGTAGTAGCCCTACTAAAAGACCCTATATTAATGGGGACTTTTTCCCTACTGCCTCCAATAAATCTAGCGATGAACGGAAACACAGCTTCACGAGCGTTGACTAGAGCATGGGAATCAATCAAGTCCACCGTGCCACCCGAAAACAAAGCCCAATTTTGTAAAGTAGTCTCTACTTTCAAGTACTAACGTTGAAAATCAAAACCCATTTTCTGTAAAAGCAAACTCCACTGTCCATTCTGCCGTAAGGACTGCGACTTCTTAAAACCTATAATGTTTTTATAATTAGAATAGCATCTTGCAGGACAATTATCAATGTTATGAAAATGAGGTATGTGCCTCTTGATCATGGTGTGGAATTTCACATTTGTTGGTACACTTCACATTTTATTTAAACTATTAATAAAACATAATACGATCAAGGGCCCGCCGTAAACTCATTGGCCAATTCTGATGTGATATACCTGTGCCTTTTCTAGAGAGGACATAGAACTTTGGTCTGCACAAGATCCCTAACAATATCATTTGCAATATTTTCATGTACTACCATCATAATTTGGACGAAATGTCTTCATATAAATATTTTAAAATTAATATTTAAAAAAACATATTGTGACGTTGAAAACTATTGTAATTAGTGGGAATTAGCTTATCAAATAAGGAAAAGCTCTTATTTGAGACTCATTAACTCTGGTTTACTTGTGAAATTTTGGACATAGTATTGCAGAAAAAATTTGGAGTAAAATACAATAGATTCAAAACAATTTTATCATCTATAATATCAAAATTAAAGGAAATACACTTAATCATGTGCTTTTTATAGAGGTGAGTCATTCCCCATTAAGACCGTGGATATAATTAGGTACTTAATATACAAGAAATAGAGTCAAAAGAATTTTATAACTTATAATATCAAAATTAAAGGAAATACACTCAATCTTATTCTCCTTATTAGCTGAGTCAATTCCATTGAAACCACGAATATGATTAGATACTTAATATACAAGAATAAGATTTACAACATGGAAGACAGGATGCTCCCTAAAGTTAATTTGAACAACCAAAACCACCTATGGCCCAAATGGGGATAGCACAAAGATGTCAAAATCTTACCTAAATCATTGGGGACTAAGAAGTTATTTTGAAGAATAATCATATTAAAAATATTATTATCTAAATTTAAAGAGAATTTATGGTGAGATAAATAATTAGAAGATAAAAGAAAATCAAGATACTAAAAGCAAGCCATCAACCCTAATTTAGAAGATCAAAAGTATCTATTTCAACTAGCATAAAGAAGACAATTAAAGTTGGTAAAATAAGAGCAAACTTTGATGAGTAACATAGCGAAAATAGACATTACACAATACTCAAAACAACATGGGTTGAAAAAATACCATCTTTGTGAAGTTAAGAGGATTGAAGATGAAAATTTCTCTTGAAAAACCATGATATACCCAAATTAAATCATATTTTCAATATATTTTTCTCAATATCAACCTTCCTAACTTTGTAACTCAACAAAAATATAATGACCTTAAAATTCTTATTTTAATGGTTATTTTGCATGAATTTTTTTTTTTAAATAAATCCAAATAATCTCTTACTTTTCATTGGATATTAATTATCATCATCTTTTATAAAATTGTTCCTAAAACATTTCATTTAATGTAAAAAATAAAATATTTTATTTATTGCAAATATTAAAATATTATTATTAATATTTTTTAAACATATTATATATCAACTATCTATAATCTATCAACCCTATATATATTCCCAAAAAAACTCTAGTAATACAATCAAAGATAATATCTCTAATGAATGAA
>Ga0181464_1000547_pt1 | contig 16690 bp, 17 predicted proteins | sample InSIn2gowninarea_FD_119074 | JGI IMG/M metagenome (GOLD analysis project Ga0181464, IMG submission 119074) | Clean room microbial communities from NASA Spacecraft Assembly Facility at Jet Propulsion Laboratory, Pasadena, California, USA -... ...
TGGTGCAAGCGAAAATTCAAATGCAAGAGATTTGGATGTGATGTTAAGCGGCCCTGTGGTGTCAGAGGTTGAAGATATATTTGATTTATATTGGAATAGTGATGTTGTGGTGCCAATACATGGATTGGTGCTAACTATAGGGCCAAGAGGTTTAGAATATTGGGAAGAATATTTACGTAAATACCGTAATTTTAATATAAATAAAACTTTAGTAGACGACATTAATAATATGTCGTTTTATCATTTTTTACGCCCTAATAAGTATTTATTTGCCGTTGAAAATGTGAGAGTCTTATCAGATCCGCCAGAAAAAGCTATGAAAAAGCAAAATAAAAGCTGGTTGGTACATTTTTTATTTTCATGTCTTGAGCAGGCGACCAGAGATGTACAAATTACCTCGCCATATTTTGTTCCTGGTGTGTGGGGCGTAGAGCAATTAACTAGCTTAGTTAATAAGGGCATTATTGTAAGCGTGTTAACCAATTCTTTGGCCACTACAGATGTAGCTGCAACTTACGGTGGCTATATCCATTATCGAAAAGAGTTGCTTGAATATGGTATTAAACTATACGAGCTTAGGCCCCCCTCAATAGAATATAGCAATAAATTTATAATTCGAAATAATCGTAGAAGAAAAAAGCCCCCTAAATTGCATTTTTTAGTTCGTCACACCTCAAACTTACACACCAAAGCGTTTCTTATAGATAAATATAAAGCTTTCGTTGGGTCTTTTAATTTTGACATGCGCTCTGTTGTACTTAATACAGAAATGGGTGTTTATTTTGAGTGTAAACCTTTGGCAGCTCACATGGATATTTTATTTTATGAGGAGATTTCTCCCCTTATGAGCTATCGTCTAACAGCTACGAGAAATGGAGAGATAAATTGGGTGTTTAGGGAGGGCAATCGCACTACCTTTAGCACATATGAGCCTGATGTTAGCCTTTTTAGACGCTTATTAGTACGTTTTGTGCGTTTACTTCCAATAAAATCGCAGTTATGATATTGCAATAAAGGGCTGCGCAAAAAGCACAGCCCTTTACTATATTTTAATAGGTTAGATAAACCCGATTTTAGCGTTTGTTAGACATGCTGCTGCCTGTTTGAGAGGCACGTCCGCGACCGTTCGAAGAACTGCTGACGTCGGATTTCTTGTGGCTGCGACCGGACATGGAATCCGTGCGGCTTTTGGTGCTTGTTGCTTTTGCATTTCTAGTAGTCATTCTCTTTACTCCTTTTAAAGTTGCCTGGCAACTAGCCAGTAAAGAAATAACGATAGTGCTAATCATTAGTTCCAAAAAACCGATAAAAGCAACTTCTATATATGTAAGATTCATAAAATAGTAAGAGTATGTTATAAACTGTTTCATTGTAGTTATTTTAAGGAAAATAAATGCGCCTAGGTGGAATGATAGCAGCTTCAGTAGAATTGCTAAATGATTTTTTTGTATATAAAAAACCAATATCAAAGCTTATTAAGGAGTGGGGCGCAGCGCACAGATTCGCCGGCTCTAATGACAGAAATAAGATAGCTAATATAATTTATGATGTATTGCGATCATATAATAACTTCAAAGCTATAGCAAAAACTGATGCGTTGGAAGAAATAATATTTATTAACCTATTATGTGGGCAGTACAGCATAGGCTATAGCGCGTTAGAATTTGAATTAAGCACAAATAAACATGCCTCACATTTATTAAAATATTTATCTTATTGCCGTGATTTAGAAATTAGAGCTGTAAAAACAGATGATGCTGCCTTTGATTTGGCTAATATTTTACAATGGCAAAAAAAATATTTTAAAAAAAGTTTTGATGCAAATTGGGTGCAAGAAGCTGCAGCTTTATCAGCTAGGGCGCCAGTTGATATAAGGGTAAATACACTTAAAGCCACTATAGAAGACATACAAAAACAGTTAAATCTTAAAAATATCGATAAGTTTATCGAGGAGGCTTTTCGTATTGAGGCATGTTATAGAGCAGATAAGAAGCATAATTTATTATCTCTAGATGCATATAAAAAAGGCCATTTTGAAATACAGGACTTTGGTTCACAAGTAATTGCTAAGCTTGTTGGCGCCAAAGAGCATATGCAAATTTTAGATTATTGCGCAGGCTCTGGGGGTAAAAGCTTAAGCATGGCAGCGCATATGAATAATAGGGGGCATATATTTGCGTATGATAAATATAAATATAGGCTTGATCCTATATATGAAAGAATAAAAAGATCAGGCGCTAGCATTGTGCGCCCCCTTAATAATTTATGCGATTTAGAACACAAAATGGATATTGTTGTGGTAGATGCACCTTGTAGTGGTAGTGGAACTTGGCGCCGTTTTCCTGATAATAAATATTTATTACAAGAGCATGATTTGTTGCATATTATAGAAACCCAGCAACATATATTGCAACAATCTTGTAAATATGTAAAAAAAGGGGGATATTTATGCTATATGACCTGTTCACTTTTTGCTGCTGAAAATGATAAGCAAATTGAAATTTTTATTAAGAATAATCCGCAATTTAAACTAGATAAATTTAAACTAGGCGCTATAAAAGATATATCATATTTTACTAAATATGGGGTGCTTTTAACTCCTTTTAAAAGCAATTGTGACGGATTTTATTTTGCCGCTTTGAAAAGAGAGGTTTAAGTTTTTATTACATTCTTTATAAAGCTAACCATAAATGCAATAATAACAAATGAAAAAGGAAAGGCCAACAAAACTACAACGGTTTGAATCGCCATAAAATTACCCGCTAAAAATAATCCTATAGTCACAAAGCAAGGTACCACGCACCAAAATACACGCAGCCAAGTTGGAGATTCTATGGCAGCTGGCTTGGTGTGTGTTAACAAGCTTAACTCAGAAATCACAATACAACCTGAATCGACAGGAGCAAAAAACAAGATACAGCTAATTAAGGTGGTGATAATTATTAAAACTTTAGAAAAATTTAAATAAATTAGAAATTTAAAAATAGAAAGCTCAGGATGAGCTAAAATATTATCGGCTAAATCCTTTGCACCATTATTTATTATAAGGTAAAGCGTGCTATTACCGAAAATACTTAACCACAGTAAAGAAAAAATCAAAGGTATAAACATCGTGCATAAAATTAATTCCCTTATTGTGCGTCCCTTTGATATTTTTGCAATAAACATACCAACAAAAGGCGCCCAAGATACCCACCATGCCCAATAAAACACTGTCCATAAACCCCGCCAAACAGTAGCTTTTTGGTATAAATACATATTAAAACTTAAATGAAGAAAATTATTTAAGTAATCGCCGGTATTTTGAACTATAGCATCAAGTAAATGTGCAGTGTGACCGTCGATAAATACATATAATAATAAGCCGCATAATGCATAAATATTAATTTGCGATATAACAGCAATACCATGCTCAATACCTAATATAGCTATAAAGGCGGCAATAATAGTTAAAATAGTTATTACAATAATTAAATTTGTAGTAGAAGCTTCTATACCAAATATAATACCTATGCCAGCATTTATAACTAAAGCTCCTAGTCCTAAATTTGTAACCATAGCTATAATTGTTGCAAAAATGCTAAAGATATCAACAATATTACCAACATATTTTTGGCTAGCTTTTGTAGGTAAAAGGTCGCGTAAGGGACTACGAATTGTTAAATTATAATTTTTTACATAAGTAAAATAGCTCAAAACTACACCCATCAAAGCATATAACGCCCAGCCATGTATGCCCCAATGCAAAAAAGTAAGCACCATAGAATTTTGCGCAGCTTGTGCAGTTTGCCCGACACCTATTGGAGGATTGTAAAAATGTTCAACAGGCTCATAGCATCCATAATATAAAATGGCTATACCAATACCTGCAGAAAACAGCATAAACATCCAAGATAAAAAGTTATATTCAGGAATATCAGTTGGGGTACCTAATTTTATATTGCCATAGCGGCTAAATACAAGCCATAAGCAAAAGCAAACGCAGCTAAATATTAGTATCATATAGTACCAACTAAAATTTTCCGACATAAATAGCTGGGCAGAGGTTAAAAACTTTCCACTTAATATGGGCATAAATATAGTGCATAGAGCAAGTATGCCTATAAATAATGATGATAAATAAAAAACTGATTTATTTAGTTTGTGCATAATTCTTATTTCTTTTCGTGCTAAAATAACCGTATAGTAATCCAATTATAGCTGCAATAAAGGAGCCAAAGGTAACTCCTATTTTAGCGCTTTGAATTGAGTTGTTACTAGTAAAGCTTAGTAAAATGGTAAATAAGGCCATTGTAAAGCCAATACCTGAAAGTAAACTTATAAATAAAAAATGTTTTAAATTAACACTTTGCGGCAAGTGGCAAAACCCCAATTTTATACCAAAAAATCCAGTGCTGAATATACCTAAAGGCTTACCTATAATTAATGCTGCCATAATTCCAAATATAAGCCTTATATTTTCGTAATTTGCTAAATTAATAGCATTAAAGCTAATATTTGCATTGGCAAAACTAAAAATTGGCATAATAGCAAAAGAAACTATTAGGTTTAAAAAATGTAAAAATCCGTGATTGTGAATAAAGGGTGTTTTTTGCTTTGTAAGTAAGCCTATAATAACACCACTTAAAGTAGGATGAATACCTGCTTTAAAAAAACTAAGCCACAGAGCGAAAAAAGCTGCACATAAAACAAATTTATGAGCAAATTTTTTATTTATAAAATAAAAAATTATAGTAATTATAAAAGAGCAAAGAAGAGGTAGCAGATTTATTGTGTTGCTATAAAATAAAGCTATTATTAAAATAGCTAAAATATCGTCTATAATAGCGATAGATAAAAGAATTATACGTAAATTACGTGGAAACCTGCTGTGCAATATAGAGTAAATGCCAATAGCAAAAGCTATGTCGGTGGCTGTTGGTATAGCCCACCCTTTAATAAGAGGTTCGTTGTGGTTAAAACTGATATAAATTAATGCAGGTACTAAAACGCCGCCAAAAGCTGCTATTAAAGGTAATAATGCGTGCTTTGTTTTTGCCAAGGCGCCATATTTTAATTCATGGCGTAATTCTATTCCTACTTGCAAAAAGAAAAAGCTCATAAGAACATCATTAACTAAAAAATGTCCTGATATATTAGTGTTAAAGAAATTTTTATCAAAAATATATTGGTGTATGTATTGAAACCTACTATTTACTAATAAAATAGCAAAACTGGCGCATAAGCATAACAACAAGCCGCAAAAAGCTTCGTTTCGTAGGAAAGATTTAATGTTACTTACATAGTTGCGCATAGATTTATTATAAATATTTATTATCGATATGCAAATCCATTTTTTGGCTTATAGAATTAACTGTTGCAGTATTATTATTAAAAAATTCATTAAGCTTCAAGCCATCATTTGACTTGCTAGTTGCTGTAAGGGAAAAGTTTTGAGGTTTTTGCGCAATATCAAGTAGCTTTGTCCCTATTATTTCTCCCAAAATTTTATTATGTAATAAAAGAGGTGGAGATTTTTCTAATAAGGCATATATCAGGGTTTGTACATCTTCTTTGTTCAAATTATTTTTTAAGCTTATCCAATTTATAATAGACTGTATAAAGCCTCCATCAATATAGGCCATAGCTAATTTATGCATTACGATGCTATCTTTAAGGTTTGTAATTATTTGTTCATCTAAGTTGAATAATTTAGGATCTACATTAAAACTATCAAAACTGAAGCGAAATTTAGATGTGTTATTCATATTTATATCCAAATTATCTAAAGCGAAATTTTGTTTTGCTGGGTTGTAAGTAAATTTTATTTTTCCACTAAGTTTTAGGTCATTATTAGGGTCTAATATATTTTTATCTTTTGAGATATTAAGATTTGTAAAATTGAATAATAGATTATAAGGGATAAGTTTTTCCCAGTTATCTGGTTTAAGTTCTAATTTATCTAGATTTAAATCATTTTGCGGTGTGTGAATAAAAATATTATCTAAACTAACCCCTATTTTTTTTACATGCTTAACAATATTTAAAATATCTTCATAATTATCTGGGTTAATTTCTTTAAGAATATTGTTTAATCCTATTGTAAAAGGTTTAACAATAAATGCGCCAATATTTACATTTTGGGCTCTAAAAATTACTGCACAATTTTCATTTTCACAAATTTTAAAATTAAGTTTTGAGGTTTGTATATTATCCCATAATTGCTTATTTATATTATTCGTGTCGCCATTCCAGATATGAGCTATATTAGGTAGATTTATGTTTTTTAGCTCACTATTAAACATAGTTGTTGTTATATTTGCGTTTGAAGTAAGAAAGGGTAATAATTTATTTAATTTCTTATCGTAGGGTAACTGAAGGTTGAGCTTATCAAAAGTAATAGATTGTATGTTGCCATTTTTTATATTGGTAATATTAATTTTAGCAATATCTATGTTATGCTGTAAGTGATTTTTATCTTTATATATTATGGTGGCTTTGGGTATGTAAATATTATGAATATTATATTTACGTAATTTATTATTAGTAGAATTTATTTTTTGGTTTTTTGTAATATCATCTATATTCACTACGGGCATTATAATTGTAAAATTATTATTAGTAACTTTGATATTTTTTGCTATGGCAAATCCGGGTAAAAACGGTAAGGGGGGTCTTATTTTAGCTAATTGAATAAAAATGCTGCCGATCTTATCAACCGATAAATGCTGGTTAGCAATATTTATGGTGCCAGTTATACCTATTTTATTTGGCTGTAATTTTATATGGTATTTTGAAGCCTTTTGCGAAATATATGTTTTTAAAATTGGCTGGAAGTAAAAAAAATAAGATATTACAGCCGCAAATGCTACAGTTAAACAAACTATTAGCCAAAAAATAAATTTTTTAAGCTTTTTAAATCTTAAATAGTTCATTATTCATTTGCCTTTATTTTTTAGATAATGTCTAATTAAAATATATATTCAAAAAAATAAATTAGCTATGTACAAAAACACAAAACTTTGTAAAAATAAAAATTAATGTGGAATAAAGGGTAAAAAATGTCGGAAGATAGCTTTATACATGAAGTGACAGAAGAATTAAAGCAAGAAAAAATTAGCGCGGCTTGGCGCAAATATGCTTTATACATTATCTCTGCTCCGATTTTAGTGGTGCTTATTGTAGCAATTTATCAAATTTATATTTATTCTGCCGATAAGAAATCGGCAAAGCTTGGCGATTCTATGTTGGACGCCCTAGCGTTATCCGATAGCTCAGCAGCACAAGCATTGCCTAAGTTAAAAGCATTAGAAGCGAAAAACTCAGCTTATGCATATTTAGCTCGTTTTCGCGAGGCGGCTATTTTGCAGTCTCAAAATAAGTTAAAAGAATCTAGCAAAATTTACGATGCTCTTATAAAAGATAGCAAAATACCAAACTGGTTTAAAGATGTAGCTAGAGTAAAAAAAGCTTATTCTTTGATAGATATAAGTGATGTAGCAAGGTTGAAATTAATATTAGAGCCCTGTTTAAAGGATGGCAATCATTTTCAGCCTATGGCATATGAAGTTTTAGGTTTAAGTGCTTTAAAGGCAAAAAATTTAAGTTTAGCAAAAAATTATTTTAAGTTAATTGTAAATAACCCATTATCGCCTAAAAATTTAATGCGCAGAGCTGCTATGATGTTGTGGGTTATTGAAGTAGAAAAAAGCAATAGCAGCAATGAATCTTAAAATAGCTATAGTAGGGCGTCCAAATGTAGGTAAATCTACTTTATTCAATAGGCTAGTGGGTCGAAAAATAGCAATTGTAGATGATATGCCAGGTGTTACGCGAGATAGGCGAGAGCATATTGCAAAGCTACATGACCTTGTTTTTGATATTGTAGATACGGCAGGTCTTGAAGAGGGTAGCGGTCAAGATTTAAGTGCACGCATGCGTGAGCAAACTCAAATTGCTATAAATGAAGCAGATATTATATTATTTGTATTTGACGCAATTATAGGACTTACTAGTTTAGATGAATATTTTGCCGCCATTTTAAGAAAATCAGGAAAACCCTTAATTTTAGTGGCAAATAAAGCTGAATCTAAAAAATCTGATGCTGGGTTTAATGAAGCATGGTCTTTGGGGTTTGGTGAGCCTTGTGCAATTTCAGCTGAGCATGGTCTTGGTATGGGAGATTTACGTGATAGAATTGCAGACTTTATTAAAGACAATATTGTAGCACAGAAAAAACCTAAAGAATCGTTGCGCATCGCAATAGTAGGACGCCCAAATGTAGGTAAATCAACCTTTATTAATTCTATTATTGGTGAAGATAGGCTTTTAACCGGTGATGAAATAGGGCTTACGCGCGATTCAATCAGCGTAGATTGGAAGTGGCACGATAAAACCATAAAATTGTATGATACAGCAGGTTTGCGCAAAAGGGGTAAAGTTTCTCATAAGGTTGATAAATTATCTACAGCAGAAACTTTACGCGCCATAAGATTTGCAGAAATAGTAATAATAATGCTAGATGCGACTATAGCATTCGAAAAACAAGATCTGCATATTATAGATTTAGTTATAAAGGAAGGACGCGCCCCAGTAGTTGTTTTCAATAAGTGGGATTTAATAGATAACCCGCAAGCAACATTACAAGCACTATACGAGAAAGCGGCGCGGCTTTTGCCACAAATAAAGGGTTTGCGTGCAGTTCCTGTATGCGCATTGTCTACGCAAACTAATAAAGGTAAACAATCGCTTGATAAATTGATGGAAAATGTTATTGAAATTGATGATATGTGGAATAAACGTATATCAACAGCAATGCTTAATCGCTGGTTAATTTCAGCAACAGCTCAACATCCCACGCCACTTATAGGATCTAAAAGGTTAAAAATAAAATATGCCACCCAAGTTAAAGCGCGCCCACCTACTTTCGTGCTTTATACCTCTACACTATGTGATGAAATACCGCAATCATATATAAGATATCTTACAAACTCAATTCGGGTCAATTTTGATATATGGGGTGTGCCAATTAGAATATTTACGCGTTCAGGTAAAAATCCTTATGCTGAAAAAGCTTAAATTTATAAAAAATTAACTTTGTTTTTTTAAAATAATCACACTTGATTTAGGGTGAGGTTGTATATGTGGTATAAAAGTTTTAAAAAAAAACAATGTAATACTAGCGATCAATTATATATCACCCCTTATGGACGCTATTATTTCGCAGATGCTGTTCCTAAAAAAAATCAAAAAACAGCTATTTTTAAATCTGCAATAATAGGAATTTTTATTAATTTGTGTATAGTTGCGGTACCAAGCGAAGCTTCACCTGAACAACAAACTATTTGTGCTACAAGCTATGAAAAAACTTAAAAAAACACCTCTAGAACGCTCTATATCTAAAAGAGAAGAAGCAAGAGGTTTTCCCTCTCAAGCTTTAAAAATTTCTAGTGAATTTTTTTCAGCTATTTTGGTTGGCGCAGCTTTAGGTGTTTTTAGTGATAAATATATAACCCATTCTCCTTGGGGGCTTGTGTTTTTTCTTGTTTTGGGGTCGGCCGCTGGTTTTCTTAATGTAATGCGATATGCATCAAAATGCAAAATAAATGATGAAAAATCAGAATAAAACAACTAAACTTATTGCACTTTTTGTAAACAACTGTTAAGAATAAAAATTATAGAATAATAGAAAGGTAGAGCCTTGGCTTCACACGTGTTGAATCCGATACATCAGTTTGAAATTGATAGATTGGTAAACTTACATGTAGGTAAAATAGATTTATCATTTACAAATGTTTCATTGTTTATGTTTGTAACGGTGATTACCGCGGGGGCGTTTTTATGGTTTTGCTCATCAACCAATAGACTTATCCCTAATAGATGCCAATCTCTTGTTGAAATAGCGTATGAGTTTGTAGCTGCAACTTTACGTGATGCTACAGACATGGAGGGAATGCAGTTTTTTCCTTTTGTTTTTTCATTATTTATTTTTATTTTAGTGGCTAATTGTATAGGTATATTTCCCTATTTTTATACAATAACATCGCAAATAGTTGTAACTTTTGTATTATCTATGTTAGTGATTCTTCTGGTGCTAATTTATGGTTTTATAAAACATGGGGCTGGTTTTTTGCACCTTTTCGTGCCAAAGGGAGTTCCTATGATAGTAGCTCCTTTGGTAACACTTATTGAAATTATTTCGTTTATATCACGTCCCATAAGTCTATCTGTTAGGCTTTTTGCCAATATGTTGGCAGGGCATATAACGTTAAAGGTTTTCGCTGGTTTTGCTGCTACCTTGGTTGGTTTAGGGGTTTTTGGCGCCGGCGGGGCAATAGCGCCACTTGCAATGACTGTAGCTTTAACCGGTTTAGAGTTGCTAGTAGCGTTTTTACAAGCATATGTCTTTACTGTGTTGACATGTATGTATATTAATGATGCTATACATCCATCACATTAATAAAAAAGTTTAATATATAAGGAGAATTTTTATGGAAATAGCAATTGCAGCAAAATATATTGGTGCGGGTCTTGCGTGCTTTGGTATGGCAGGTACAGCTTTAGGTTTGGGTAATATTTTTGGTAGTTACCTAAAAGGTGCTTTACGCAATCCATCAGCTGCTGATTCTCAATTTGGACGTTTGGTTTTTGGCTTTGCCGTGACAGAAGCTTTGGGCATATTTTCGCTTTTGATAGCATTATTATTGTTATTTGCTGTGTAATATATTCTTAAAGGAACAATTAATGCCTTTGGCAACATCCCAATCAAGCAGCCATCTTACGCAAAGTGTGCATCAAATGCGGCCTAATTTTCCCGCATTTGATAGTACATATTTTTTGTCGCACGCTTTTTGGCTTCTTATCTCTTTTGGTTTTTTTTATTTATTTATTGCTAGATTTATTGTTCCTTTAGTTGGCGAAATTTTAGAGATAAGAAGAGATCGTATAGCTTCAGATCTAGACAATGCTGCTCGGCTTAAAAGCGAGGCTGAAGATTTGCTGCTGCAAAGCGATGAGGTTATGCGTCAAGCTATGCACCAGTTTAAAACAATTATCTTTGATGCAAGAGAAAATGCTAAAAATTTAGCTGAAAATATTCGTAAAGAAAGCCAAGCAAGGTTTGCTAGCTTATTGCACGAGTCAGCAGCTCAGACAGCAAAAATAAAAGAAGAGGGCTATGCTTCTATTGGAGAAATAGCCAAAGAGATAACTCCTTTTGTTGTGCGGACTCTTATAGAACAAGATGTTACCTTTGATGTTGCTGCCGCTGCAGTGGAGAAGAATTTAGCTAATAAGAGTGGGTTATGACACATAGTAATTCTATAATTGCAACAGATGCATTTTGGGCTCTTATAGCTCTTATATTTTTCTTTGTTATTTTATATCGTTTAAAAATTCCTCATTTACTTCTTTCTAAATTAGATGAAAGAGCCAAAAATATAGCTAATGAGCTTGACGAAGCACGGTCTTTAAAAGAAGAGGCACAACAAAATCTCGTTAAATGCCAACAAAAGTGCAAAGAAATTGAAGAAGAATCAAAAAAGATTTTGGAACGTGCACAAAGGGAAGCCAGGCAAATTGAAAATGATGCGCGAAGCTTAAGCGATAAATATATTGAACAACAGCGAAAGCTAGTTGATGAAAAAATGAAGCGCGCTATGCTCGAAGCTTCAAAAGAAGTTAATGGCCGTGCTGTTGATGTAATTATATCTGCAGCTAAAGATATTATTCTTAGCGAGTTAAGTTCAGAAAAAAATAGCAGCTTAGTTAATTCTAGTATAGATAAAATTAAAAAGAAGTTGCTTTAACGAACCAGTTTGGATTTCGTTCTTGTATATTTTTTGCAGTTTCTTGTGCTTCTGAAAGTTTTTTGAAAATACCTATACAACTTGCTCCAGAGCCTGACATTGTACTAAATAATGCAGTTTTCTTTAATTCTTGTAGCGATAATTTGATTGAGGGGCTAATATTAATAGCGCTAGATAAAAAGTCATTTCGATTTTGTTTTAAAAAAGCTATAAATTGTTCTAAGTTATTAAAATTATAGCACCTATTTATTGGTGGGTTATTTTTCTTTTGTACATTTTTGCAAACCTCTTTTGTAGAGGTTTTTTCTAGACTATTTACAATAACTATATAAATTTTTGGCAAGTTATTAATTGGTTCAATAATTTCGCCTATGCCCCCCATATAAAGCGATGTCTTGTTTAAAAGATAATATACACAGCAAGGGACGTCTGCGCCTAATTGTTTTGCTAAATCTAGCAATATATTTTGTGGTAAATTCAAATTCCATATTTTATCAAGTAAAATTAGGGTGGTAGCTGCATCTCCGGAGCCGCCGCCTAATCCTGATGCTACGGGTAAATTTTTTATAAGTTTAATATTTATAAAAGGAGAGCTTTTGCCTATTAGTTTGGCCATATCTCTTAATAAATCTCTGGCTTGCGTAACTAAATTATTATTCTCTTCTTGCAATTGAAAGGAGTAAGGTCCATTTACTGTGAAATTATCCTGTTCGCTTGGCGTTATAATAACTTCATCGCCAGTTTGGCTAAAAACCACGAAACTATCTAATAAAAGATAGTTATAATCTGTTTGACCAATTATGTGTAAAGTAAGGTTTACTTTAATAGGAGTAAACATTGATGATGTTGTATTTTGCTGCATATTTTAAGCTTGTTCATATATAGAGCATAAGCCATTTGATATTTTATTAATTTGTTCTGTAAGCTCTAACTTATTTTGGTTGTTTTTGCATCTTATATAGATAGGTGGTTTGATTATAGTTGAAGTTCGTGAGTTTTTTTGTGCAATAAATATTAAGCGTAATGTATCGGCCTCTTTATGCGGATAAATAGGGTATATAGTTATAGCGCCAAAGCGTTTGCCAAAAGCTTTTAATATCTCACTCAAAGAACAAGATTTGGCGATTAAGGCTATTTTACCTTTAGCTTTTAAGCAGCTTGCTGCTGTTTTTAGCCACAACTCAAATAAATTATCTGTTTTTACGTGCGCAACAGAGCGTAGCTTATATATGCTTTGATTACTAGAAGGATTATTATAAGGTGGGTTCATAATAATAAAGTCAAAACTATTATCTAAAAGCTGAGAAGCGGCGCGTTCTTTGCCTGGTTTAGTAATGTCGGCTTCAATAATAGTTGCACGTTTATTTAGATGATAATTTGCTTTTAGATTAAGGGTTTTTTTAGCATAATTTATCATAATTTGTGAATTTTCTACCAAATATGCACTTGTGTTTTGACATCTAATTAATACAGCTAAAGCTGCCGCTCCAGCACCGCTGCCAAAATCCGCTATTTTGCCAGAAAAATCAGTAGGTACGCAGCTAGCCAATAACATCGCATCAAGCCCAGCTTTATGAGCATCTTTCTTGGGTTGCACTAAATAAAATTTACCCCTACAAAATTCATCAATAGAGTCTGTTTCATATAATGAATCTAAAATGGGGGGAGAAGAAGTTTTGTCGCTCAGAATAGACATAATATGTTAATATTTGTTGCTTTGAATGGCTTTATGGTTTAAAATTCATGAAATTTAATAGGGTTGTAAGGACAATAGCATTGTTTAGTAATATTAGCAATAATATCGGTGAATCGAAAATATCGCTCAATGGTATTATTGAAATTACTAAAGCTGATATGAATAATGTGAATGATATTATTCTTAAAATGGCTCAATCGCAAACCGAACTTATACCTAAAATTTCTAGCTATTTATCTTGTGCGGGCGGTAAGCGTATAAGACCTATGCTTACAATAGCATCTTCACTATTTTTTGAATATGCTGGTAATGATGCACATGTAAAATTAGCAGCAGCAGTTGAGTTTATGCATACAGCCACTTTACTACATGATGATGTGGTTGATGAAAGCGATATGCGTAGGGGCGCCAAAGCTGCGCGCAAAATATGGGGCAATCAGGCAAGTGTTTTGGTGGGTGATTTTCTTTTAGGGCAAGCTTTTACATTAATGGTTGAGGCAGACTCTATGGAGGCTTTGGCTGTATTGGCTAAAGCTGCCGCTGTTATTGCTGAAGGGGAGGTAATGCAGCTTGTAGCATCTAGAAGCTTAGATAGTACTATAGATGATTATTTTACCATTATTAATGCTAAAACGGCTCAATTATTTACAGCAGCTACCTCTGTGGGCGCTATTATTTCAAAAGCACCGAGTAAATCTGTTGAGGCTATAAGCGAATACGGACAAAAAATAGGCATAGCTTTTCAATTAGTTGATGATATTTTAGATTATAGCGGGAATGCTGGGGATTTAGGCAAAAATATAGGCGATGATTTTCGTGAAGGTAAAATAACCTTGCCGGTTTTGTTATGTATCGAAAAAGCAGATAAGGCAGAAAAAGATTTTTGGCAAAAAGCATTATGTGAAGGCCATAATTCATCATCAAGTTTTGAACAAGCCTTAGCTTTATTAAATAAGTATGGTAGTTTGTCAAAAACTATATTATTAGCCAAAAAATATGGTGAAGATGCGAAACGCGCTTTACTATCAATAGATGGCGATGTAAATCTAAAAGTGCGCAAAACGCTTTTAGATGTAGTTGATTTTTGTGTCCAGCGTGTAGGGTAATGTGTAATTTATTTAAAAACTTAGTAGCAATTTTATTAATAATATTTAATTTAGGTGTAAGTAAATTTGTTTATGCCAAAACTCTACCCAAGGATACTAGGCTATATTTGCAGTCTTATTATGCCTTTAAACATGGCGATATGAAACGAGCTATAATTTATTTGGGACAAATTATAAATAATGATGAGGCAGACAAAGATACATATGAAAAACTTATAGCTGCCTATTTAATAGAAGATGATTTTATTGATGCATATAATATCGCCGTATCTATGCCTGAATCAGATCAAAGTAGAATAGCCGCCTTTATAAAGGCGGTGAATAATTTTAAAATAGGTAACTTTAAAGCCTTCGATACAAAACAGCAACCCCTTTTAAATTCAGTTTTAGATCAGATATCTTTTAAGCTTATGAGAGCGTGGTCATATTATGCTATGGGCAAAGATGATATGGCGGCAAAAGAGATTAAAATGATTGAAGAGGCGCATAATAACAATGCGCAAATAGATAAATTTTTATCTGATGAAAAAACTAAAAAATTTACCCACGCATTAACCATGTATAACTTGGCTTTGCTTTACCACAGTTCAAATATTTTGAAAGCAGAAAAATATTTTGATGAAGCTTTAAAATCATATAGAAATTCAATAGCAAATACAGTAGTTCATGACAGAATTTTAATTAATTATATAAAATTATTGCAAATGCACCATGAACAAAATGCAGCAAAACAAATTTTACATGAAGAGCAAAAACTTTATCCCGATGATGCAGTTATAACAGATTTATTGAACTATATTAGCAAAGATAAACCTATTGAAGATAGTATATTACAGGGGCAAAAAGCAAAAACTGAGTTTGCAAAAGAAGCGGCTTGTGAGGCCTTATCTAATATTGCTGCTATTTTGGCTAATTTTGATGGTATACAAGCAGCTTGGTTTTATAATAGAATGGCGCTAGAGATAAACCCATATGCTATGAATAGTTTGTGGCAATATGGTAGTGTTATAGGTATGCGCAATATAAATTCAAAGCAAGATGTGATTTTTGCCTTGGCTATTTTGAATAAAGTAAAAGATAGCTCAATTTATTACTTTGCCGCAAAAATACAGCAGTCTTTATTGTTATTACAGCGAGAAGAATTTGATAAGTCAGTTGATATTTTACATCAACTAAGGGCCCATTATACGAGCTTAAATGATACAAAAAAACTTGATGTAATTGCCTATTTTTTAGCTAATATATATGTAAAAAATAATGAATTTGGTAATGCTGCTTTAGTTGTTAAAAATATTTTAAAAGATGAGAAAACGCATGGTAAAAATTGGTTGCTATATTATGAAGCCGGCATAGTTTATACCGAATTGGGCGATAATGATAATGCAATAAAATATTTTGAAATAGCACTAGAAAAGTCTCCTAATAGCGCAGAATTATTGAATTATTATGGGTATGTTTTATTACAAAATAATAAATCACCATCAAAGGCTTTGCAATTATTAATACGTGCTGCTAGCCTAGATCCTGCTAATGGTTATATTTTAGATTCATTGGGGTGGGCTTATTATTATAATAAAGAATATAAAAAAAGTATTCAGTGTTTGCAATTAGCAGCGCAACTTTTGCCTTTTGAAAGTGAAGTTATAGAACATTTAGGCGATGCTTATTGGAAGAATAAAGATAAAACCCAAGCACAGTATGAATGGCACAATGCTATTAATATAAGTAAAGATAAAAATAATATTGAGAGATTAAATCAAAAATTAATAAATGCTTTATCTCAAACTATTAATAAAAAAACTGAAAAGCATAGTAAAAATGGTACCTGACTATTTAAATCCTAAAAATTCTTTTCAAGGTCTTATAATGACATTACAACATTATTGGGCACAACAAGGCTGTACTATTTTACAACCATATGATATGGAAATGGGTGCGGCTACTTTTCATCCGGCAACAATTTTACGAGCTTTGGGAACAAAAAGTTGGAAAGCTGCTTTTGTGCAACCTTGCCGCCGACCAACCGACGGCAGATATGGCGAAAACCCAAACCGCTTGCAGCATTATTATCAGTTTCAGGTTGTTTTAAAACCTTCACCCCT
>Ga0181464_1000551_pt1 | contig 16670 bp, 18 predicted proteins | sample InSIn2gowninarea_FD_119074 | JGI IMG/M metagenome (GOLD analysis project Ga0181464, IMG submission 119074) | Clean room microbial communities from NASA Spacecraft Assembly Facility at Jet Propulsion Laboratory, Pasadena, California, USA -... ...
GAAGATGAGACAACTCAGGTAGCAAGATGCATGCTTGGAAACAAAAGAAATAAATTTAAAATGCAGTTGAATAGATCAAGAAACTATGTTATCACAAATAGGTTAATACCCATACTATAAAAGGAGACTGAAATTAAATGCAAGGTGCACACCGAATATTAAATGATAGTATCATGTTTAGATCATCTTTGGTATTTTTGCATTCTTTGAACAGATTCAAATGGGCATGAAGTTTGTCGGCATAAAAATCCCAAAAAAGTGTCCCAAAATCTTTTGATAAGGAGGGGAAGCAATGCAGGTAATTTCCACCTGCAACTTGATTCCATATTTTTACAAGTTCTTAACATAAATGGTAATTTTTTAGTAAATGGTTGTTCATAAGTCAACATCTCTTTCTACCTGTTGTAGAGCTTCTTTAACTTTAATTGACCTGTTATTATAATTAGAAGGTTATTTTTCAAATTTCATATCATAGCTATTTTAGTCTTGTCACAACCTACTGCTTATTTCCCATTTCATATCTATGATATCTTTGTCTTATTGCCACCTTATTATATGTAATGGTTTTTTCTTCAACGAAAATGGGCACAAAGGTTCTTTAGCCAAAATTTAAGTTTCTTTCACATGCCACGCCCTCATTATTTGAGTATCCTCATCCTACAAGACCTCCAAAAACAACTTCTACAGTAAAAATGCCAACTGTTGTTTTGTATCTATTAGCAAAGGCTAAAGTGAGAACAAAGAAAGAAACAAATCAGAAAAATACTATGGATGAGGGAAAGATTTTTGGTGAAGAAGGACCAATGAAAGGCCCAAAATCTAGTGATAAGGAGGGGGAAGCAATGCAGGTAATTTCCACCTACAACTTGATTCCGTACTTTTACAAGTTCTTAACGTAAATAGGATATTTTTATTAAATGGAAGTTCATAAGTCAACATCTATTTCTAGATTTTGTAGAGCTCCTTTTCCATTCATTGAACTGTTATTATAGTTAGAACTTTATTTGTCAAATTTAATATCATAGCTATTTCAGTCTTGTCGCCAATTATTGGTTATTTCCCATTTCATATCTATCATATCTTTGTCTTATTGTCACCTTATTATATGTAATGGTTTTTTCTTCAGTGAAAATGGGCACAAAGGTTTTGTATAGAATATTATAGTTGAGATCTATGAATCGAGTGTATCACACCATTGTTATTTATGGTCATGGTTGTATTCAGAAAATCAGGGTCAATTTAACATTGTTATTTGAAGCTTATTTCTCCTTCATTTTATGATCTTGGGCTTCTTCTCAATTTTTCCATCTACATAACCCACTCTTCCTCTATGCTTATTAAGGTTAATTAATTTTTGCAAGTGGATATTGCATCTTCAGTAGCCATTTTGTGAAATTATCTCAAATGTACCTTCGGCATTATTATTTGTGCCCTCATAGGGTGATCAAAAGCCTATTTTCCAGGCCTTTATATTGTTTTTCGTGGTAATAAATGTTGACTAAATGATCTTGAATATTGTAAATATATCATTTTGAAACATTATAATGTTGTGCAGAGATTGCATTGATTTTACAAGACACTTCAAGCTACTAATTCATTTTCTATTGGCTTGCCTTACGGCGTTTTCTTTGCAACATTAGGTGCAAATGCTAGTTTCTAACCAAATTCAAACTAAGGAAATTTCATACGAATGTAGATGTCACCATTGAATAAAATAAAAGCATAGCCACCTATCTCATTTAAAATGAAAAATGATGATCCAGCAAAGAGCACTTATGAATCAAGTACGTGGCACTAACTCCAATAGAAAAGGGACATTTTTTGGGTATGCTCTTGAATTAGTTTGGAAATTTCAAGCATTATGAGGGAAGACCAATCATTGATTCAAAACATACTATTCCAATAGATTAGCTTTGCATTTGAATTATATAAATTTGAAAGGGTGGGGATTCAAGTTATGGCTATTGCATTCAGCCAATATTGGATGTGCTTTAAATGCATGTTAATGTCAAAGTGGCATGTATACATTTAAAATTCAATTTGAACATTTAAGATGAATTCACAAGAGAAGGATGAATGGTATATGAATTAGGGTGAATTAGAAAGGTGGGACCCCTTATAACTACTTTAGATGTGGGTAAGCTCAACCAGACATCAAGCCCAAACCTAGAATATTTAAAAAGGTTAATGAGGTGGAGGCCAAATTCTTGAAATTGGGCCCAATCACAATCAAACATAAAGGTTTCAAAACCAATGTTTTTCATTTAGGGTAAATATTATAAAGCTTTCATGGAGAATTAAAAAAAACCAAAGAACCAAACAAAGAACTATTAGGAAAGGAAGTTGACTTTGAAACCTAGACACATTTTCAGGGTGGGCACAATTTAGAACATTAGATTCATCATTGAATCATTGAATCATATCAAGGATAAGAAATTTGGTAAATAGAATACCATATTTAAAGGTTTCTGACCAATTAAGACTATGGCTTTTGAAGATAAATGCCAAATCTTGAAAAGAAGATAAACAAAACAAAAGAACATCAAATAAATTCAAAATTCCATATAATTCAATGTTGACGAGAGGGTCCAATAATGAAATTAGGGCTAATTTCCAAACAAGAGAAAAGGTGTACATGATTTTGAGAATCGAGACTAATGTTTGAGATTTAGAAAGGCTTATGACTTGATCAAATTTAGAAAAGAACTAAAAAATTTTAAGGGGAGGAAAAGTTTGAAAGGAATAAAGGACATTGGTTATTGAATCAAACAATTATTGAAGTACTTTGGTAAATAGAAGATCAAATTTGAAGGTTTTGTATCAGTTAATACTATGGCGTTTGAAGATAAATTCTAAAGCTGGAAAAGAAGATGAAAAAAACAAAAGGACATCATATAAATTCAAAATTTCATATAATTTTAATTTTGATGAGAAGATCCAATGTGGAAATTAGGGCTAATTTCCAAATCATGGTAAGGTAATAGTGGTGGATGATTTTGAGAATCAAGATTAATGATTGGGTTTTAGAAATGGTTATGGCTTATCAAATTTAGAAAAGGAAAAGATAAAGTCTAAAAGGGAGAAAAAGTTTGAAAGGAATAAATGAAATTCAAACAAAAGTTTAAAAAGGGCTTGAAAAAAGGGAAAAAAATTAGAATAGTTAGAGGAGATTAAAAGAAGGCATGAAGTGGAGATGGGGGCATTATCAAAAGTAGATAAAGGCTCAAAAAATATGGTGAAGAGAGACTCTAGTTTTGAAATCAAGATTAATATTCAATTTGGGACAAGTTTTAAAAAACATGGTGGAGAGCCTAATTTTTTAAGTTGAGACCAATTGTAAAAATTGAATTGGGATGGTAAGTTCAAAGATAAAAGGAATTTAAAGTGGAAAAGAAAATAATCATTTAAACAAAGAATAAAAGGTATATGTTTAGAGAATTGGCCATGATTTTGAAACCATGTGATTTATATTTTGTTTTTTTAATTTAGAAACTTAGTGACAAATTCCAACCATGGGACTAGATTCCGCTTTTTGAGAGGACCAATTTTTACTATTGAAACTTCAAATTCGAACAAGAGAAAGTGTACTTATGAAGAAAATACCACATATGCACAATTGGATAGATTGGCCCTAATAGGAAATTGGTCACCCTTGGAAGCCTATAAATACAAGTGACCTCAAGATAATTTGGACATCACCAAACATATTCTTCTTCTCTTCTTCATTTATTGGTTCTCACAGGCTTGAGACTAGGTCGACGATAGAGGTTCACAATAATATGAAAATACAAGTTCTAAAGTTAACATGTGTTCTAGGGTTCTTGGGTCACAAATGTAGGCTCATCAAAGGAAATTTTTGGTCACAATTACTAGCTAGCAGGCTCAAGGGAGCAGATGGAAGGTCTCAACCGCATCCACAACTCCTCCTCCTTGCGGTTGGGATTCTAGGCTAAAATTTGATAGTTGACTACAGTTGACCCTAGTTGATGTTGAGAATGCAACAAGATGATGGAGCTTAGTGGAAAGAAGTCGCCTTCACTCAGTGGGTCCGCAGGCTATTTTTGGTGCAAAGTATATTTTTAGACATATGGATCATGGTCTATGAGTTGCAAGATGTTATTTGTGGATGATTGGTCATGTTGGTAAAAATAGATGGACTTCTATTTTTATACATATGGGCGGAGTCTATTTTTAGACTGCCGGGCTAAAAATAGAACATACGAATATTATTAGCTCATAATAATATTTGGACTATAAACATTATCTTATCCTCTTGGAGCACTTCAGTTTGAGCTACAGATGTGGCACATGCAGCTGTCAGAAGGAAATACGCTTTACTTGTGGGTCAGTTGAGCTATTGCATGATGGACTTTAGTTAGAACTCGTGTGGTTGAGTTTGGTGGAGTTGATTGAGGAGTTGATGGAGTTGTGTTCAGTTTGACTTGGTTAAACTAGTTGTATTTAGTCTAACTGCAGAATACACTAGTGATGAGTGATGTGAATTAATTTATAATTAATTCACTAATTATTAACTCATAAAGCAACTAAAGAATACATCAGTTAACTCAGTGCATGGACAGTTCAGTGGAGATAGGTGTTAGAGGTTGAGATTGCTATCAGTTGTGACTATAGTTGTGCATGATATTTGCACAATCAATGGATTGAGTATGGCCAATGAGGATTGCGTGGTTCAGCCAAGGGAAATACGAGTTTGGATCAGCCATTCTCATCTATTCTCATGCAGGATTGCACAGTGGAGGTAGGCAGACAGTGGAGGAGATTTGAACCTGTGATTGATTCAAATCTGAGTTAGTTTTGTGTGTAATATGTGGAGATAGTACTGAGTACTTGTGAGGAGTATTGTACTATGTATTGTTACATGTTCTCAATCATTATAATATATAGATAGTGTGGGGCTTTCAGCTGTATGCTTTCCCCGGGTTACATACTATTTTAATGTGTGCATGCGATTGATGATTCATTGTTTTTAATTCCGCAAAATTGATGATAAACGTAGAGGAGGTTATGCATTATGCATGTATTCCACAATAGTGTATAATCGGGATAATATCTGTGAATAAGTGTCATATTATTCAAAATTTCTACATGGTATCAGAGTTGTTGATCATCAGATCTATTATTCAGAAAGTGTTTACATTTTATTTCTTCAGGCAGAGTCTGTAATCGGGCCAGATGGCCTCTGGATTCATCCTTCCTTTGGAAGGTGAGATATCCGGTAAAAGCCCATACAGTCAATTTCTGTACGAGAAATACTTTGTTCTCACAAATTTTAGATCAGAAGCGATTGAGTTTTGAGCTGGTGGAATTTGAATTTGCAGCAGTGTTTTCTTGGTGTCAAAGTTGAAATGTCTTTCAACAGATTGCGATTGGAGTATGCTCTTGAGGGTAGCTCAAAGTATATTGCACGGAAAGACAGGATGGAGGCTGTGTTAGATGATAATGGGTTGAAGGAGTTCATAGAGGCTGAGTTCCCAAAGCCTACTGATACTGCTCAAGTTGAGGCTTGGCAAAAGAAGACATCAAAGTGTCGAAGGATTCTGTTGGAGGGAATGAAGGATCACATTGTGTCCAACCTGCATGGAAAGGCTTCTCCATACTTGATGTGGAAAGTGTTGATAGATCTATTCTAAAGCAAGAGCGATCAGAGGAAGTTGGTGCTCAAGGATAAACTCAGAAACATTAAGTGTGAGAAAGGAGATAGTATGCCCAAGTATCTCACGAAGTTCACTCAATGCAGGGATGAGCTAGGAAGTGTGGGGGTGACTGTCGATGATGAGGACTTGGTGAGCTTGGCTCTCCTTGGTCTTCCGAAGAGTTGGCATTCCTATCAGGACTCTATCAATGGTTGGGAAAAATTGCCAGGATGGGAGAGACTTTGATCAGATCTTGTGCAGGAGGAGATCAGGCGGAATACCAGGGACGGATCTTCATCAAAGGCACCTGATGAAGAAAATTTCACTTTGGCTGCCAAAGAAAAGAAGGGGAAGAACAAGAAAGCTTCTCATTCTAGTGCGAAAGGCAAGAAGCAGGACATGTCCAAGGTGAAGTGCTTTCACTGTCACCAGCACGGACACTATGCCACAAATTGTCCGTAGAAGAAGAAAAATAAGCAAGCTGTTGGATTTGCAGTGGGAGAGGCCTTAGCCTCACAGTTTGAGCATGATTTTTCATTGATCGCATGCTTGGTATCAAGTGTGATGGGATCGGTATGGTTCTTGGATAGTGGTGTGTCTTTTCACATGACAGGAGATCGAGATTTGTTTTCTGATCTAGAGGAGAAAGATCTTGGAGTGCACATCGAGATGGGTGATGATGGTAAATACAGTGCGACCGGTATCAGTACCATTTCCTTTGAGAGGGAGTCTGGTAAACCCTTTGTATTGAAGGAAGTGATGCATGTTCCAAGATTGAAGAAAAATCTTATCTCTGTGGCAATGTTAGAAGACAAGGGATATGATGTTGTTTTCAGCGAGGGAAAGGCTTTCCTGTGCAGTAAGACAACTGGAGAAACCCGAAAGATAGGGGTTCCAGTCAGGAACCTTTATCAGTTGCATGTAGATGGCTGTGCAGCAATGGCATGCAAGGCAAAAGGATTTGTAAGCCAGGATGAGGGCGAGTTGTGGCACAGGAGATTGGGCCACCTTCACCGTGGAGCCTTGAAGATACTACAACAAATTACTACTGGGCTTCCTAAAGGCACTCTTGCACAGTTAGATCAGTGCAAGGGGTGTACTTCGGGAATATTTTTGAAAGCCACCTTTCACGAGAAGGATAGTCAGGCCACGACAATCCTTGAGAGAATTCACACAAATTTATGTGGACCTTTCTCAGTAGCTTCGACAGCAAAGCATAGGTACTATGTGATCTTTGTTGATGATTTCTCTCAGAAGTGCTGGATCTTCTTCATGTAGAAGAAGAGCGAGACATACTCAAAGTTCTGTGAGTTCAAAGCACTAGTCGAGAAGGATTTGGGAAGAAGGTGAAGGCTCTTAAGAGCGACAATGGTGGTGAATTCATCTCTGACGAGTTTAAGGACTTCTGTAGCGCAGAAGGGATTCGAAGAGAGCTCATAGCTCCCCATAACCCATAGCAAAATGGGGTTGCTGAGTGAAAGAACAGAACAATCATGGGTTCTGCACAGGCAATGTTGCATGATCATGGTATACCCCTTCACTTGTGGGTGGAAGCATGCAATACTGCAGTTTATGTGCAGAACCGTTGTCCTCACAGGATACTTGGCATGAGCACACCTGACGAGGCTTATTCTAGTAAGAGACCTGATATTTCTCATTTGAGGATTTTTGGTTCTAATGTTTACATGCATGTGACGAAGGATGCCAGGAAGAAGCTGGAGTTGACCACAGAGGTTGGGATATTTGTGGGGTACACTGATACACCCCACAACTATCGTGTGTATTTTCCAGACAGTCGCAAGACTGTCATGCGAAGGGATATAAAATTTCAGGATGAGAAAGCCATGAAGTGTTCACTTGAGAGGGAGCCACACTTGCATGCAGATGAGGAGCTATTAGTTCCTAAGGATGAGCTTCAGGACGTGGATTAGCCACAGGATGAAGTTCATGGAGTGGAAGAAACCACTCATACAGCGCCAACCATCATAGGGCGAAAGCACATTACAGAAGTTGAGCGATTGGCTCAAGATGCAAAGAAGGTTGTAGGACCACCTACATCTCAACATAGATAGAGACAGTCACCTGATCGGTACACTAGATACATGGCTCTTGTGAGCAAATGTGTTGTGTCTAAGCCATCGTCTTTCGAGGAAGCTGTGGAGGATCCCACATGGGTAGATGCCATGGTGGAAGAGTATGATTTGATTGTCAGAAACAGTGCATGGGAGATTGTCCCAAGACCGGAGGGGAAATCAGTGGTGGGTTCAAGATGGATCTACAAAGTGAAGTAGGCAGCTGACGAGAGTGTGGAGAAGTACAAGACAAGATTTGTTGCCCGAGGCTTCTCACAGATAGAGGGGATCGATTATGAGGATACCTTTGCACCTGTCGCAAGGTATTCTTCCATACAGACGATTCTTGCTCTCTCAGCGCAGATGAGGTGGCACATTCATCAGATGGATGTGAAGACTGCATTCCTCAATGGAGTCATTGAGGAGGAGGTGTACATAGAGCAACCTGAAGGTTTTGAGATCTTCAGCAGCGAGTCGCATGTGTGTAGGCTCAAGAGAGCGTTGTATGGGTTGAAACAATCAACATGCGCTTTGTACACACAGACAGACAGTTATTTCACCGGACTTGGATTCTCCAAGAGTGAGGCGGATCCTAACCTATACCAGATTGTGGTGGAGGGTAAGTTTCTTATCATTGTACTCTATGTAGATGATTTGATTCTAACAGGTGATAAGCTGTTGATACTTTCATGCAAGGATGATCTTGCTAAGGAGTTTGAGATGAAGGACTTGGGCCTCCTTCATTATTTCCTGGGATTGTAAATTTGGCAGCGTAGTGATGGACTATTTGTTTCTCAGGGTAAGTATGCTCGGGAGATACTGGAGAAGTTCAACATGCATGGCTGCAAGCCTATTGATACTCCTCTTCCTGGAGGTTGGAGGAAGGAGGATGCTACTTCAGTAGAAGTAGTGGATGCCACTGTTTATTAACAGTTGGTGGGGTCGCTTATGTATCTGGCCAATACACAACCCAATATATGCTATGCTGTTAACTAGCTTTCACAATCTATGGTTAAGCCAACCAAGCTCTTATGGAAGGCAGACAAGCATGTATTTCGTTATCTCAGAGGCACATCGGGATATGGATTGCGATACAAACAATAGGATGAGGTGAAGCTATGTGGCTTCATGGATGCAGATTGGGCAGGGAGCCCAACAGACAAAAAGAGCACATCTGGAGGGATTTTCAGTATTGGGTCGACAACAGTTTCTTGGTACATCAGGAAGCAGAGATCCGTGGCACTCAGTTCAAAAGAGGCCGAGTATATGGCAGCAAGTTTGGCTACATGTGAGGCTATATGGATGAGGAAGATCTTAGTCGGGTTGTTCGGTTCATACTTGGAGCCTACAGTGATTTATTGTGATAACCAAAGTTGCATTAAACTCTTGGCTAATCTAGTATTTCATGATAGATCCAAGCACACTGACATCAAGTACCATCATCTCAGAGATTGTGTGCAGCTGAGAGTCATGTTACTTTCATACATTCCAACGGAGGATCAGGATGCTGATATCTTGATGAAGGCGCTCACCAAGAGAAAATTCGAATACCACCGAGGTAGGATAGGGGTTGCTGATAATCAATATCTTGTTGAGAGGGAGTGTTGAGAATGCAACAAAATGATGGAGCTTAGTGGAAAGAAGCCGCCTTCACTAAGTGGGTCTGCAGGTTATTTTTGGCGCAAAGTCTATTTTTAGACATATGGATCATGGTGTATGAGTTGCAGGATGCTATTTGTGGATGATTGGTCATGTTGGTAAAAATAGATGGACTTCTATTTTTAGACATATGGGTGGAGTCTATTTTTAGACTGCCAAGCTAAAAATAGAACAGTCGAATATTATTAGCTCATAATAATATTTGGACTATAAACATTATCTTATCCTCTTGGAGCACTTTAGTTTGAGCTATAGATGTGGCACATGCAGCTGTCAAAAGGAAATACGCTTTTCTTGTAGGTTAGTTGAGCTATTGCATGATGGACTTCAGTTAGAACTCATGTGGTTGAGTTTGGTGGAGTTGATTGAGGAGTTGATGGAGTTGTGTTCATTTTGACTTGGTTAAACTAGTTGTATTTAGTCTAACTACAAAATACACTAGTGATGAGTGATGTGAATTAATTTTTAATTAATTCACTAATTATTAACTCATAAAGCAACTAAAGAATACATCAGTTAACTTAGTGCATGGACAGTTCAGTGGAGACAGGTGTTAGAGGTTGAGATTGCTATCAGTTGTGACTATAGTTGTGCATGAGATTTGCACAATCAATGGATTGAGTATTTCCAATGAGGATTGCATGGTTCAACCAAGGGAAACACGAGTTTGGATCAGCCATTCTCATCTATTCTCATGCAGGATTGCGTAGTGGAGGCAGGCAGACAGTGGAGGAGATTTGAACCTATGATTGATTCAGATATGAGCTAGTTTTGTGTGTAACAGGTGGAGATAGTACTGAGTACTTGTGAGGAGTATTGTACTATGTATTGTTACATGTTCTCAATCATTATAATATATAGATAGTGTGGGGTTTTCAGCTGTATGCTTTCCCCGAGTTACATATTGTGTTAATGTGTGCATGCGATTGATGTTTCATTGTTTTTAATTCCGCAAAATTGATGATCAACGTAGAGGAGGTTATGTATTATGCATGTATTCTGCAATAGTGTATAATTGGGATAATATCTATGAATAAGTGTCATATGATTCAAAATTTCTACAATTGACCAAAGCCAGATCAAGTTGACTTAGATCTTGGTTGTTGCTAGGAACATATTTCTTAATGTTGTTGGATTATTTTTGTATTATGCTCATTGTACTCTCTTCTAAACATTTTATGACAATCTAATAGAAGAATAATTTTCAAAGGGTTTTCCCCATAGTGGGTTTTTCCCTAGTCTTTAACCAAATCTGGTGTCTCTTGTTGATGTGTTGATTGTCTCCTTTTTCATTGCGTTTATTGTTCTATCTTCAGTTATTGTTTATGGTTGGAAAGATTAATTGATATTGAAAATATTTCTAATTGAAGTATTGAATTGGGCTAAAGTAATTGATACAATATAATACAATATGAAAATTAACATGGTATCAAAGCTAAGGTGAAGGATAAGCTCAATAGGAGACAAGAATTGAAGCCATCATCTTTAGAGAGTTCAAGGAGTCTATATAGTCAAGTCAAGATGTCTTCCTCTTTCTTCAAGGAACATGAGAAGTTGGGTGACTCATCTAATTTTGTTGCATGGAAAATCAAGTTGGAGATCATAGTTGATAACAATGATGTTTTAGAATACATTCGAGGAAAAGTGCCTAAGCCTCCAAATAATTCTTCCGCTATCACCAAGAAATAGTACAAGAAGTGTGAGTTAAAATCAAAGAAAATTATAGTTGATGGTTTACAAGATAGTTTACTTGCATATGATGCAAATTTGAGGAAGTCTAAGGAGATGTAAGATAAGATATCTGGCATGTTTGAAGTCAAAAACTTGAATTATATCATCTCCTTGAATGATCAACTCAAATACATAAACATGAACAAAGGAGAGTCTGTGCAATGTTATATTATGAGGATATCTCGTCTTAATCACAAAGAGTTGGAGAAATTGTTCCTGATAGGGAATTAGTGATTGTTACTCTTAGAGGTATCCCTCCTATTTGGGAAGCCTTCATTACTACAATAAGCAACAACAATGTTTTTCTGTTATTTTATGAGAATTTTTGAAATCTCACTCAAGAAGAATCAAGGATGGTTTCTAAAGGCAGGATACAAAAGAATGTAGAAGGAGAGCATGTTGCATTCATCACTTAAGACGAGAAGAAGAAGAAAGGAAAAGGAGGTCCATCAAATTCAAGAAAGCCTCCTCCTCTAACTTCAAATAGAAGGTTTGGAATATCCAAGAAATCATTGCACATTGAATGCTTCAAATGTCATAAGAGAGGCTACTATGCTCAAGATTTCCCTAAGAAGAACAATTGTCCATGCTACAACACTAGAAGCAACAACAATATGTTTGATAATCGAAGAAGAAGGGATGACCGAAGGAATGATCATGATGGAAGAGATGAAAGAAGAAGAAGAGATGATCTAAGTGATCATGAAGAATATAAGTGTCCTCAAAAGAAGTCAATATTCTCCAGGTATGAAAGTAATGTTTCCAATCAATCTAAATATATTCTTATTTCTTCCCTTACTAGTTCCTCTCCTCCTAGTTCATGGGGTAGTTGGTTGGTTGATAGTGGGGCCACTCATCACGTTAAAGGTTTTGGGTCTGTCAAATTTCATTTGGATTATGGGGAATCTATTTTGTTCCATGATGTGGTGTATGTGCTAGGATTGAAGAAGAATTTGGTATCAATAGCTACTCTGGAAGACAAAGGGATGAGGTTTTCCTTCATCAGGGGAAACGTTATTACTTGACATGTTGGATCACCTATGAGAAATGAATTCACATTGGGATAAAGACTTGAAGGACTCTACATGGTTACTGGTAGACCTCTACTAGCATTGGTCCATGACACAAATCACCTAAGTGAGTTGTGACACTAAAGATTGTCCCATCTACATTATGATGCTCTTCCAAAATTGAATAAATTGATCTTTGTTTTTCCCAATTTTCAATCTCAACATGATGGAGTATGTCCATTTTGTTCCAATGGAAAGAAGACAAGGGGATCATTCCCCTCTAGTGAGAATAAGATAGATGGCATCCTCTAGCTCATTCATTCTAATATATGTGGTATGATTCTCGTGCATTCTATTAGTGGTCATCTCTACAACATCACCTTCATTTATGATTTCTCAAGAAATACATGGATATATCATTTGCAGCATAAGGATGAATCCTTCAAAATGTTCAAGGATTTCAAAGCTTTGGTCGAAAATCAAACAAGGAAGGAAATCAAGATATTTAGGTCTAACAATGGTGGAGTGTACATATTAAAGGAGTTCACTAATTCTTGCAAGAAGGAAGGTATCAATAAAGAGATGATTATGCCCTATACTCCCAAACAAAATAGAGTGGTTGAAAGAAAGAAAAGTTCTATTGCAGAAGTCATTCGTGCCATGCTCCTTGATTGAAAGTTGTCAAAATTCCTTTGGGGAGAAGCAATGATTATTGTCGTATATGTTCAAAAAATGATACCTCATCAAGCATTAGACAGCAATACCCCCGAAGAAGTGTTCACAGGTGTTAAGATCGATGTTATCCACCTCCATATCTTTCATTTCCCGTGTATATTTCATGTGATGAAGGACAAAAGAACAAGCTGAAATCCACGGGAAGAAAAGGTACATTCATTGGATATTATGAAAATTATAAAGCATTGAGAATATATATTCCTAGTCAAAGAAAGGTTGAAATTAGAAGGTATGTAACATTCGATGAAGATGTTACCCTTGGGAAAGTAAGGGACCTTCCTCTGCCTCCTCCTAAGAAGAGGAATGATGATATGGATATTTTAGATGGTCCTTCCATGCTCGAATCCAAGACTGACATTGTTGATGATCCCATGGAGCCCATGGATCCCTTAGATCCTCCTCCAAGTGATACTCCTACCAGGAAGAGGCCAATTTGGCTCATGACACATTATAGGATAATGAGAGACAAGTTCCCATCCAAATATCATTTAGGGAAAGGAATAATACATGCGGGTACCAGGGATATGTTGTAGCCATGAACACTATAATTCAAGCTTAAACTCCCACTTTTGAAGAAGTCATGAAAGAACAAGTATGGAAGGATGTTATGGCGAAAGAATATGAATCAATTATGAAGAATGAAGTATGGGATGGTCTGCCGAGATTGAAGGGGAGATCCATGATTACTTCAAAGTGGCTATTCAAGATCAAACACGGAGTTGATGGTAGCATTGAGAAATACAAAGTAAGGTTCATGGCCCGAGGATTTTCCCAAAAAGAGAGAAAATATTATAATGATATATTTGCACCTATAGATTTATATACAACCATTCATTCGACGGTTTCTCTTGCTGCAAGTCAAAGATGGACCCTTCATCAGATGGGCGTGAAGACAACATTCCTCCATGGTATCTTACAAGAAGAAGTGTATGTTGAGAAGCCACAAGGATTTGAAGTAGAGGATTGAAATACACATGTCTACAGGTTGAAGAAGGTATTGTATGGTTTGAAACAAGCCCCAAAATGGTACATCCGCATTGACAACTATTTGGTGAAGCTATGATTTATGAGAAAGAATGTTGATCCCAACCTCTACTTCAAGGTAGTACAAGGTATCCTGTTGATTTTGATTTTGTATGTTGATGATATATTTTTGAAAGTTAGTGAGCCCCTAATGATCGATTGTAAGAGGGAGCTAGCCTCTAAATATGAGATGAAGGACCTTGGACTCATACACTACTTTCTAGGCCTTGAGTTGTGGCAAAGGCCCAGTGAGATTTTAATTTCATAAGGAAAATATGTCATGAAGTTGTTGGAGATATTTGGAATGACACAAGTCTCTACCCACACTAATGTAAATGAACTTCAATAAGTTATGTGGAGAAGCTCATTGGGGCTCTGATGTTCTTAGTAAACACTCATCCGGGCATATGCTATGTAGTGAACACGTTGATTTAATTTATGACTGAGCCTCTCCATGCACATTGGATCACTTCTAAATAAATTTTGAGATATTTTCATGGGATAATCACACTTCATCTGAGATACTCTACTAGAGATGTTCGACTTCATGGATACACTGATGTTGACTAGGCCGGAAAAGTTTTCGACAAGAAGAGTACGTATGAATTTTGTTTCAGCCTTGGATCTTCCATGATATCTTGGATGAGTAGGAAGTAAAATTTTGTAGCATTGAGTACCATCGATACAGAGTAAATTGTTGCCAGCATGTCTATTTATGAAGCAGTTTGGTTGAGGAAGCTCTTTGGAGAGCTATTTGATTAGGTCCTAGAAAGTACAGTGATATTTTGCGACAACAAGAGTGGGATCCATTTAGCAGAGAATATTGTATTTCATGACAAGTCTAAGAACGTAGAGATTCAATATCATTACATTCTAGACATGGTGTAGAGAGGATATGTTAGACTCCATCATATATTGACAAATGAGCAGATTGCAAATATTCTAACCAAGTCTTTACGAAACAGAAGTTCTTGGTATTCAGAGAGAAACTTGGATGGAAAGATGTGACCCCTCCTAATAAGGGGCGTCACTGATTGAGAAAACTGAGCATATATCTTCCTCCTTGGTTGAGCTCCCAAAGTGGGAATTGAGCATTGAGGGCTCATGGGGTTGAGGGAACTTTGGAAAATATGTGTGTGTGATCCTTACTCATGCGATAGGTCAGGTATCTCCCATATTATCACCCATAAGGTGTCTATGATCCTTTTCCATTTTGACAAGTCGGGTATCTCCCCGTATCTTCAACTATCCATAGTATACCCCAGTTGGCATCATACCCACAAGATAGGCTTGTTGGGATTATCCCTCCTCGTTTGGCCAACAAGTTGAGGAGGCTTGGTGGTGTGTGATCCTTACCTCTGGTAAGTCGGGTATCTCACCCAAGCTCGAATTATGATGCAAGTGTTCTACCTCATGACTCTTGAGATTCATTTATGGGAAGATCTATACACAATAGGATGGGTTGAGATGTGCTCCCCTATATCACCTATTGCTCAATATGGGGTCAAAGATGTTTTGCTCCCCCATGTATATTAAGGTTGAGATGTGCTCCTTGATATTGTTTTGGATTGAGATGTGCTCTTTGATGTTATATAGGGTGGTAGCTAATTCTCCATGAGGATCCTTCTGCTTTATATTTGAGAATGTTTCAGCAGATAGAGCTGAGTAGAGATGGGACATGATGATAAGATACATATGACATGATGTGGTTGGAATTTCTCCCTATATGAGAGGGAGTGTTAATTTGGTAGCTTAGTAATAAATTCCAACCATGGTACTAGATTCTTCTTTTTCAGAGGACCAATTTTGGCTATTTAAGTGCATAATTCAAACAAGGGAAAGTGTACTTATGAAGAAAATCCCACATGTGTAAATTTGGACAGGTCGGCCCTAACAAGAAATTGGTCACCCTTGGAAGCCTATAAATACAAGTGACCTCAAGCTCATTTTGACATCACCAAGCATCTTCTTCTTCTCTTCTTCATTGATTGGTTCACATAGGTCTGAGGTTGGGTTGACAATAGAGGTTCACATAAGTTCAAAAATACAGGGTCTGAATTCTGCATATTTTCTAAGGTTTCTAGGTCACAACGATAGGCTCATCAAAGGAAATTTTTGGTCACAACCACTAGATAGCAGGCTCAAGGGAGTGATTGGAAGGTCTTAAGTACATGCACAACTTCTCCTCCATGCATTTGGGCTTCTAGGCTAAAATTTTACAGTTGACTACAATTAATCGCAGGTGACAGAAGTCAGATCAAGCTAATTCATATCTAGGTTGCTGATGGGAACAAATTTCTAAATGTTGTTGGGTTATTTTTGCTAGATGATTTTTGTATTGGGCTCATTGTACTCTCTTCTAAACGTTTTATGACATTGTAATAGAAGAACAATTCTTAAAGTATTTTTCCCATAGTTGTTTTTTCCCTGGTCTTTGACCAAATATGGTGTCTCTTGTTGATGCATTGGTTGTCTCCTTTGTCATTTCATTTATTGTTATATCTTCAATTACTTTTGATGGTTGGAAATATTAATTAATATTGAAAAGATTGCTAATTAAGTATTGAATTAGGTTAAAGTAATTGATACAACATAGAACAATCTGAAAAATAACAAAAATAAAGTTAAAAAGGTGCCCAATTTTAGAATCTCTCCTGACTTATGAATCTGAAAAATCCCCATGGCACATAGAAAAATGTATAGGCTAATTTTCCAATCATATAATATGCATATATAATTTTTTGGAGAATCTTTCTTTGAATGATAAAATCTTGTTAAATCTTGGC
>Ga0181464_1000563_pt1 | contig 16610 bp, 22 predicted proteins | sample InSIn2gowninarea_FD_119074 | JGI IMG/M metagenome (GOLD analysis project Ga0181464, IMG submission 119074) | Clean room microbial communities from NASA Spacecraft Assembly Facility at Jet Propulsion Laboratory, Pasadena, California, USA -... ...
ATATAATAGTAAGATGGAGGATAGATAGGTTGGATGGCTAGATTGATGGGTATGGGTATGGGTATGGGGGTAACTAGTTTGGATGTATGGCTTGGTGGATGGTTGTCTCTAGCTTTGTTTCATGAACCCAATGTTTGGCTTTGCTCGTGTATCGCTTGGCTTGTTAACCCCACCCTTGGCTTTGGTCTCAATGAATGGATCAAATTGTCATAATAAAATAAGGTCAATCAAATTTTCCACATATACATCTATGTATCTATCCACATATAAAGAAAAATTCAAGATTGAGGAGATGCATAAGATCTATGTTAGCCTAGCTAGGGGATCTCTATCTTCCCCCAATTCGTATTCCTTCCTCTTCGTGAATGCGTAAGATATAAGTGAGCCTAGGAGCCCAAGATCTGTCTTCCCCCAATTTGTATGGATTCCACCCAACAGTACACATCATGGTCTGAGCACTTCTATTTCATACGATTGAATGCACAAGAAGGAGATTAGAGGGCATCCTCTGGAGCCAAAATGGCTCTGAGTTGCTTCCTAGTCTATAGAGCTGTATCTCCTCCCCTTTGGGTAGGACCTCAATCTAGGGCTTAGGTATGACTTAAATCTAAGGCTTATTTATTGAATTCTCAATATCTCCTGTAGTGTAAAGATGGTTAGGCCAAGGATTCTCTCCATAGGGCTTTCTTCTCTAGTCAAATAAGTTTGATTGATGTATCTAGCCTAGTTTTTAGAGCAGTATCTCCTCACTAGCGGAAGGTTATGGCGTTCCTATAGTTAGTAAGTCCGAAGTAGGCCTTAAGGTAAGATAGAGATCCATAAATCCCATACCTAATTGTCTTGGCAGGAAGAGATGGGCTTAATATGAAGGGAAACTAGAGTAGACAGAAGCTCACCTTGATGGCACCTTAGGGTGGGTGCAAGGACTGTAACCTGTCCCTTCATAGTGTAATCCCTCCTAGCCTTAACCCTTTGGATTGTTCCTCAGTCCACTAGAATATACAGAAGATAAGCTTATCAAGGCCGCATCACTAAGGTTTAGGCTAGGTAGGTGATCATTGCATCTTATAGAAAGTAGGTTTACTTGGATTTCCTTCTAATGGGTTCATCCCTCGTACCAGCCAGCACTAGAAATGATTGAGAACTGACCCAGCACATATCGAAGCAAGTGAGTAGTTCATTAGTTTGCCTATGCCTCTTTCTCAATTGTTCACCTCCATGAGAAAAGAATGACTTTATTACTTATATTGCTCCCCTTCCCCCTAGCATTTTGACCAATGTCGCAAGTGATTTTCGTTATGAATCTATCTTAATTAATACGATTTTCGTTATGAATCTTCATCATGGTTTTTATAGGAGAAGGGAGAGCAATAGTGAGCGCTATCTTCGAGCCTTCTAGCCGGGCTCGCTAATCAACTTCATGCCAGTCGAGGAAGGGACTGACCAGTTCCTCATCCCAGGTATAACTCCCTATCCCAGCCAGGTATCGTACTAACTATCAGAGGGACAGGTTGTATCTTAGGCTGGGGCTTTATTAGGGAGAGAGGGGTATTGATGCAAGGAACAACTATCTCTAGCGAATCGGGAGCCTGCATCTCTCTCTTCTATTGATCGAGAAGTGATGGATATAGGGGAATTATACGGTAGGGAGAAGCTTGGGAACTCGGAATCGTAACTCGGGAACCACTTAAGTGGTATCCATCCTTGACTAAATGAAGAAAGAGATAGTCGTTATCAACTAGCCGAAGTTGTATTAGGTCTACGGGTGGGAACTTAGAACTCATTAGCTCGAGGTGCTCAAGGTAAAGAAATATCAGTGGCTCCTACCTACCGTAAGTAAGTAGTTAAAGAAAGGTGGGTTGTTCTGTACGTGGACACATGGGAACTTCTGACTGAAGAGAATAGGGGTGAGAAAGGAGTTGGGCTTATAACTGATGGATTCTATGGATTTGGAGAGGACAGTCATTCATTTTGGGTAGGATGATGGAAGCATGCATGGTATAGAGATAGGGCCTGCCCCCCCACGAAATAAGAAAGGGGTGTTGTCCGGCCAATGCGCAAAACAAAAAAAAAGTTTCAATTTTTTTTAGATAGAATGAATACTGAGCTGGGGGCTTACTAAACTTGTTGCGCACTAGAACTAATTGAGGGTCAACTGAGACTGGCTGGGCTGTGAAACCAGTACAGATTGAATATCGAAATAAAGAGCATGGAAAGCAGCATGCATGACGGACAAGATGATGGATGGACAGGTGGGGCGTCTGAAGAAGAAAGAGTAGAGGGAGACCTACCTCCCTACCTATTGTATTCTGCGATCTGGTCTACATGAACGAAATGATAGGAGATGATGGGAAGTGCACACAAAAATTGACCATCTGCCTATAGGCAAGTGGATGAAGGAGCATTCATGAGTCAAGATTTCCTCATATTCGTTCTATGTATGATAGGTTGAAGGGAGAAGGAACCTTCTATCACACCGTACTTTGTATCTCTGCCACATTCAATTCTGTAATCCCTAAATCTATCCTTCCTTAAGGTAAGGCGTAACGTATTTGAAGACAGATTGCCCACATCAATTGCTATTGGTCCATTCAAGCGTTAGTGATCCTTCCGTAAGTCAGTGTTTGGGTCCGATAAAAACATATTGAAGGTTATCACACCAGAATAGATTACTAGTCCTAGCTACATGGATGATAGGGATTTGGGTGGGGTTTCTTCCCACCTGTAGCTAGGGTGTTTACACGACCACAATCCGTGGACCATCCCCATGTCTACCTCCCTCGTGGCCCTCACACCACCACCTCCAATGCACAAAAAGGAAGGCTATATATACCCAATTGATGGGGGGCTTTTTTAAGTACACACGCTATGGGATGGACCTTCTCAGCCATAAATCCATAGAATACTTGATATGATTTACCGAGGTGAAAGCTTTTGGTATGATGGAGAAGCTATATATCTCATTTGGTTCAGTAGGTTAAAGACTGTCTCACTCTACCTACAGTCATATTACGTAAGTAAGTAATAGCTATACGTACGATTCAATGTCGGTTCAACAAGTGCTCACTGTATCGGTCGAAAGGAATCAGAACCCGACCCTAGAGGTAGCATGAATTCTATAGCAAACAAAGTATAGTAGCGATGCCTACCCGATCTGAGGGGGGTCACAGGCAACTACGAGAATCTATAGATAACCTAAGACCATATAATCATTCGTAGATTGATAGATCGGAGATCATCCTGTTGCCTCACATTCAGAATCGAAATCAGAATTAGAATTAGAATATCGTTACCTCAGGTTTGATCAGAATTCTCATATCCTCAGGTCGGATCATATTAAGAATTCTAATAACTTCAGGTTGGATCAGGATCATAATTCTAATATCTATCACAATTCTAATATCCCTTATAATTCTAATATCCTTCCCTCACCGTCCTCTCCCTTATGGTCTTTATGCCTTACGACACCTCTTGTCCTCTTTCGCTATCTAGAACTTATGGTACCCCAAGAACCCATCAATGAATGAATTTGTATCCTTCCCAGCCACATGATCTAGTACCTCATCACTAAAGGGGGTGGGAAATAGGTTGTGAACACAAGCCACATTCAGACCTTGTAAGTCCATGCAAACTCTGATACCCCCACCTCCTAATTTATTGTCTTAGATCACAGTCAAACTCATCTATTCTGACTTTTCTATAGGAAATATTAATATAACCACAAGCATATTATCAATTTCATCTTTGACCTTCTCCTTTATTCTATGGTTTAGCTAGTATGGCCTATTCTTGATTGGCTTGGCATATGGTTTCAACTCAATCTACATTTTTCTAAGTTCCCCTTTTTCTTGCTTGCCCTTCATAGGGCAAGGCCTCCAGACCTTTCATCTATGTCAATTTTTTATTGAATAGGTCTACATACTCCTTGAGTAGAGCTGCGACCTTAGATACTGTCTCATCATCCTAGTAATATCCTATTGAAGCCATCCGAGGCTATTCCTTCAAGCCAATGTGAAAATGTCTAGTTTTCAAAAACTCTATATATATTATCTCGGTTGGGTCATCAACTATTTTTATTGACCTTTCTCCATCTAGTACCCTGAATTTTAGGTGTTGCAACCTCTCTAGATCATTGTATTCTTCTAGTTCTAGGTCGACGATAGCATAATAGTGGAAGTTCCTCTTGTGACCACTCTGGCTCTTGACTAGGTCCAACATATTTAGTCTCTATTGATGCACCTTACATACATAACCCCTTAGTTCACCCAGCTTCCCATTAGATAGAAATGACTTCAAATAGTTGATAGTTTATGTGACACCAAGAGTCTTACAAAGGTAAGAGAAGATCATGTCAAACTCTTACTTGAGTGGCTCCCGCTTTCACATCTGACATTCAACTTCCTCCTACAAGTATCATGCTATATGGATGGGCCCCGAGGTGCGTATGAACTTATGTACCCAATAGTGTTTGGGACATCCCTACCTGGTTCATTTCTTGACACAAATCTCCATATGTAGGGTTGGTTTGGTTTCTTCCTATTTAACTTCTGAGGTGATTGGGTTCTTTTCCACTCTCAGAATCTAAATAACCTAAAACTTTATCTATGCGTTGAAGTGATGTCACAATGCGGGTTGGAATTCTTCCCAACTTATTAGGATGTCCTTATGCATGGCCCACCATCTATAAGAAGTGGACCTTAAGGTTGCATCTAGTGTCGAAACTCACTTTTCTTTAGGGATCATTAATCTCGTGTCGTCCATGAACTCCTCCACATCCTTGGTACCATCAAAAATTGGAGGGTCCCTCAACTCTATGCCAATCTAATGGAATGACTTGAACATGGTGCAATGATTCTCAGATTTTTTAATCATAAGAGCAAATGCTACGTCATCTCATTGCTCCATTTGCTATGGGATTGACATAGTAATCCCACATTCTAGTTGTTAAGTTCTACAACTAATCTATCATTGCATTATCCATAATGTCGTTCATTGGCTCTATGTATGGGGATCCTTTGATAGGATTAATGTCCTGTATCACTCTTGTTCCACTAGCTTCAAAAGACATTCCCCCCCTCCAAGGATGGTCTCACTGTCATTTTCTCATTCAAACCCTAATAGGGCAAGGTAAGTATTTTGATCATCTACAATCCCAATGACCTTGAAATACACCTTATATTCACAATTCTAAGTTTGGATTTCGCATTTTCCAGATGGCCAATAGGTTCAATTTGATAATGATTTTCTAGCCTCAACTGGATGAGTGAACAAACTGAGCGCACGCTCCTTGTCATTTTCGACAAATTCTTTGAAAGGATGTTCACATTGGACCCCAGGTCTAACATGACATCTTAAACCCTCATACCCATGGATCTAGGCATCCATCTTAAACTCTTAGTAAGTCTTGGGCCTCTTCCTTTGACTAACTCATATAACTTGTATTTCTAGCAAAGGGGCATAGATGGGTTCCTCCTCGCCTCCCTCGATTAGCTTACCGAAGGGTGACCACATAAATGATGCAATGGTTTATTGAGGAATCATTTTCTTCTATTATTCTAAATGATGCAACAAGAACCTTCCCGATATCTTACAATTCCCACCTCTCGATCCACTATGGTGTCCCACCCCTTCCGCGCACTCTTTAGATATAAATAAAGAAATAAATAAATGAATGCTATCTAACTTGCTTGATGCTTCTACCTCTACTTTCTTACCTTCCTTATGTCAGGTAAGTTGTTCCTCCTCACTGTGGATTGGGGTGGGTGGGTATATAGATGTTAGGTGAGCCATTCCTCCTCAATATCCCTGTGAATAAATGCACTCTTCACATCCATCTGAGGAGCTTCCTAGCGTTGAGTTGTAGCAATGGCTAGCACAAACCAGATTGAGTCCATCTTTGCAATTGGTGCAAACGTCTCATTATAGTCAATGTCGGGTACCTCTAATAAGCCCTTTGGCACTAGCCGAGCTTTGTGCTTATTTACTAGACCATCCACTGCAAACTTTGTCCGATATATCCACTTACACTGAACAAACTTTCTTCCTGGAGGAATAGAAACTAGATTCCAAGTGTGGTTCCTCATCAGCAAACCATACTCCTCTCCCACTCACGAATACCAGCAGCCTCTTGAAAAGACTGCGGATCTGTAGTAGTGGAAATATAGCAGTGGATTGGTAGAAAAGGTTTTGTAGTAGAGAGAGCCCGTGGAGCACCCTGAAACTGGGAACGTGTCTGCCCAATGTCTGTTGGATCGCCAACCAGATCGCATGCTGCCTATAGCGTCTAATGTGCCCAAAGTGGTCTCACTGTCAGATATGTAGCAACATCTATAATGTCTTCCTCTTAATCATCATCTGTAGCATCATTTGAAGTGGTAGAGGAGGAATCTGTAGCAACAGAAGTCAAATCCACAGGATCTGTAGCAATAGAATTCAGACCTGTTAGATCCACAACACTTTCATTTTCAGCATTGAACGCATTGTCTAAAGAAATACTTGAAGATCCCTCCTTGAATCGAACACTTCTAATAATGATCAGCTGATTGGTCATGGGGTTTATAAGTTGATATCCCTTAACACCATTAGGATATCCCCTGAAAATGCAATACTTGCTCTGTGGTTCCAATACCTTACGTTTCTCTGCAGGAATGTGAACCCATTCTTGAGAACCAAACACTATGAAGTGTTTCACTGTACGTTTACGACCACTCCAAGCTTCAAAAGGAGTACTTTGGATTTCTGAGTCCGTCTATTCTGGATGTAACAGGCACAATTAATAGCTTCTGCCCAAAACTTCGAAGCAAGAGATTGGAATTGCATCATACAATTTTCCATTTCCTAAAAATATATGTTCTACATGCAGGTTACTTTGGGACAAAATTGAGCAGCAAAGAAACCAATAGAAAGGTAAAACTAATGACATAGACAAAGGTAAAGCACCTGAATCTGCTCATTATGTTGTGGAACAATGTAATATTGGAGTAAATGAAGACTTATTTAATGCTTCACTTGCTTCTTGGAAAAATGATTGGTTGCTTGATTCAGGAGCAACTTGCCACATGACTCATAGAAAAGATTTTTTTGAAGAATTCACTGACAATTTTGATGGAGCAATATACTTTGCAGACCAATCAAAACTCAAGCCATCAGGGCTTGGAACAATTAGGCTCAAATTGCCTAGTCTTCCAGACTTTCTTCTGCATCATGTTCTATATCTCCCACAGTTGAAGAGAAACTTGTTGTCCTTGGTCCACATCTGCCAGCAAGGTCACTCCATTCATATGTTTGATGGCAAGTGTGAGGTGAGAAAAGCATATGACCACTCACTTGTCATACGGGGGATAGAAGAAGAAAGGCATCTCAAGATGCAGGGTACCTCTGCTCATGCACAACATTTCTCATACAACTCTTATTATGAAGAAGGTACACTTACATCAAGTTTATTATGGCATGTTAGATTTAGACATTTGAACTATGACAACCTCCACTTGTTGAAGAAAAATGGTTTTGCTGGTTTGCCTACAATTCCTAGGAAACTTAAGCAATGTGATGCTTGTATTCTAGGAAAGCATAGCAAACAGTCTTTTCATGATTCACATTCAAGAGCACATAGAAAACTTGAACTCATTCATTCAGGTTATGTGGTCCAATTCTTGTTCCTTCTGCAATTGGAAATAAATATATGATGAAATTTATTGATGACTACACCAGAATGTGTTGGGTTTATTTATTGAAGAACAAATCCGATGCTTTTCAAACATTCAAGAACTATCATACATGGATTGAAAATGATGCACAATCTCATATTGTCTCTATTTGCACTAATAATGGAAAAGAATAAACTTCAAATGAATTTGAAAATTATCTTTGCCAACATGGGATCAAACATCAAACAACTGTGCCTTATAATCCCCAACAGAACAATGTAGCTAAAAGAATGAATAGGACAATCTTAAATATGGTGCACTCCATGATGTTTTTCAAAAATGTAAAATTGATGTTTTGGGCTGATGCAATTCTATGTGCTGTATATATAAAGAATAGATGTCCATCAAATGCTATCAGAAACAAGACTCCCTATGAAATGTGGAATGGGAACATTCCTTCGGTAAATCATCTCAGGGTCTTTGATTCCACCTATTATGCCTTGATACCAAAGGTACATAGAAACAAACTTGGTACAAGAAGTCGTATGTGTATCTTCCTGGGGTATTCAAACACCTCCAAAGCATACCGTCTCTATGATGAAGTCAATAAAAAGTTTGTTGTGTCTAGAGATGTAATCTTTCTTGAAACATCCAAAACTAACAATGTTGTTGAGGGACAACTTGATCACTTGGATAAATTTGCAAATGCAAAATAATTTCAAGAATTTGATAATCAAATTCCACATATTGAAGGGGGGATTCCCATACTAAATCAACCTATGGAATCTTATTCTGAAGCACCCTCTCCCCTGCATGAAACACAAACAACGGATGATAGTTTAAGTGATGTGATTGATAGAATTGGGAGACTCAATCTTGATTCAGTCCCAACTCAATCAACAGAGCAGCCTGGACCATCTAAGAAAGGTCCCCCAAATTGGCTGACAAAGACACTTGAAAGTGTTCATCCTAATGGGTTTGGAAGGACAAGAACTAGAAATTCAAACCGGAAAAATGGAGGTGATGTAGATGACTCTAATTCACCTGTTTATATCGATGTTTCTTATGATTGTGAATTGAATTTGTCTACAAATTTCGAACCAACTTCCTTCAAAGAAGCTGCTCCTCATGATGAATGGAAAGAAGCGATGCCAAAGGAGTATGATGCCCTAATAAAGAATGGCACTTGGAAGCTGGTTGATCCTCCATTAGGAACCAAACCAATTGGCTACAAGTGGGTCTACAAGAACAAGTATAAAGATGATGGCTCACTTGAAAAGCACAAAGACAGGCTTGTGGAAAAAGGTTTTTCACAGAAGGAAGGGTCGATTATGAGGAGACTTTTGCCCCCACAGCAAAATGGGCTACCATCCAAACACTCTTTGCCCGAGAAGCTCAGAATGGTTGGAAAGACCATCAAATGGATGTAAAAACTGCTTTCTTGAATGGAGATCTAAAATAGAATGTTTTTATGTCCCAACCCGAAGGATTTGCTACGAAAGGACATGAACATAAAGTATGCAAACTTGTGGAATCCTTGTATGGCCTCAAACAAGCACCGCGAGCCTGGTATGAAAAACTAACTGAGCATATTCTGAAACTCAATTTCAAACATTATGATCTTGATGATGCAACTTTATTTTTCAAGAAAGTTGGTAAAATAGTTGTAAATCTTGTGGTATATGTAGATGAAATTTTGATGACAGGGAACAATGAAAGCTACATTGCATCCATAAAGAAGGAATTGAGGAAAGGTTTTGAAATGACTGATTTGGGCTATGTTCATTACTATCTTGGTATTGAAGTAACTCAACATCTAAAGTCTTTTTTCTTTCTCAAAAGAAATACATTGGAGATCTGTTGAATAGGTTTGGCATGACGGAATGCAATCTTCTTACTACTCAATGGAACAAAACTTAAAGCTCACATCCATTGAAGGAAAATAATTTGAGGATGCAACAAAGTATAGACAGCTTGTAGGAAGTCTCAACTACCTAACTACTACCAGACTAGACATTTCGTTTGCTGTTGGAATCCTCCCCAGGTTTATGCAAAAGACCTGTGAGGGACATTGGCCTGTTGCAAAAAGAGTTCTAAGGTACTTGAAGGGAACTCAAGACTTTGGAATCAAGTATACACAGGTGGACGACTTCATCTTGATTGGATACTCTGATTCAGACTTTGATGGAGACAAAGAAATTAGTATATCTACTTCAGGTTATGCTATGAGTCTTGGATCAGGAGCTGTCTCCTGGAGATCACGCAAACAATCAATTCCAACAGATTCCACAACAAAAGTAGAATATGTGGCAGCAGTTGAGGCAACAAAAGAAATTGTGTGGCTTAAGAAAATTCTTGAAGATTTGCAAGTAAAACAAGTACAATCGACTCCACTCATGATTGACAATACCTTGGCAATAAAGTTGGCCAAGAACCCAAAGTTCCATGATCGAACGAAGCACATCAATACTAAATATCATCTGATTTGACATCATGTCGAGGCCAAAACAATCCATCTCTGCCATTGTTCCACTAATGAGCAAATTGCAGACATCTTCACCAAAGCGCTTGGAAGAGAAAAGCTTGAATGATTCAGAACGATGCTTGGACTCACCAACATCCCTTCAGATTAAGGTGAGGAATGTTGACACCTAATCATCAGGATTGGGTGAATAAGTGTAACTGATATAAATAAATAATGGAAAATATGAAGAGTCACCGGGAGATGAAATGAATAGTCTCTTCCTCATGTATATAATAAAGACCAACCTGAATGAATAAAACGAATTGATTCGAGTAGTTACTGCCTGGTCTAACAAATATGAAATTAATTATTAATTGTTTATATAAAATCTCAATGTTCTTATGTACCAAATTAGTATTTATAATAATATAATATATTATAATATAATACTAAATTAAAGGGATAGAATGTTATATCTTACTAATTTATTTTTAATATCAATGTTAAAGCTAAAAAAGAGGTGTTTATTACTAATTGTTAATTAGTGACCATTAGATCAATGAAAACAAAAGGAAAGCGGGTAGATTTATATTAAAGATGTAATTATTAATGATAAACTAAAAAGTTATGTATAAATTAAAATGAGGACCCTATTAGCCTCTTGCTGCAGCAGGTTAATCATCTTTCATGATCGACATTTTTACGTGCCAAATATGTCGTACTATGCATATTGCAATGCTCCATATTTGCTAACAGAAGCCAAAGAAGGATGCCATGAGAGGGTGCTAGCCTAAATGTCCATGCTGTGTTCCAAATTTTGATATGTTGATCCATTTTTTGATCAGTGTTCCTCCCCGCCGATGTGATATCACTATCGGAAGCTTCCCCCATCACATTTTCCCTTTATAAATGTATATCTGCCATTTTGTCGAATCTTCCCTTTTATCGTTATAACCTAAGTTTGTATAAGACTTAGGTTTTTAACGTAAAAACCCCCTTTCCGCAAATATTCCCCCGCTCATCGCTTTATCGCATCGCATCGCACTTACAATATAAAGGTCTTCCCCCCGGGTTTCCCCGATGGCGAAACAGCGACCAAATCTCAGCCATCCATCGCATCTCGCCCAGATCAATGGTCCACATCGTTTCGGCGGTCACATATGTGTATTCCATCTGCCCCGCCGATTGCCGAAGTCCCGACTTAATCACAGCCATCCTTTCGGGCCCAGAGATCAACGGCTTATGTTTTATCGCAGCAGCCCCATATATGGCTCCGACTGGGCGGAGCCGAAATATAATAAAGTGTGGCATATATATATTTTGGGTCTGAAAGGAGCCCATTGTGCAGTGAAAATGAATGTTCCGATATGGGCCGGACCCGAAATAAAATAAAGCAGCACTTAAAGCATTTCGGGTTCGCGGACCCGTTCCATTGTTAACACTGTCGATTTGGGTTCGCCGATGGGCCGGACCCGATTTCAAATAAAAGTGGGCCTATAAGCAGTTCGGGTCCGCCCTCTATATCGCTCATCACAAGTTTTTATGTGACTGCCCCCTGGTCCGCTCGACACCGATATTGCGATGAGATCTGGGCCATTGGATCGGCCCGCGACGGATCCAACGGCCAGCATTTAATAAAGTGAACAGTTTGCCTCCAGCGCCATTTCTTCAATAAAATTCATGTTTTAAAGGTATTTCCGCCTATTTTGTGAAAAAGGCCATTTTCAAAGGTTCTACGTACGACGTCCACGCCCGCCTAGTGATTTATCAGTTTAAAGTCAGTTTTGAAATCGACCAGTGCTAATAGCATCCCAAAGGCCACGGAAAGCACTTGCAGCAGTTATTTCGCATTAAAAGAGCAGAATGGGGCGATTTTGACAGTTAAAGAGTATCAAAGGAAAGATATGGCCCGATTCAATGTCAGAGAAGATCAGAGGAAGCGGCAAAGTGTATCAGTCCAGATTTTCAAAGCAGATGAAATCAAAAGGCCCCAGAAAATGTAGCAAAGCATCATTTGAGCCATAAAGGGCTCACCAACTCACATTTTTGCCATTTAAGGCAGCAGGACCACTTAAAGGCGCGGACAAAAGATTTCAAAGCAGTGTTATGACAAACACAGTGTATCAAGCCGCATTTTGGAGCAGCGCTGTTGAGCCCCATGCACAGTTATGGCAATGAGGATAGCGTATGGCTCGAGGGACCATAATTCATTCATTCTTTTGGCTGTTGTCCTTGCGCAGCCGATAGATAGGCATTCTTTCATCTATTTGCAATAAATGTTAGGCTAGAATGATTCATTTCTCGAGATCTGCTATCAGATCTGTTGTTGTACACTTTTTGTAGATATTTTCTCTATAAAAGCCACCCTCTGTATAGTGTAAAGGGTTGGTTGGTTGATTCACTCCAAGAGAGACTCGCACTGTATGTCTGATATTTTTCTATAATCAAAGACTGCTTACAAGCTTGGAGAATGGACTGTTTGCTGTGTTTAATGGTTGAAGAATGACTGTGGAATTCTCGTGCTGTTACATGACTCAATAAGTGTTTCTTACCTCTGTTTTCCATTCATATATGCTTATATCGCCCATGTATCACCATCTTAGTTACAGAACGAAAGATTAGCTTAGAATTTGCTTGGCTGCACTCTTTGCTCAGTTTCTGTAACTTCTTTATGTTTTCCTCTTGATTTAGGCATGAGTATGAATCCCTATTGGCTCATATTTCCCCTAATTCACTCATGAATGACAGTTATCTAGGAATTCTTAGCTGCTCCTAGATAGAGCTCATTCGCTTTCCCTCTGTTAAGCTGAATGAGAGATTTCTTAATTGCCTCTCATCACTTAGCCTTCATTCCATTTCCATCTAGCTTGAATGTTGTTTTATGTGTAGCTATCTTGCTCCATATTCCTCTTGTGACCAAGAAAACGCACCAGCAGTCTGACTCCATGACTGCATGCCCAATGGCTCGAACTTATCACACTATGCATGCCTCTCTACTTGAGAGCATCATCCTTCCCACCAAAATCAATCAAAACCCCTGTGCATCATATCTAGCCTAAAATCATCCCTTAAAACAAAGCTAAATCATAAAGAGAGAGCCCTCTTTGACTGCTGGTAGGCGAGGACCTGCAGTCAAAATCTTGGTTTGTGGTTACCTCAGCCGTATCCCTTTGGGAGTCAAAAGGGACAACCTGAGTGATAACAGACCCAAACATAGTTATAGTATAATAATTCATAATAAAACGCTTAAGGTAATAAAAAAAAGGAGGAAGCTGGAAAAGGAAACAAAGAATCAAGAATGAAGAAAAGAAAGAAAAGATTGAATGAACATGGAACAAAAAATATGAAAATAGAAAAAAAGGAACCATCAAGAGGAGAGCACAGGAATCTAGCTCCTTCTTAATTTCCAACCATCATATCGATCGATTCTGATAGAATGCTTCTCAATCTCAATGGATTCTCTTAACTTCCTATGATGGAAATGATCAACCCTAGCGATGACCTAAGAATCCTCAATGCAAACATGGTGCTTCGAATTTGCAGCATGTTCAGCTAAGGCAAAGGAACGAGAATGATCATGCCTAATGTCCGCCGCATGCTCTTGAATTCTTTGGTTTATGGAGCGACCCTTCTCACCAATGTAAGGAATCCCACACGAACATGGAATTGAGTATACCCCTTTCATGTCTTTAGGGTTAATTGGGTATTTAACAGATCTAAGATCAATTCTGATGGTATTAAGAGGTTTGAAAGTAGCAGCAATGTTATTCCTTTTAAGAACATGAGAAATATTGTATGTGGTCCCTTGGATGAAGGGAAGTGACACATTGGAAATATGATCATCGTGAATTGGCTTAACACGAGATTCTTTACAGGGTTTTTGGAACACTCTAAGGCCCTGATGTTTTTTGTAGCCATTATTTTCAAAAACTTTCAGAAGATGAGAGTTTTCTTCTTCTAAGTGATTCTCATTAGAAATCCTAAGAGCTTGGGTGGCAAGAGTGTTAAGAACCCCTACCTTTTGTGTTGGAAAATGATGAGAAGAGGCATGGAGATACTATTTTGTGTGTTTTTTTTTTGTGAAAAACTTGGTGAGAAACAGAACCATCATCCTTATAGGAGAGGAGAATGTCGAGGAACAGAAGGCACCCATTAACTTCAACTTCCATTGTTAATTTGATGGATTCAAATTGGGAATTAAGATGGTTGAGAAACAAATCCAATTTCTCACGACCATGGGGCAACATGACACAGGTGTTATCAATAACCCTCTTCCATTTCTTGGGGCGGAACGGAGCAGAGGCCAAAGCTTTGGTCTCAAAATATTTCATGAAAATGTTGGCCACTAAGGCAGAAAGGGGAGAACCCATCGCAACCCCACAAGTTTGTTCAAAGAACTTACCTTAGAAGCTGAAAAAAAGTGGAGGTAAGGTAAAGACCTACCAATCTAGCTGTGTCATTGTTAGTTATGTGATTAATAACTTCGATGGATTCTTGATAGGGATTTTTGTATAAAGGGATACAACATCGAAGCTTACTAACAAATCACCTAGGCCAAGCCTAATATCCTTCACCTCATTGATAAAGGAGGCAGAGTCTTTGACAAAAGACTTAGTGCGACCATCAAGAGGTTTGAGCTTTTGAGCCATGAATTTAACGAGAAGATAAGAGGGCCCACTTGTCGTGTTAACAATAGGTCTCAAGGGGAATCCCATTTTTATGGACCTTCAGGAGCCTATAAATTTTGGGGGTAAGAGGATTTCTTTCAATAAGCTTTTAGCAATTTCTTTGGAAACTCTTTTAAGGGGATTCTTTTTAAGCTTAATGTAATTACGACTATTATGAAGATGGTCGATCATTTTGTTAACATAGTCATCATTATCAAGGATAAAACTTGCCCCTCCTTTATCGACCTTTAGTATGACAATGTTGGGGTTATCCCTTAAGGTTTTAAGAGGAAGAAACTCATTTTTGCTAATGTTGCTTTTAGGAGACTTAACTTTACTAAGAACAATAATGCAGTCTTGTTGAATAACCTCCATGTCATTATCGAGAAGGTCACGAATTCCAAATTCAATTTTACAAATAATGTCATCAACTAGAATTTTTCTAGGGGCAAGCGCAAAATTAATCCCTGTATTTAAGAGACGAAGAACAAAAGGGTCTAAATCAAAACTTGAAAAATTAATCACATTTTTAGAAAGATTAAGGGAATCATCATTATTATTATGATGGTATTTATTCCTATTATTATTAATAGGAGAAATAATATTACGTTTATGTTTAATAGGAATTATTTTGAATGAGTTAGAGTTGTTAAGGTTATTATTTATTTTGTTATTATTAGAAGGCCTAAAGATATTATTGTTATTATTCGAATTTGTAGTAGAAATAGAGCTGGAAGAATTATTAATACTATTATGAAATGAAATGAAATGATATTTTAAGGTCCACGAGACTAAAAATAGTCTATGAGACCATTAGTTCCATGTTTTTTGCTTCTTGCAATTCAATCATTTTCCAATTCAAATTGATGATGAGTTGGCCCAACCTTCCAACAATCCTCTCGCTAAAAAGATAATGCCAAAGAAACTGATGCTAACATGTTCTCATAACTTTCTCTGATGTATTTGAATGCATCACATTCCAAAATGAAATGTTTTTCCAATTCCACAACCCCGGCTGTGCAAAATGTACACACCCGTTCTTTCCAAGCTTCTTTAGGCCTTTTCCACCATCCTGTTTCACACCGAAGTTGATGTGAGTTGATTCTTAATTGAGAAATAAGAACCTTTGCCCTCCACAAAATGCTAGCTCCAATGAACTCTTTTTGTTGTAGATCACACTTAGGGTTGATTACCTCAATTGTCATTATTGTATTTATTATAATAGAAAATAGAATTGGTTACTGGGTTATTGTCAAAATTAAAAGTGGAAGAATTTGCCTTATGGACAACATTATTAAAATGGGACACAGGAGCAACTCATGAGGAAGTCAAATTGAGGGCGCTAACTGAGCCAAAGGGAGGATTGGGATCAAATCTACAGGTTAAGGGGAATTGGGAAGGTTTAGCGGACCGACAGGGAAGTTTGATGGATGCGCGGGAGGAATCAAAGTTCTGATAGATCTGAGCAGGAGGGGGTTCAAAGGAGGATTGACAAACTGACCGAATCTGGAATGGCCATAGGAACTGCTAGGAGGGTTTAGGGATGTGAGGGAAGACTCGATAACCAAGATAGGAGAACTGTCAAGGATCGGAGGGGGGTTTATCTATGATGGAGGTGAATGGAGAACACGAAAGGTTAGAGAAGAGTCGGCCAACGAGAGAGCATAACAGGTCAACAAGGTAAGAAGAGAAGGGAGTCCTTCATGTAGAGGGTGCTTCAGAATAAGATTCCATAGGTTGATTTAGTATGGGAATCCCCCCTTCAATATGTGGAATTTGATTATCAAATTCTTGAAATTATTTTGCATTTGCAAATTTATCCAAGTGATCAAG
>Ga0181464_1000497_pt2 | contig 16599 bp, 9 predicted proteins | sample InSIn2gowninarea_FD_119074 | JGI IMG/M metagenome (GOLD analysis project Ga0181464, IMG submission 119074) | Clean room microbial communities from NASA Spacecraft Assembly Facility at Jet Propulsion Laboratory, Pasadena, California, USA -... ...
GTGTATAGATGTCTCTTAATTATAATTTATATCAGTCATTTAAGAAAATGAATGTAACAGTAGAAGAACGAAGAATGGGGATGTGGCCTTGTGTGAGGGAATGAAGGAAGAAAGAAAAAAACCTCCTACCCTGCTCCTGGATTTGATTTTGTAACTAAATCAACTAGCTATAAGTGCCCTGCTTCAACTACTACCTGAGTGTTCGATGTGGAAAACACTTACCAGATCCCAGTAAGACAATAGATGTCGCCCTGTGTGAGGAAAATAAGGAGGAAAGAAAGAACCTCTTATCCTGCTCCTGCCTTTGACCTTGTAACTCAATAAACTAGCTCTGAGTGCCCTGCTTCAACTGGTACGTGAGTGTTCAGTGATGGAAACAAAAAATTCTCTTACCAAATCCCAGTAAGACAATAGCATAAGCAACTACTTTGGCAGATGGAGACTACAAAAGGATTGTGATCTAATTAATTAGTATTATGTATCAAAGAGCTAGCTTCGAAATGCCTGGTGGACCTGGTTCTATGTCAATCTCGATCTAATTAATTAGTATTATGTATCAAAGAGCTAGCTTTGAAGCACATGGATTAGGTAGTTTTCTATCCCATTATTATAATGTTGCAAATTCCAATTCACAGATACTCTTGAGCTACTCAACTCAAAGTAGATTGGAATGGTCATATGCAACTGAAGGTTGTTTACGCCACTACATAAAGGTAGAATATACCTTTTTTCCTGGCAGCAAAATGCGGTATAGTATCAGACACTATTTGGAATTTTCTCTGTACATCTTGCTTGTGGAATTGTATCCACTAAAAGGCCCTTGCTAGGTGGGGCCTACATTTGGTGCATGTAAATGTTAGGTAAAGGTTTTTGAGGGCATACTTACCTCATAATGTTGTTTAGAATGATGTAAAATTTGAAGTTCTATGCACTAAAGTCTTGAAACAATTGTCATAGGTGAGTTAGAGGCTTCATCGCTATAAATTGAGAGTTTTTGGTGAGATGGTTAAGTCTATATCTCGCTATAAATTGTGAGAAAGTTTTTGGTAATATGGTTCTATTGGCTGAAACTTTTACATGCGAATTCACTGTAAATTGAGAGTTTTTTGGGTAAGATGGTTCTATTCGCTGAAAACTTTACATACGAACTCGCTATAAATTTAGAGTTTCTGATAAGATGGTTATGTTGGCTAGAATCTTTATATGCCCTATTTTCCAGGGTTATCTTATACTTGATTGCTTGGGCTTGTATCCAGTATTTTCCGAAAATTTCTATTCAAAAGTGCCTAACTATGTCTTGTCCAAATTCCTTTTGCTTTTGTAGGGTGTGTCACCTTCCATCTGACAAGCATAAATATTCTCACCAAAGACATCTTTTACTACTTGATTTTACAGAGTTAGTCTGCTATATAACGCACAAATTATGTGAACTTCCTATCCTGTTATCACTTAATTAAGATTACCATAAGCATGTCGTAGCATTGATAGTGTGGGGATTCTTTTAGAAGATGTAAAAGATTACATTTTGTTATGTAATAATTCTTTTTTATTCAACAAATTTAAATTTTTGAGACATTCGTAGAAGGAAGGAAGACATAGGCATTTATAAAAGAAAGGGAGACATTCCAGAGATGGGATGAGGAAAGGGAGACATATTTAGATTTAGTGATATGAGGAAAGGGAGAAATATAAGAGATATTTAGATTCAGTGATATGGAGGAAATGGTGATATTCCAAATATTTAGACGTAGGCATATATATTCTAATTAAACTTCCCTTTTTTTTCAAAGCAATTAAATAATAATATTGGACACAATAATATCTATGGAAGAAAAGATTGAATTCCGATAATCAAGAGTATTTCTTGTACTATAAGCCAAATGTTCTCTAGCATTGAATTCAGACAATCAACCAATGCACTGCACTTTGACTACTTTTTCCTGATATTGGTTGAGTTGCCTTATTTTCACCTTCGAGTTCTGTTGTGCATTGAAACACTTCTATGGTCTTGATTGCTTCTTTAGCTACATGGGTATTTGGACATTTTAGTAGGCGAAGCAATAAGTGAATGAAAAATCAATTACCTAATCAACAGCAAGAGTTAGTGACCTCATTTCTTTGCACTGTCGACTATTCCTGGGTCCCAAATTACATTTACCGGAAATGAAGCAACATATATCATTGTTGGTAAATAAAATCAACACCTCTACTTTATGCACAATAAAATCACTATTGAATAAATAAAAAATAGTAGTCCTTTCTTTAAACAAAAAATTAATTTGGAAGCCATCTAAATATTATATTTAAAATGAATTGATAACCTGTCCCATTAACCGTGTCCAGAGGAATATTCCCACACATATCATTTTTTGGTATATAATATCAAAATCTCTATCTTATGCACAATAAAATCAGTATCAAATAAATAAAAAATTGTAGTGCTTCCTTTAAACCAAAATTTGAATTTGAAGCCATGAAAACATTGTATTTAAAATAAATTGATAGCATGTCCCATCAACCATGTTCGGAGGCAGATTACCAGTAGCAGTTTTAGAATATAATTTCCGCTATTTGGAAGGACTTAGGTGTTTACTTGGTTCTGTGAGTAGTAGAGCTACAATTCCTTTTCTTACTTGGATATTCAGTATTAGCAATGAAAGTCAAGTTTTATCTTCATTTTATGAGTCAGATAGATGGCTTGGTTTTGGAATTGAATTATTGTGCTCTACACATCATATTATCACATTAGGTTTTCTTAATATTCTCACGTTGGGTTTTCCAATTTCAATAAAATATAAAAGAATCGCCTAGGATTTCGTTTGTTTAGGTTTGATTTTGTAGGGACATGTCTTGGTCCTATCAGAAAAGAATCTTTTAGGATTTCATTTGTTGAGGTTTGACTGTGTAGGGATTTGTTTTCGTTTTTATAATTAGATAGCTTTGGGAGAAATATTGGACAAATAATATATACGATATGTGTATAGATGTCTCTTAATTATAATTTATATCAGTCATTTAAGAAAATGAATGTAACAGTAGAAGAACGAAGAATGGGGATGTGGCCTTGTGTGAGGGAAAGAAGGAAGAAAGAAAAAACCTCCTACCCTGCTCCTCGCTTTGACTTTGTAACTAAATCAACTAGCTCTGAGTGCCCTACTTCAACTACTACCTAAGTGTTCGATGTGGAAAACACTTACCAGATCCTAGTAAGACAATAGATGTCGCCTTGTGTGAGGAAAAGAAGGAAGAAAGAAAGAACCTCTTACCCTGCTCCTGCCTTTGAGCTTGTAACTCAATAAACTAGCTCTGAGTGCCCTGCTTCAACTGGTACCTGAGTGTTCGATGAGGGAAACAAAAAAATTCTCTTACCAGATACCAGTAAGACAATAGCATAAGCAACTACTTTGGCAGATGGAGACTACAAAAGGATTGCGATCTAATTAATTAGTATTATGTATTAAAGAACTAACTTTGAAATGCCTGGTAGACTTGGTTCTATGTCAATCTCGATCAAATTAATTAGTATTATGTATCAAAGAACTAGCTTTGAAGCACATGGATTAGGTAGTTTTCTATCCCATTATTATAATGTTGCAAATTCCAATTCACAGATACTCTTGAGCTACTCAGCTCAAAGCATATTGGAATGGTCATATGCAACTGAAGGCTGTTTACACCACTACATAAAGGTAGAATATACCTTTTTCTTGGCAGCAAAATGCGGTATAGTATCAGACACTGTTTGGAATTTGCTCTGTACATCTTGCTTGTTAAATTGTATCCACTAAAAGGCCCTTGTTAGGTGGGGCCTACATTTGGTGCATGTAAATGTCACGTAAAGGTTTTTTAGGGCTTACTTACCTCATAATGTTGTTTAGAATGATGTAAAATTTGAAGTTCTATGCACTGAAGTCCTGAAACAATTCTCATAGGCAAGTTAGAGGCTTCATCACTATAAATTGAGAGTCTTTGGTAAGATGGTTAGGTCTCTATCTCGCTATAAATTGTGAGAAAGTTTTTGGTAAGATGGTTCTGTTGGCTGAAATTTTTACATGTGAATTCGCTGTAAATTGAGCGTTTTTTTGTAAGATGGTTCTGTTGGCTAAAACTTTACATATGAACTCGCTATAAATTTAGAATTTCTGATAAGATGGTTATGTTGGTTGATATCTGTATATCCCCTGTTTTCCATGGTTATCTTATACTTGATTTCTTGGGCTTGTATCCAGTATTTTCTGAAAAATGCTATTCAAAAGTGCTTGACTACGTCTTGTCCAAATTACTTTCGCTTTTGTAGGGTGTGTCAGGTTCCATCTGACAAGTATAAATATTCTCACCGAAGACGTCTTTTACTACTTGATTTTACAGAGTTTAGTCTTCTATATAATGCACAAGTTATGTGAACTTCCTATCGTGTTATCACTTAATTAAGATTAGCATAAGCACATTGTAGCATTGATAGTATACTTTGGAAGATGGAGACTACAAAAGGATTGTGATATAATTAATTAGTATTATGTATCAAAGAGCTAACTTTGAAATGCCTGGTAGACTTGGTTCTATGTCAATCTCGATGAAATTAATTAGTATTATGTATCAAAGAGCTAGCTTTGAAGCACATGGATTATGTAGTTTTCTATCCCATTATTATAATGTTTCAAATTCCAATTCATAGATACTCTTGCGCTGCTCAGCTCAAAGCAGATTGGAATGGTCATATGCAACTGAAGGCTGTTTACACCACTACATAAAGGTAGAATATACCTTTTTTCTCGCAACAAAATGAGGTATAGTATCAAACATTGTTTGGAATTTTCTCTGTACATCTTGCTTGTTGAATTGTATCCACTAAAAGGCCCTTGTTAGGTGGGGCCTACATTTGGTGCATGTAAATATCACGTAAAGGTTTTTGAAGGCTTACTTACCTCATAATGTTGTTTAGAATGATGTAAAATTTGAAGTTCTATGCACTGAAGTCTTGAAACAATTGTCATAGGCAAGTTAGAGGCTTCATCGCTAAAATTGAGAAAGTTTTTGGTAACATGGTTCTGTTGGCTGAAATTTTTACATGTGAGTTCACTGTAAATTGAGAGTTTTTTGGTAAGATGGTTCTGTTGGTTAAAACTTTACATACGAACTCGCTATAAATTTAAAATTTCTGATAAGATGGTTATGTTGGCTGAAATTTGTATATGCCCTGGTTTCCATGGTTATCTTATACTTGATTGCTTGGGCTTGTATCCAGTATATTCTGAAAAATGCTATTCAAAAGTGCCTGACTACGTCTTGTCCAAATTACTTTTGCTTTTGTAGGGTGTGTCAGGTTCCATCTAACAAGTATAAATATTCTCATCGAAGACGTCTTTTACTACTTGATTTTACAGAGTTTAGTCTTATATATAATGCACAAATTATGTGAACTTCCTATCGTGTTATCACTTAATTATGATTAGCATAAGCACGTTGTAGCATTGATAGTGTGGGGATTCTTTTAGAAGCTGTAAAAGATTGCATTTTGTTATGTAATAATTCTTTTTTATTCAACAAGTTCAAATTTTTGAGACATTCGTAGAAGGAAGGAAGACATAGGCATTTATAAAAGAAAGGGAGACATTCCAGAGATGGGATGAAGAAAGGGAGACATCTTTAGATTTAGTGATATGAGGAAAGGGAGAAATATAAGATATATTTAGATTCAGTGATATGGAGGAAAGGGAGAAATATGAGAGATATTTAGATTCAGTGATATGGAGGAAATGGTGATATTCAATATATTTAGACATAGGGGTATATGTTTTAATTAAACTTCCCTGTTTTTTCAAAGCAATCAAATAATAATATTGATCACAATAATATCTATGGAAGAAAGATTGCACTTGGAAAATCTAGAGTATTTCTTGTATTCTAAGCCAAATGTTATCTAGCATTGAATTCAGACAATCAACCAATGCACTACACTTTGATTGATTTTTCCCGATATTGGTTGAGTTGCCTTATTTTCACCCCCAAGTTTTGTTGTGCATTGAAACACTTCTATGGTCTTGATTGGTTCTTTAGCTACATGGGTATTTGGACATTTTAGTAGGCGAAGCAATAAGTGAATGAAAAATCAATTACCTAATCAATGGCAAGAGTTAGTGACCTCATTTCTTTGCACTTTCGACTATTCCTGGGTCCCAAATTACATTTACCAGAAATGGAGCAACATATATCATTGTTGGTAAATAAAATTGACACCTCTACTTTATGCACAATAAAATCACTATTGAATAAATAAAAAATAGCAGTCCTTTCTTTAAACAAAAAATTAATTTGGAAGCCATCTAAATATTATATTTAAAATGAATTGGTAACCTGTCCCATTAACCGTGTTCAAAGGCATATTCCCACACATATCATTGTTGGTATATAATATCAAAACCTCTATATTATGCACAATAAAATCAATATCAAATAAATAAAAATTTGTAGTTCTTCCTTTAAACCAAAATTTGAATTTGAAGCCACGTAAACGTTGTATTTAAAATAAATTGATAGCATGTCCCATCAACCCTGTTCGAAGGCAGATTCCACATATCAAAAAATTGGGGGCTCTGAACCTTACCAATCCATAAATTCTATTAAATATAAACAAAAGTAAATATAAATATCATGTTCAATTGGATTACAAGACTATCCACACATGTGCCAAATCAAGGAAAATTCCATAGGACCATAAACACTAACCTGTTCAGTCACAAATTCCACACAACCATCAAAACCATCGATGCATATACCAAATCAATATCTTTAGACACAGAATCCATACCAATCATGAAACAAGAGGCACCTAAAAAATGGTATTCTATGCCCATCTCGGACGTGATCTGCCGCCATCCTTACCTCTCAAGTCCTAGATTTCACAAGGAGTTGCAGTCTGAAACTACAATGATCACAACATGATTATAACAAAAATAAAATATTTGATATCATCACGAAGCGAGAAAAATAGGGCAAAGAATGAGTAGGGTAAATAAAATAATAAAGGATAGGTCACATGAAAGTAAAAGATGGAAGTGGAGTGGCATGTAAGAGTCTCATTACAAGCTATGAATTGAAACCATAAAGAATGAAACGAAAGAAATTACAATAGGCATGGGAGGAGGTGAGGGAATGGAGGTGTCTGATTGTTATGAGTTTTGTAACTGAGAAACTTTTTACAAATCCCTAATGAAATTTTTTCATATAACTAACAATATTCTAGATTCATTAAAACTTCAACCATATATATATTAGTTGAAAAAATTTCTAACGCCCAATTTCAATATAAACCACACTTATAGACATTATTAAAAATTAAAATAATTAGTTGAAAAATATATTAGAGAGCATTATTTCATTTCAATTCACACCCTGCATTAGGAATAATTGCTATTGAAATTTAGATCGAGGCTTGATTAGATATGGATGGGCTTTGGAGAAAATCTACTCCAACGATGATAACTATGGCTTCAATTTTGTTTTTATTTAGCTCTGTTATGGATGCTTTGGGAGGATTCTAAGTTGATGTGAAGAAAAGTGTGAGTTATCAAGCACCATAGATAATAACAATATATATATATATTTCAAGTGTGTAAAACTTCCATTGCTATAATGTGTTAGTTGTTTCATCTAAGTATTAAAGAGCTTGCCACCTTGACACGCTGATCCGTTCGATGATGAACCTTCCCACACATTTAACGAGTAGAACATACATATTTTTTTAAATTTATATTTCAAAAACTTCATAATTAATATTTATTTAAAAAGGTCATAAAGTGTTGTAGATCTAACCCAAAATATTATGATAACAGAAATAAACCAAGAACAATAAGATAGAAATGATCTTTTATTATCAAACCCTTGAGGTAGGGCAACACCATACATTCACTCCTTAAGGAAGGAGAACACTCCACAAGCCATATGCTTGTTCATACAATACTTCTCTTCCTCTTCCTATCTCTCCATGTGGAGTCTCTAGCCTTTATATAGGCCTCATACATACAATACCATGCATCATTACCATGGTTTCCTCATACCATCAACTAATACCATGGGCCCATTATATTATTATTATTTATTACTATGGCCCATCCCATTATTACATTGTTACCTTGGGTACCTCCCTTGGTACCCCATATTACCCCCCTAGGTACATAACATTCCACCCCCCTAAGCATGTTTCGTCCCCGAAACATGGGAAGAATACAAATAATAAGATCTCTCAAAAGAGTAGTCCACTGATACCATGCACGTGCATCTAGCCATCCAAGAGAAAGGTGAACCCTCGATCTCGTTGGTGCCGCGCTCGCTTGAGATGGAAGTTGACTGTGGTAGCTCTTCTGTGTGGATGTGTAGTAGGTGGATCTTTGTTCCTCTCGATCTGTCATGTGGGGTTTGTTGTCCATGTGCCTAATTGGTTTCCATCTTGATGGTTGTCTTGCGGGGTGATGTGGGTGATGATATGTTGAAGGTTTAACCCACGATGGCTTTTTCTTTACTTCACCCTGCTGTGGTGCCTGTTGTGGTGGCTTCTTTTTCAATATGACTTCAACCACTAAACTGTCATCAGATGGATCAGCACCTGTAACCCTTTCTGCTTCAGCCTCTGTTTGTGTTTGATTGTCGACCATCAACGGCTCATCATCTGAAATGTCCGTCCCTTGAACATCTTCTGCTTCAGCCTCCATGTGCTCTACCTGTTTATGGATGGAAATATCCTGTAATGTAATTTTCTTCTTTTTATACCATAGCTTCAGGAATTTCTTCTGCACATTAATATTGATAGTACCCACTAATTCCATCCAAGGAAATCCCAAAACAACATCCGTGTTATTCATATTTGAAGCATAAAAATCACCATGAAACACATACTTATCCATAGAAAGCTTCAGATTCTTATAGATTTGAACATCCTTATCATAAATCTGTGTATGTTCAATTTGTTTTGCTGGGACTTGCAATTTATTTGCCAAGTTGACATTTATAAGATTTTGTTTGCAACTCGGATTGATAGACACAATGATTTTCTCCTTCTGAATCAATCCATGAACCTGTAATACAAAGATACCAGCCACAAATAACCCTTTTGGTTCCTTAGTTTCCTTCTTTTCTGTAAAAATAAAATCTTTGCTAGGCAATGTGACCTGACGAGCTACCTGGCAAGAGTCTTCAAAGCGAGCTCGAAGAGCTTTGGTAAATTGGACCCAACTCGAAAAAGGCGCATTGCGACGTTGATGCCCTTCCGCCCATTGCCATCGTTCACTGTCCAAGTACATGGTCCCCACATTAAGCTTAGTCCAATCATCTAGAATATGATTCAATTTGAAATACTTTTCCATTTGTGCTAACCATTGGGCTGGATGAGAGCCATCAAATTTATACAAGTCCATCACAAAAAAAATTGGCGAAAATTTGAAATTATCACAGTTTCGTCAATATTGCTCAGAATCCTTATTATAACCTGTTTTTGGAAATGGAACAATCATTTTGCATCTGCCCATGTGGTAGAAATCTTGATCCAGGCACTTGAAATTTCAGATCTGTGCTGCTACTCTCCCGCCGTCACCAAAATTTCTGCAAAAAGAGCTGATTTTAAATCAACGATATCTCCCTCATCCGGACTCCGATTCGATTGATTTTTTTTTTGAAATTGGGTATTTTTTTCCCAAAGAATCAATATCTGCAATTATATTTTACAGATCTTATACCAGGACGTCTAGATCTGCGCCGCAAAATCGCTGCCCTGAAAATTGTCTACAACCCCACTGATTTTTAAATCAGTGATATCTCCTTCATCCGAACTCCGATTCGACCGATTTTTTTTTTGAAATCGGGTGTTTTTTCCCAAAGAATACAGATCTACAATTATATTCTGTAGATCTGGCACCAAAACGTACATATCTGATCTGCAAAATCGCCGCCCCAGAAACCCTGCAAAAATGAAAAAAAAATAAAAAATTCTCCACTTTTGTGCCCAAGAAAGTGCTCTGATACCACTTGTTGTAGATCTAACCCAGAAATATATGATAATAGAAATAAACCCAAGAACAATAAGATAGAAAATAGATAGAAATGATCTTTTGCCCAAGAATATTCTGCAGATCTAGCACCAAAATGTACAGATCTGATCTGCAAATTCGCCGCCCCAGAAACTCTGCAAAAATGAAAAAAAATTCTCCACTTTTGTGCCCAAGAAAGTGCTCCGATACCACTTGTTGTAGATCTGACCCAAGAATATTATGGATCTGATATAAAAATAGAAGATAATGCAGATACACATAGAAATAATATGAAAAGATGCTTTATTGTTGTAACTCTGATACCACTTGTTGTAGATCTAATCCATAAATATTATGATAACAGAAATAAACCCAAGAACAATAAGATAGAAATAGATAGAAAATCTTCTTTATTATCAAGACCCTTAAGGTAGGGCAACACCATACATTCACTCCTTAAGGAAGGAGAACACTCCACAAGCCATATGCTTGTTCATACAATAATACTCTTCATCTTCATATCTCTCCATGTGGAGTCTCTAGCCTTTATATAGGCCTCATACATACAATACCATGCATCATTACCATGGTTTCCTCATACCATCAACTAATACCATGAGCCCATTATATTATTATTATTTATTACTATGGCCCATCCCATTATTACATTGTTACCTTGGGTACCTCCCTTGGTACCCCATATTACCCCCCTAGGTACATAACATAAAGGTATACCACATTCAACTGGAAAATTTTAAAATTTTCTTTTAATTTTATATTCAAAAATTATTTTATAATTTGTAAAACAACGATTCTTGCATTTAATGGGTTATTAGTCAAGAAATGTTACATATTCTTTTCTTTTTTTAATAGAAACGCCTTCTTTGAATCGGCCCATCTGCTTCATGAACATTATAAATAAAAAAGGTTGTTCTACCATGTGAATAATATTTTATAATAACAATATGAGCTATAGAGCATTAGTGCATTAGTGATGTTTCAGAGTATATATAACTAGCATTTGCACCTTATGTTGCAAAGGAAACTCCGTAAGGCATAGAGTGGGGAGGAATAGGTAATCAAATCTGTCAAAATTAAAAGTAAATTGATTTATTAATTTTCTATTTACATACACTTAAATCATATGCAGCATGGGATAAGAATCTCAAGAATCTCAAGTTATAATTCAGATAAATTTCTATAGTCCATGCTCTATTTTAAATATTTTACTCTTTTGTCATAACTGGAAGAATCTCGAGTTATCATTGAGATAAATAAATCTCTATGTACATGCTCGATATATATATATATATACATGTGAATGAAGATCTCTGGTACAATTTATATTACTGTGGCAATGCCATTTTTCTCTCGCAAACCAAATTTAACTAATCCTTGTCCTACAAGACTAGAGAGAATTTCTTGCGAACCAAATTTGATTAGCATAATTTCTACTTGTGGGTGAGCAAGGAAACTAGAAGCTTAAAAAAGAAATTAGCTCTAAATTAGTTTAAAATAGACTCCCATGAAAGAGAGAATTTTTCATAGATTTAGCTTGAATCCCAGCCATGTGTTGAATATAAATATCTGAAATTTATCATCTGAGATTTTTCATTTTGTACAATGAGCTTTTTTAGTACATGAATGAGATTATTTGCAAATCAATTCTAAACACTAAAATGAGTAAGAGTCTTTCTTGGCTTTTAAGTTACTTTTTTTTGTTCTTTATCTTTGTTTTCAGAATTTATGATCAAGTTAGTTAACATTTCATTCTTGATATTTTATGGGAAAGAAGTCTAACAATATTATTCTTTTGCTTTATTCTTTTGATAAAATTTTAGAATCGTCCTGATTATTGAATGCATATTTTCTCATATATACTGGTTCCTTAAACTGAGTTTAATGAACTGAATAATTGATTACTTTGGACTTCATAAACCAACTTCGAACACCTATATTTACTCTACAGTACAGAGAAAAAAATATATTCATTTCTTTAGTTTTTCCTATCCACCATCACCTAAATGCGAAAAAAAAGGACCCAGAAGCTCAGTTTCCTGAACAAAAAAAATATTCAAAAATATTCCTTTACTTGTTCTAATGCCTTCAAGTTTACGAAAATATGATTAAAGTTGGTCAGGGAAACCTTAAAAGTTGACATGAAAGAGATAAACACATACTTCATGATTTCCTCCTGATGGATTATTTACCCAAAATAGAAAACAAGCGAAAGTTCACAAATGTATTACAATATTATTTGTGGCCCAGATTCAGGAAAGATTTTGATATATTTCTCGAAAAAATTACACAAATCAAGATCCCACACCAAGCCTCCTTGAGCGAGGAGCAGTACCTTTACAGAGAGTAAATTTATCGACCTTATATAGCCATACCATACAATGAGAAACATTCCGAGGTAACAACCAGCTACATCCTCGTTGCCTTCATATATACCCTGCATAGTTAAAATTATACAGACAAGCAAGCAAGCTCGCGTATATACCATATTAGACCTATGTAGCGTAGGAAGCTGATCAGTCCTGTAGCGAGGCGGACTTGACCACACGACCTACAGAATTCGCAGTGTAGAAATCTGCAAGAGATTCCAAACCTTGAACTTGCATTTGAAGATTCAAAATATAGTTGGTGGTCTCCTGAAAAGTGTATGAACTTCCATTTTCTTGCCGTCGGGAACAATCTTCTGCAGAGTCTGAACTCTAGAAAGAATCAATTCATAGTACGTTTAGACAGGTTAGACATGCGAGACTCATGGTAGAAAAGTGTAGAAGTGCCTTCAAATTATGCACAGGGAAATAATCACACAAACATTTCTGATGGAATTAGGTTTGTGGAACAGTTATCTGCACTTTTAAAAGTACATGAACTCTGGTGCAAACATTGCCCAAATGAACATGGGCATGCTAAATTCGCACAAAACAATCAAATCCAGTGAGATCCAAAGTAAAACCCAAGAACAGGCTTGAAGAAAAGGAATTGTTCTCAACCAACACAATGAGTCTTGTTTACAGTCATGGAATTAGGATATTGCAAAATGGACAACACAAAGAAGAGGCGCATTGATATTAGGATATAATGCACATAACCCCACTATCAAATGTAACACTTATTGTCACAATAGGTTTTCTTAGAAGTCTAGCTCACTGGTTCATTGATTTTCCTGTTGGGAGTTGCAAAGATTCCAGATAGATCTCGAGTAACTATCTCTGTAGCAACCATATGGCATGCATTTGCTACTTGCATATCCTATGGACCCTCTTATCCTTTGACATAAAATTCATCACCATCACCTCAAATAAATGAGGATGATTCCTTCAACATATGTTAATTATGCTTCAACATATGTTAATTCTGCCAAAAATTCTGAGTCATCTAAAGTTTTATCCCAGAATGTTTCAATGACTAGCGATTTTCGACATTTAACAAGAGTTTGCTAAGCCAGTCTCAACCTCTTATCTATCACTCTTTTTTGGTTTATTGTTTTCTTAAACATAATGAACATTTGTGGTCATGTTTTTGACAAAAGCACGAATGAGCCATTGAAAGGTCTCAGACGTGGATACAGATTCAAGCAATCACCCCTCCCTCCTTTTGGTTAGGTCCTTGAAGTTTTTCTCTGTTACATTAGGTTCTCACATGCCTACTGCGCAGTTGAAATCGATCCTTTAGTTAACAAACTGGTTATCCAACCAGTTCAAGCATCTCCTTCCCTCCTGCTCAAGAGCCTTACATTTTGCAATACCCCTTCCTATTCAAAATTGAAAGACAAGAAAAGTCGCCCCAGAACAACCCCAAACCAGTGCCAAAAGACTATATATTTGGCCAAAAGACTATATATTAGTTCAAACTAATAGTTCCAGAGCCCCAGACCAGTGTCTAAAGACTATACATTAGTTCAAACTAATAGTTCCAGAACCCCAGACCAGTGTCTAAAGACTATACATTAGTTCAAACTATTAGTTCCAAAACAACCCCAAACCAGTGTCAAAAGACTATACATTAGTTCAGACTAATAGTTCCAGAACAACCCCAAACCAGTGTCAAAGGACTATACATTTGTTCAGACTAACAGTTCCAGAACAACCCCAAATCAGTGTCAAGTCAGATAAGGTTTGCTTTGATAGCCATTTTCAAAACTCAAGACTCGTAGCTGTAGCCTAACCATCTTGCCCTCATTAGGGGTTTTTCTCGCTACTTTAAAATGCGGCTGGGATGGGTTTTCCACAACTACAACTACGCTAATAGATTGGGATTTATGCATTGTTATCGGTGATAATGATGTGAAGTAAATCATTCACAGAAAATAAACAGTGATATAACAGAATACCGTCCTGGAAGGCTTGAGAAAACAGGAACCCATTACTCCTCATACATGATCAAGTGTAGTTCTGGACATCAAAAAGCAAGATCCCAAAATAGAAAAATGGGCGGCAACTAAAATCACGGGGCGATCAGAAAACTTTGAAGACATTTTCTGTGAACATCACAAGTCAGTTTTTTGAATCATCATCTCGCCCCCGGAACTTCCACTTCAAGACAGTATTTTACATTAAATCCTGTAGAAACAAACCCCACCCTAATCCACCTATTTATTCAATAAACCATAACCCTAACCTAATCTAAAGCACACTGAAAATTAAATGTTAATGTAAGCAAGGGTAACTGTCATAGCACGTTTGGGGAAGAAAATACTAAAATTTCTGGTTCTTTGCCCCATACCTATGTAACAGAAGTATAAGAATATCGAAAAGAAAACCTACATTGTGTGAATAAGAAGGGCCATGGCTGTGGATCCACCTATTTATTCAATAAACCATAACCCTAACCTAATCTAAAGCACACTGAAAATTAAATGTTACTGTAAGCAAGGGTAACTGTCATAGCACGTTTGGGGAAGAAAATACTAAAATTTCTGGTTCTTTGCCCCATACCTATGTAACAAAAGTATAAGAATATCGGAAAGAAAACCTACATTGTGTGAATAAGAAGGGCCATGGCTGAATGGCCTTCCACAGCCATGGGTATCGGTAGTATCCACAAGGTTTAATATCGCACCATCGTAACCTTATCCCAGAGATTTTCCCTGGTAGCAATCACTATATCTACCAGGGGGCTAAGTAGTGCTTGTGAATCCGTCGTAAAAACAAAACCCCATATAAATACCACAAACAGAAGAGCAATCTCCAGACAGAAACCAAAAAACAGAACAACATAAAAATACCAGAAACAAGAGCAATCTCCAGACAGAAACCAAAAAACAGAACAACATAAAAATACCAGAAACAAGAGCAATCTCCAGACAGAAACCATAGCCCAGAATGAAATAAATGAACCTTCAAAGATAAATTGATCGGCAATGGCTTTCGAGATAGAGACAGAGTGGTCCGCTCTGTAACGGATTTGGGACGGTTGACACGCTTGCGGGATTTAGCGAAGCTGCGGATGGCTCGAAACATAACATTAGGGTTAGCGGATAGCATCCACGTTTTGTGACTCACAATAACCAATATTAAAAAAAATCCCACTTTCCAAAGATCTTGATCCTTCTTCGCCTGTTTTATAATCCCCTGTAGTGCGCCCTTCATTTAATCTGGACCTTTCTTCACCTGTTTTATAGTCTCTAGATTACACCCTTCACTCTATATGCTATTCATTTTATTGGATATATGATTATTTTTAACCACGGTCAAATTTGTAATTATTTATATTAGGGTTAAAACTAGCATTTGCATGAAATGTTGCAAAGGAAATGTCGTAAGGCATAAATTGAAGAATGCAAATATTTTATTTTTTTAATAAATGAGAATCTAAATATAACTTGGATGTATTTTCTATTGGGATGGAAGAAAAGCAAAGATTAAATATATATGTGATATGGTATTGTGATCTAAATATACCCCAGATGTATTTTCCATTGGGAATTTTTCATGTTGGTGTTGATAGTTTGGACATTAAAATGATCTTATCTTTATCTTATCTCATGACCTTTGTTTGAGTGATATTACCAATTTCCATAGACTCAATCTAATTAAACCTTAAGATGTTGTTTACAAGTATATAAAGAAAACTTAGTTATTGACAAGTGTTTAAAGAAAACTTAGTTATTACCGCCGAACCTTTGAATGTGTGGTTAAACATGAACTCAACACTCACTTTGAATGTATGGTTAATCACTTTAAATATGTGGTTAATCAAATATGAATCGTTTGCATGAATGTGTGGTTAATTAGGAACTCAGTACTCACTTTGAATGTGTGGTTAATCAGATAGTTATTGGCAAGTATTTAAAGGAAACTTAGTTATTACTACCAAACCACTCACTTTGAATGTGTGGTTAATCATTTGAATGTATGGTTAATCGGATAGTTATTGGCAAGTATTTAAAAGAAACTTAGTGACGACAACCATAGCCCTTATCCCCAACAGCATCCATTATACCAATATCCCTTAAACAACACTAGCCAGTATCCAATATTTTGGTCCATTCTTTCCATTCCAGTCTTTCTATATGGTTCCAGAATCTATTCTTCAGGGGCGACTTTTCTTGTCTTTTAAGTTACTT
>Ga0181464_1000281_pt2 | contig 16595 bp, 11 predicted proteins | sample InSIn2gowninarea_FD_119074 | JGI IMG/M metagenome (GOLD analysis project Ga0181464, IMG submission 119074) | Clean room microbial communities from NASA Spacecraft Assembly Facility at Jet Propulsion Laboratory, Pasadena, California, USA -... ...
AACCAATCTACTTAAATTTGATCAAAATCTATCAATCGATCTGCAATGAGCTGACTACTATTCTACTAACTTTCATACTTCAATATTTTTAGGGTTTTGTCCAAGATTGGTTAGGAATGTTCCTTAAAAAAATGTATATAGAGATACCCAAAAACATAGTAAGAAAGGGTCAAAGATAACAAATAAAAAACAAGGAGAGAGGGATGTAAAACTCCCCTGTGATTGCAAAATCTTGTACCAAGGAAGGTCCCACCATGATCACCAATTTGTAGGAATCCCAAAGAGGGTGCAAGGGAGCTAAGGAGATCCCACACTTGAGTTCCCTCCCCTCTAATAAAAACCCATGGTGTAGTGTCTAAAATATTTCTTAAAACATGATTAGATGATAATGATAAATAAAAATGGATACTTCTATGTCTTAGATCCTTAAGACCCTAGAACCATGCAAGGCTATCTAATGAGCTTGTAAGCCCTTGGACCTTGAATCAATAAGGCATTAGAAAGGAACATAATGCCTAAAATGCAAACTAGCATAGGATTAAAATAGATTAACTAAAATAATATTAAACTAAACTATCCTAGCCTAAGTCTACAAGAGACTAGCCTAGAACAACTAATATGCAAGCATGCACCAAAGTAACAATGATAACACGAAAAAAGGATATATGATTAATCCCTTGAATGTCTCCTTAATATCCTACAAAAACACTCAAAATAATGATTACAACCATAAAACAAAGGCCAAGAATGTGTTACCCAAGGTTCCCTTGCAAGAAGAGGACAAGAATCCTCTTTTTGTTGCTTTGAAAATAATGGGTAAAGCTCCAAGTAGAAGAATCTTTGAAAAAAGCTTGAATGAACAAATCCAAGTGCATATTGATAGCAAGAAGTCACGAGTTTTTTCATTGTAAAAAGTAACTGAGTGATTATGAAAGCTATTTTTGAATTGACATTTATACAGGACTAGTTGGTGGGATGGTTAGGGTTTAAACCCTAACCAATCATCCGATCCCCTAATTGGTGGGTCGATCAGGGTCCAAAGTGACCAAGTGGTAACAAAGGCTTAAGTTACCAAAATTGACCATGTGAAAAGGGTTGGGATAGGATGGAGGGCTTATAGGATCACGATTATCTATATTCCAAAATTTAAGGTTTACAACTACCATTGATTAAAGTAAATCATCTCATTGAAATCATTCACAAATTTCATTGGTTAAGGTTGTACAAATCTTTCTCAAATTAACACATGTTTCATAAATACAATTATAAAAAAGAAGATGATTTATAGGTTCATCTTCATATTCTGCTCTAACCAAATCCCTTCACATATTTTGAACATGCAACAGTATCAACTTTCCTTTCACCTCTATACAAATATGATCATTGATATTGAATTTCAAAAAATTATTTGGATCTTTAAGATTTGTCAAATTTTACCATCTTTGAAATAAAGGACCTTTAAAACTATCTACACCTATATAAAGCATATCCAAAGATAGAGATACTCATTTTATCAAAGACATAAAATTATATATATATATATATATATGATCTTTATTGAGAATGTTTCATTAAAGTATTGATTTTCTCTAACATTGGAATAATTCTGCATAATGTTAGCAATATTTGAAAATCTATCAAATGAAATAGTAAATCTTTTGCTTTATGAACTACATTATGATGTTTATACATATAACTAGTTGAACGTAGATATTCAATCAAAACTCTTTTTACTGGTTCATACAATAAAATCCATCTTGTATCAACATCTTTTAAAAGCTTATTTCCATCAGTTATTTCAACAAAGAAATTTTTGAACTCTTTATATCTTTTTCGGCTTCTTGCAATATATGCATGTAAGTCATGAATAAGATCTTCAACTTTTGAAACACTTATAAAAGTGCCAATAATTCTATATGCAAGATTCATTCTATGTACCATACAATGAATGAGAATCATATAAGGAACTGCTAAAGTATGTAATCTAACACAAAGACCATTACAATTAACTTGCATTACTGATGCACCATCCTCTCCAACACATATCAATTTTGTAGCAATTTCATAATCATCCATTCCAACAAAATATTTTAAGTTAGAAATAACTCACTTGTAAAGAGTTTTTGCATTGTAATTTTCATCTATTTTATGAATATTTAATAGATGTGGTATCCTACAATTATTTTGAAAAGTGTATACATGCATGCAAACCCATGAAGTATTATCCACTATTGTAAATTCATCAAGTGAAAGTGAAATAAATTATGATTTTTTAATTATCTTTTAAATTTTCAATCTCAACCATCGAAAAATATTTTACCATTTCCCAAGCACTTATCTCTAATCAAAGCTTTTGTGGTATATTTTGTAATCCAACTCTTTGATATAAACTTTTAAAATTTATAAAATTTGAAATAGGTATACCTTGTTTAAGAATATAGAAGATAGTACAAAATTGAGTAAATTTTGCTGACCTTTTTGCATCACTAATTTTTTCAAAATGTGTTTCTAGTTTTCCACCTTTATCTTATAGATCTTGTTTTTCTTTCATGTACCTCTCATATTTTTCCTTATATCATAAGTGATTGCACTCATCTTCAATTTTAACCTTGCAACACTTAATTATCTTTCCATTGTAATCTATTTTGTTATAATATAATTTACTATAATATTTTTGTATTGTATCTAGTTTTAGTTGCATTCGATGTTCTATTTTTATTTACCAAAAAGATATCTAACATATGCATTTTGTTGGATCATTTTCATCACCAGGATCAATTGGTTCAATGAATGGATTTTTTTCCACCCAATTGACCTGAAAAACTCTTTCAATAGTCCATTTCACACTTCATTTTTTTTCAACTTTCAATTATTTTGTAGATCTATTTGTAAATTTTTCCATATATATATATTTTAATTTTTTTCAGTAGATGGATTAGGATTATCAGCATATGAAGGTGGTCCATTTGTAGGGTACTCAATTGTAAGTGGTTGTACATCAATTGCAACAAAAACATCATCAGATGATACATGATTATTGGGGTTTTTTGCTTATAAAAAATAAAAGTATTATTTTCATTATCAATTGGTACATCATCATCATCATAATGTATTTTCAATACATCGAAGATAATACAGTTGGAATTTCAATTCTTACATTAAAAATTAAAGATAAGGTAAGTACCTATATCAATTGAATATGCCTATTGAGTTCCTTCATTTTCTAACTATCCACTAGAAAAATAAGATAATATATCCTTTTTTGGTCCCCTTTTACTATTGTTCTTAGATTCCATAGTATCTACAATTAACATTTGAATCAAAAATTTTAATATTGTACCAAACAAATGAAAATTATAAAGCCATTGAACATATACTACCATTATTTGTAGGCAGTATGTTTCTAAGTGGTACTAGGATGCTATCGGACTGTACCAAGATGGTACTAGCCAATAGTAGGTACTACTACCTGGTACCACTTGATAGCATCCTAATGCCACTCTGTAGCATTTTAGATGTCATAGGGCTATAGTAGGTTGCCATTGGGTGGTAGCAGACTACCATCAAGTAGTAGTAGGCTGCGATCGAGTGATAGCAGACTACCATTGAGTAGTAGTAGGCTGCCATTAGGTTGTAGAAGTATGCTACCAGATGAAAGTAACCTATTACCATTTAGAGGCAAAATGCTACCATCTGAAGGCATAATACTACCATCTATAAAATATGCCATCATTCGAAGAAGGATTCCACCATTTAGAGGTAGATGCCATTGTTCGAAGGTAGATGCCATCGTTCATAGGTAGATGAGATTGTTTAGAGGAATATACTACCATTTGGAAGTAGATAGTAATTACAAATATTACAAAACATAATAAGATTCAGAATAAGATCTCACTGATTATCACAACTCTTTTTAGATCTTGTAGGCTTTGTTGATACACTCAATCAAAAGAGATATAGAAGAAAATAATAATGGATGTATCAAATTTATTATTTAGAGTGATTTAATCAAAATATAAATAATAATTTTTAATTTCAATGTGAAGTTAGCTATTTATTATTTCAAAATATTGGTAACTTAATAAAAATTTAATTTAAAATTTAAATTTGACTTGGCAACCAAGGCCTGAAAAAAATTAATAATTTGTTTTGGCGACATGGGTATTGTTCTAACCCAAAAAAATTGCCATTTTCTATTTTTAGGATTTCTAAAATTCACTTATTAGTGAATATTCATGGCTAAAATGAACCTTGGGAAGGAGAGAAAAAGAAAAGAATGAAAAAGAGTTTCAAGATAAATGAAAAGAGCAAGGGTGGAAGTCAGTCAAAAAAAAAAAAAGAATACATCCAAAATGTAGACAAAAAGAACCATGTTAGAAAAAGAGTTAAGTTCAAATGAATTCTAAAAGAAGAAATCAACCATAGTATAATCCTATGTAGTGTTATCAATTTTAGAAGCAATAGTCAAAGAAGAATAAGATTACAATTCAATTTTTTGAGAAGATGAGACAACAAATATAGAAGTTGTGGAAGGAGAAGATGGAGAAAGAATCAAGAGGGTGAAAAAAAAAAGTAAGGAATGAAGATATTCAATCAACAACAACACAATAAGAATAAGGACAAGATGGAATCCCACAAAGAAATATATTGAACAAAGTCATGTGGGGAGACCATCCCAAGGAGAGACTAGAGGGAAACTCATCGAATAGGATATAGCGAATGGAAAGCAATCAACTCTACATCTAATCAACAAATCTCAGCCCACCTTTAGCCTTAATAAAATATTTCTTAATTAGAATATTCTATCAATAAAGAGAAAGTTGGGTAGCATCCCATCTATGATTAAAATTCATTTTGACTACAGTTTGATGATTTTCTATTAATACAATATGTAAATTAGGTTGCATTAGGGCTACCAACAGGTTATAAATGGATAGCATCAAAACTTATTTTGTTATTAGTTTTTCATAAATTATATTAGCTACCATCAAGTATATATGGGTAGTGGTTTTATATTTTGGAAACCAATTTGTGATCAATTTTTTTTGGGTTTGAACAAAACCCTTCATCGCTTTTTGATAATAAACTTTACCCTTATTATAAAAATATTATCTCCTTTCCTTCTTTGTCATCCCTCAACTTTAGTTAGCTGACCATGCCCACCTCACATTATCTCTTTTATAAAATCTTCCATATACCCCCAGCTACCACTCCCACTCTTACAGCCCCTCACCTATCCATCCTATTTGACTTAGATTTTGACCCACTCTACAATACCATCTTATAACAAAAACTCCTCACTTTACCTTCCCTCCCATCGATAGAGGATCAAGCTTCCTTTCTTTCTACTTACCTCTGGTCAGTGGTCCTCTAAGCCTTTCCCCACAAACTAAGGCCACCCCCCACTCTTGCCACCTAGGCCATTTTTTGATGAATCCTTAGTTTGATATCGAGTGCAAGGATTCCCATCATTACCTCCTTTGATCCACGGTTTGTGACCCTATATCCGCCTCCATCACCGTACTCCATCCATCTTACCATCATCTCCTTAGGAATAAGAAATGTAACTTCTTAGCCAAAAAGAGAACCAATATTATCTCTTCACTTCATTCTAACCAAAAATCCTTTTGGTTTTACTTCTTACCTAAAAACTACCTCACAAATTCCATTTGTTTCCATGCTTGAAAGGATTTGTTGAATAGTATAATGTAACCTTAAGGTTTGATCTAGTACAATTCTCCATTTCCTACAATAGTAGGGTTCTTGAAAGAGAAGAAAATGGTGGGATAATGTGCTCATGAGAGTTTTCTACTCAATCTTTGAGTTATAGGCCAATTCTTATCTATGAAAGAGGTCAAAAGTAATTGAAAAGAAATAAAAGAAGAAAAGAGTAACAGGAAAGAGGTAAAAGCTAAGCTACTGAAAAAAATAGAAATTAATTAGCTTAAACATCATTGCACAGGTAGTAATCCATTACCAAGACTAAGAATAAAACAACTACCTTACTCTTGGGATCTCACAATAGTAATACATAGCCATAATTTAGGACAATGCTTCATACATAATGTTTACAAAATGAAATAACAACCATAAATTGTAGATGAAAAAATATTATAATATTGTATTATCATATATGAAAACACTTCTCACATTGGACAACTTTGCTAAAATGTTTGACCTTTTGGACTTCTAACAGTCCACTATTTATAATGTTCTATTTACAAAATAGGTGGTTTTCCATCATTAATGATTGCAACTACCCTATTGACTAACTAAATGAAACTAAATATTTACAATCATGTATAGGAAAATGTACAATCTATGACTGATCATGGATTATGGTATCGATGCACACCTATTCTTGGAATTTATAAACCTTCAATCATATACCAATCCAATCGCATTCAATCATCATTTGTATCTTAACTATGGTACATTTCAATTATTATTGTATTTATGAGGTATGGTCTACCATCTCTATTTGTATAGTTAAGATGATTAATTAGTCAATGAGCACCAACCCTCTGTAACCATTAAATGTTTATGCTATAGTTTTGGTGATGACTACTATAAGGGTGAAGGAAGATGTAACCATTCAAACCTAAGAATGAACTACTACTGCCACGTGAAAATGAGTTCCAGACGATATGTTGACAAAGTCCCAGGGGTCATACACTCTTGATTAATTGGACCTAGGTGTTCATATCTTCTTACAATGTCTATTTCTCCTTAGCAAGTTTTGTTGCACATCGATGGGTATTGTTAAATATTGAAGAAGCCTTACCACCCACTGAATTTCCTCAAAAAGTATGATGTCATCACTTAAAATCGATAGGGTCTGCTAAATGTGAGCATTATAACAACTCTTGTTGCTAAGACCTTCTGGACTATTTAATGATCGATGAAGTTAGAGCCCACTAATTTCTATCCAAAGATACAACTCTTCCTTTGGAATTCCATGGGTTCCAATACATTTCCCATTGAGTGATTTGAATTTGAACTGATAGTTATGTACAACAATACCTGGAATGAACTCTCGGACTACACAAGATTCAAACCTAAGTAACTACACTTTCAACATGACCCGAACTGGACTTAGACACATACAAATATACTATATACACTAACACCTAAAAATAATGCTCGAAAAAGACTTAGCCAATTTTATGAGATTGAAACTCTTTATCTTATGGCCTATACACAAATCCCATATTTGACTCATTAGACTATATATAATCAATACCCATCAATTAACAAAATGGTAGGATTTGAAATGCCTTTCCTCTAACTAAAACTTGGTAACATGAACATGAATGGAAAATACTTTAAACAGGACCATACCTTTACTAAAGCACATATAATACAAGACTCTTAATAAAAAGACTAAGAATATACAATGTATACTCATGATTGGATTTATACAAGTATTTATAAATGAAAGAAAAGGAAATGAGGAGTGGGAAGTACAAAAGAAACTTTATTGTAAAAGAAATGAATTAATGAAAGAATAATGAATCTAAAGAATATTACCCCTTTAGAGTGTGATTCTACAAGAACAACAATTTTTGGAAGCTCTTGGGTGTCTTTAACCTACTGAAGAATAAGACCCTTATTAGCTACTCCTACTTGCTTCCCTGGTAGTATCCTTTATTAGGGTCTTTGGCACTAGGATCAAGTCTGTAGGAATCAAAGATTGAAATTTATTATATAAATATTTGAGATCTTTATTATCTACTTGTGATAAAATGAAGTATGCTTGGAATTTTACAATGTTCTATCTTAAGCCCATTAACACATTCTTCAATCTTCCAGCATGCAAAAATCTTGATAATGCCTCCTAAACCAGTTCAATGATTTCTTGCAAGTTTGAGAGTTATTCTTAGATAAGGTTTTCCCCAAAAATTATTTAGTATTTTCCATCCATCAGTCAGCACTAATTTGTACATCTGATTCTTCCCACAATTTGGGAGCCTTCAATTGAATTAAATAATTAAAATATCTATTTACAAAACTCATTTCTACATTCAATTGACTTTTCTCCAAGTCCAGGGAAAACAAAAAATCTTACAAATAATAAATATATTTAATTCTTCTCAAAATTATTTATCTCAACCTTGGAGTTAATTCCCCAAGCAATATTGCATTCCCTGTCTGTTAATTCCCTAAGCAATATTGCATTCCTTCAATCCTTGATACTAGGACTATTAAGGCCAATTAGTGGAGTGCATTCTAAGCATTATATTATTGGACAGCCTATTCTACTTGATTTTTCAAATAATACAACTGGGATATGCTGACCAATCTTTCTCTAACTTGTTCTACCAAAATATTCTTGAAATTCTTAATAATTTCTAGCATCTTAATCTTATCATCATTCAAAAATTTATTGGTTGCTATAGTCTTTTTCAATTCTTCTTCTACCTTTTAAGCCTTTTTTTCAATTATGCTAGAATGAGCCTTCAGCTCTTCAACTTGTTTCTTCATTTTCTCTAATTCAACCTTAGCATCCTATAGGCTCTCTTCATGTTTAAAATTTTATTTGATCAATTTATGTATTAACTCATTATTTTAGTTTTGTAATCCGTCCATCATTTTATCCTTTTGGGAGCAATTTAATTTGAGTTGCTCAACCTTTTTATTTAATTTCTCTACTTTATTCTCCAAGGATTGGAGACTTTTTCTTGCAACTAGGGAAGTCTTAACCAAAAACCTAGACTAATCCACTACTGAGGCACTCTACATATTTACATTTATTATGGTGGTAGGATTTGTATCTAACTATCCATATTTGAAAGGCATATGTGTAATTTTAATATTCCCCATGTCTATAACTCTACTCAATAATCTACCTTGTTGCTCTAGTAGTATAAAGGGTTTATTAATGAATGTTGCCCAATCAATGGGCTCTACTACTTGAGTAGAAAAAATAATCTTTATTTCTTTTTTGACATGATTGAATAAGGAATTAAAGCATGGTGGGATGTACCTACCTTTGATGTTAATGATGGAATTTTTTGGTCAGACATCTCCTTTGTTGTTTCTACAATGGGTTCTTCCTATGTTTCTTCTTCCCCTTTTTCAGCAGTTGCATCTTTCTATGATTCTTTATTCATTGGTTCAGAGCCCTTTTTATTTGGATCATCATCATCATCATCTCTGATCACTTCTCCTCTTGCTTCTATTGTTCCATCTATTCTAAGCGCATTTCCTCTCCCTTGTTGCACTTCATCCCTTGGGTCTTCCTAAGCATCTTGATATACTATCGTGTATGTGCTTTGTGTTTTTTAGGTTTCAACATCTAAAAGTTTCATGTCTCTCATGCTTGTATCTGGCTCTTCATATTGCACCTACAGAGATGGAATATGGATTTTCTTAGGCATAGATGGCTTTCTTTTTACAGGCTATTTTTTGGTTGCATATTTAATAATTAACATTAATTTTCTTTGTTTCTTCAAGGAAGACTTCTTGAAAATTGTAAGCATGACTATTTGTGTCTCCTTTTTCTTCTTTGAAGGCTGCTATGAGCTAGGACCCTCTACAAGTTTTCTCTTCTTGGATTCTCAAAGCTACTCTTTCCATTATAGTAGTGGTTAATCCTCTCCTGAAGCCTTCCCTTAAATTTTGTTTAACAAAGGTTTTCCTTTTTCTTGTAGCGGGTCTTGCTAAAATTATGCATGCCAATACTGATCATGATTAAACTCACCAAAAGGATTATCATCAACATACATTGATTTGGTGGTATATTCAAATTTGTATTTTGTAAAATATTCAATTTTGTTGGGGCTCCATCCCAACTCATCTTGCAATTGAGCAATGACCTCCAGGGCTAAGACAAATTTTTTCCTTCTGGTCTCCCATATTTTATACTTTTTTAGGCCCTCTAAGCCCATCCAACCTTATCCAAAATGCCAAATTCCCACTTCAAAGAGACTTCAACTTCCTGTTTAGTCTAGTTTGCAAAAAATTCAATATGGGCTAGGATTCATGATTGAATGTTGGACATTTTTTATTTTCCTTTATTATTTCTTACATTCCCCTAAGGGGTCATACATCCAATCACCTTCTATTGGATAATTCTTCTTTACAATCTACTTCCATCAATGTAAAACTACCTGCTACAATCGATATTTTAATTACATGTTCAAAATTATCATCAGACCCATATTTGGTCTTTATGGTGCTCATTTGTCTACCCATCTCTAAATAATACAATTGCGGGGTAAAAAATATGGGTAGCAAAAAGGGAGTTCCAAAATACCCATACCTTATAATAACTATCCTCTTCTTTAAGAAATACCAGTCTCCAATTTTATTTTCACCTTGGAGTTCTTACCAGATAGTTTGATACAATCTATGTACATTCCTCCCCATGAGAATCTTCATGACTAGTGCAAAACATTTCTCCATGAACTCATAATAAGAGCCATGAGTTTTGGTGAGTACCAACACTCTCATGTCAATTGAAGTAGGAGCTATAGAAGCAGTGGTTGGCACTATAGACAATCCCCCATCAACTAAAAATTGTAGATTTTCATGGATAATCAACCACCATAGATAGGAGGAGTGCCTAAAATCTCCCTTGTCGATATTGAATAGATTATTTCTAATTTCATTCAACAAGAAGGCAAGAAAATCATAGCTCACTAACCCTTCATCAATGTTATAATCCATTCTAATCATGGATTCATCAGCTTCAATTTGGTTCATACAACCAAGAATCAGCACCAAAGCTTGTAGGACTTGTCTATCCTAAGATTTATCAAATAATGCAATGTCATAGCTTTGGTGTAGTTTGGTGGTATTTTTGGCATACCTTTCATCAAGCTAGTTGGTCATGTCATCCTCATATTGATAAAAGTCTTATTTTTCCTTAGATAAACTTGCTTCTTAACATGGAAGCTCTATTCATTTGGAACTGCAAGTGCATTCATGATAGTAGCTATTTAAAGGAAAGCAAACCTTTGGATACAACACTGTTTCTCATTTGTATAACATAGGATTATTGAAAATAACTAGGTAGTTATATAACACCAAAGGTGTGAGCCACTAATTCATCTACAAGAAAATTTATAATATGCTCATCAGGGTCAAATACCTACCAAAACTTTACAGTGTTAGGTATAGATGGCCTGCATAGGACTTTGACTCCACTACTAACTCTTCGATGATGAGTAAGATTGAAATGTGCTCCTTTTCCTACAAGTGCATCAACAATTTGATTATAATTTCTAGTAATAGAGATAAAATTAATGTCTAGGAATGATTCCATCAAGTCCTATATCCTATTCCTGTAAGTACTGAGATAGTGATGCCTTGCACTAATCTTGTCCTTGACTTGATTTATGACTAGTTTAGAATCACCATGGAATACTAGGCATATGATGCCCATACTGATAGCTTTAGATAGCCTTAAGCATAGAGCTTCATACATAGCATAATTATTGGTACAAATCCATGTGAATCTAAATGTGAAGCTATGCAACCATGTTTACATCTGGTCCCATCATTGAGCATCATTCATACTTCATGTTCTCTTTCAATTGTGACTAAGATTGGTTGAACATTTTGAAATAAGCAATAGTTTCCCATGCCAATTTTAGTGACCTAATACTTAAGGTCATTTGCTAAAATAATTTCTATGGTTAGTAATGATTCCATGAGTGGGTCCCTTTCAAATATCTCTACTTGCTCATAGGCATTCATATATTTTTTCTTGGTGATCTTAAGATGGACATTTTTGGTACCTTCATTTGGGATCTTGACATGCTTTTTCTAGAAAGAAAGTAGGAGGTGTGTGTAATCTAAGGCTAAATACCCTCCCAACTTGGTAGTGAATTCTTTAGATAAGCATATTCTAAATAGAGGTGGAAGATCAACTACAATAATATCTTGAATGTAATAAATATCAAGGAATGCATTTAAGGTTATGGAAAATTGTACTTATACTTGTAGATGGTAGAGCAAGGAGTGCTAGTTTATGAGGAGGAGGTGGTAAGGCTAAAACTCCTAGATGAGGAATCTATATTGGAGTTTCCTTAGGAGGTAGATTAGGAAATAAGGGTGTAGTGAATTTTGGTTGCATTTTTCCAAAGGAAAGCAAGGTATGTTCAACAATTTTGACTCTCTAATAGACATCTAGGAAAGTATCTCCTAACATAACAATTAACATATTCAAATCTAGGTGGAATGCTTTCCTATAATATACCAAGGCTTGAGCATTTGTAAGTCTAATCCTTACTAGAATGGACTTCTATATTTTCTCAAATCTTATATTAAAATCATCTACAGACTCACAGGGATGTCTTTTGATACATGCTATGAGGCTCAAAAAGGTGCTATCACCACCATCTTCAGTAAATCTCTTGATTAAAGCTTGACACATCTCTCTCCATGTATTTATAGATTGGGGGGTCAGAGTTATGAACCATTCAACTACTTTGCCTTTAAAAGAATACAATAAAAACCTGGTCATTATAGTTTCATCTATAATATCAAAACTTAAAGCCAAAATATATACATCTTGATAATGCTCATAAGGCATTTTTCTTAACCATCATATTTAGGCAAAAAATTAAAAGCTACTTGAGGAATAGATGGGAAATTAGTAGTAACTACAAAGGGATGACTATTATTCCAAGCGAGAAAATCTACAAGAGCAGGATGAACCATGTTTAGACCAGTAGTATGAGGTGAAGGATTTTGTTGGATAGAGTCAAATACGGCTGATAATGGGATAGCTCTCAAAGGAATTTGTGGGGAAAGGGTTTGGTAAATCTTTCACCTAGTCCTCTCATACTACTTCTCATAAATCTATGAATTAGAGGTGTTAGGGTTCACAAAAATAATTGGTATGATAGCAAAGTCACCAATACAATCTATTAAATATTATAATATTTCAAGCACAAGGGTGATAGCCTACTAGATATAGCTATTTGGCCTATTCACACCCAAATAATTTGGATCTTTACTCGTGTCCCATCATATGTGCCAAAAATGAATGATATTTTATGCCTAAATGATTTAGGTTTTACTCATGTCCCATCAGGTGTGCCAAAAATGAGTGTTTCTATTACTGATCGGTATAATGTAACCTTAAGGTTTGGTCTAGTATAATTATCCATTGCCTACAACAATAGGGTTCTTGAAAGAGCAAAAAGTGGTGGAACAATATGCTCATGAGGGTTTTTTGCTAAATATATGGGTTATAGGTCGATTCCTATCTATGAAAGAGGTCAAAAATAATTGGAAAGAAATAAAAAAGGTAAAGAGTAATAGGAAATACATAAAAGCTAAACTACTAAAAGCAAATTGAAATTAATCAGCTCGAGCATCATTGCATAGGCTATAATCCATTACCAAGACTAAGAATAGAACAACTACCTTATTCTTGGGGTTTTGTAATTGTCATACACAACCATAATTTAGGACAATGCTTCATACATAATGTTTACAAAACAAAATAATAGCCACAAATTGCAGAGTAAAATATTATAGTATTGTATTATCATATATGAAAACACTTCTCACACTGGGAAACTTTGCTAAAATGTTTGACCTTTTGGACCTCTAACATTTCACTATTTATAATGTTCTATCTACAAAATAGGTGGTTTTCCATCATTAATGAATGCAACTACCCTATTGGCTAAGAACTAGATGAAACTAAATATTCACAATCATGTATAGGAAAATGTATAATCTATGACTAATCATGGATTATGGTCTCAATGCATGTTGATTCTTAGAATTTATAGATCTTCAATCATATACCAATCTAGTAGTAATTAGTCATCCTTTATCTCTTTACTATGGCACATTTGAACTGTTGCTATATTTATGAGGTATGGTCCACCATCTCTATTGGTACAGTTAAGCTGATTAATCAATCAGTGAGCCACTAACCCTCTATAAACATTAAATGCTTGTGTTACAATTTTGGTTCTAACAATTGTAAGGGTGAAGGAAGATGTAACCATTTGGTCCTAAGAATGAACTACTATTTCCATGTGAAAATGAGTCATAATCGATATGTTGGTAGAGTCTAAGGGGTCATACACTCTTGATTAAGTGGACCTAATTATTCATCTCTTCTTACAGTATCTATTTATCCTTAGCAAGTTTTGTTGCACATCGATGGGTATTGTTGAATATTTGAGAAGCCTTACCACCCATCAATTTTTCTCAAAAAGTATGACATCATCACTTAAGATCAATGGGGTTCGCTAAATGTGAGCATTGTAACATCTCCCACCACTAAGACCTTCTAGAATATCTGATAATGGATGAAGTTAGAGCTTGCTGATTTCTATCAAAAGATGCAACTCTTCAATTAGAATTCCATGGGTTCCAATACATGACCTGTTGAGTGACCTAAATTTGAACTAACAGTTATATACAATAATACTTGGAAAGAACTCCCAGACTACACAAGACTCAAACCTAAATAACTACACTTTCAGCATGACCTGAACTAGACTTAGACTTATACAAATAGACTATATACAATAACACCTGGAAATAATTCCCAGAAAATACTTACCCAATTTTACAAGATTGACACTCTTTAGCTTATGGCCTATACACATATCCTAAATATGACTCATTAGACTATGTATAAATAATACCCACTAATTAACAAAATAGCAAGATTTGAAATGCCTTTCCTCTGACTAAGACTCGATAACATGAACATGACCTGAAAATACTTTAAATAGAACCATACCTTGACTAAGGCACATATAATATAAGACTCTTAAGAAAAATACTAAGTATATACAATGTATACTCATGATTGAATTTATACAATTATTTATAAATGAAAGAAGAGGGAATAAAGAGCAATAAGTATAGAAGGAAGTTTATTGGGAAAGAAATGAATGAATGAAAGAATAATGAATCTAAAGAATATTACCCCTTCATAGTGTTATTCTGCAAGAATAACATGAGTATGCTTCTCACCTTTACACTTTTGATGAACATCCCCCACTCACTCCTATCCATCATCCCCTCACTTCAGACTTTTTCTCATCCCCCCTCATCCATTCTACCATTCAAAAACTAAACTTGGGGAAGGCCATGGAAATTGACGATCTTCAAGCCAAATTCCTCAAGCATGCCATCCACACCCTCCCTGCCATCCTCACACATCTCTTTAACAATATTATTTTCCATGGTTTCCCTTCTTCCTATATACCAACATCATTCATCCCATATTTAATATCGATGATCCTGATGACTCGAGAAATTATTGCACCATCATGATTAGCCACACCCTAGCCAAGTTGTACACCATGGTCTTGGACGGGAATCTCTCTTGGATGGGTAACTATAGGGGGTTTTGAGCTATAGAATAGGTTGTATTTCATAGAGACTATCATACCTCTAATCATATTTTCACACTCAGGACTATTATTGAGGAGGCTAGATTCCAAAAGTCTCTAGTATTCTGCTATTTTGTAGACTTCAAGAAAGCCATTGACATTGTTACTAAACATAGACTCATGGAGTGGTTGAGGATTTTAGGAGTACCAGAGGAGGGTTTAGTGGCTATCTTGAATTCAAGATGAGTGAGCACCTCATATGGACTCTCCAATAATGTTCTTAACATCATAGGGGAGAAATAGGTTTGTCCTCTCTCTTTGACTTTGTTTGGGTTATATATAGATGAGCTAGATTCCTTTATCCTTGAGACCATAGGGTCTGCATGTGGATGCCTTCTTCATGGTAGTAGAGTTTCCTTACTTTTTTTTTTTTATTACATCATATTGTTATCCCACTTGGTTGAGGGTTTATAGGATTTTCTCAATGCTCTCGATAGGCTCAGTGCTAAGTAGGAGTTGGTAGTGAATCTTAGCAAGACTAAGATTATGCTATTTAATATTTCAAAGGCCATAATGGACCAAACATAACTTAGCTTTTATGGTGATAGTATAAATATTACCTCCTCTTATACATACTTAGGAGTGCTCTTTTTAGGTCCCAGATTCTCCATGAGGTCAACAGTGCCACCCGAAGTTTGTTGAGGGTATGCAACCTTATCCACTTTGGAGAGACAATGCTTCCAGTTACATTTTTAGGATGTTTCATCCAAGTTAGAGTTATTCTAAACCCTATTCATACCTATAGCCTTGTACAAAGTAGAGGTTTTGGGACCCAACTTATTGGTAGTTCATTGGACATCGAAAGAGAGGATCTTGATCACCTTCCTATCATGCTTCATCCAGAGTAAGAGGTAGTCCCACACCCTATTTTCCTTGTGGATTTTGGATGCCATCTTCTTCTGGTTTGGGCCCTCACTTACATAGTCCTCTTTCTTTATTATATTTAGGGTTTATCTACTCATGGGAGTGGTTCTGATAGACTCCTAGTTAGATCCCTAACTTCCTCGATTGACTTATCTACCTAGGGTTTCTGTTGATGCTAGTCCATCGAGGTATCCAAGATGCTTTCATGATTTGGTTTCTCATCAGATAGTCTACCTTCACCTCATACAGGTTTATCTCAAACAGTAGAAGAATACCTCATAATGATACATGATACTATCGATAGATCTTATATTCAAGTTACTTGGATGTCTCCCTTGCATCCATTGACAC
>Ga0181464_1000565_pt1 | contig 16588 bp, 14 predicted proteins | sample InSIn2gowninarea_FD_119074 | JGI IMG/M metagenome (GOLD analysis project Ga0181464, IMG submission 119074) | Clean room microbial communities from NASA Spacecraft Assembly Facility at Jet Propulsion Laboratory, Pasadena, California, USA -... ...
GGTTCTGTGACGCCGAAGCATGACTTTTCACGGCCTTGGATGAGTGGCGTGAGCATACGCTTTTTTTGCTCGGGGGTGCCGAATTTGACGACGGGTTCGAGACCGAAGATGTTCATGTGTACCGATGAGGAGGCTGTCATACCGCCGCCTGATTCGGAGATTGTTTGCATCATGACGGTCGCTTCGGAGATGCCGAGTTCTGAACCGCCGTATTCTTGGGGCATGCAGATTCCTAACCAGCCGTTTGCTGCTAGGTCGCGGTGTAGGTCGAGTGGGAATTCCTTCTTGTTGTCCTTGTCTAGCCAGTAGTCGTCGGGATATTTGGAGCAGATTTTTGAAATGGCTTCGCGGACTTCGTGCATGGATTCTGTCCAGTCTGGTTGGTTGTTTTGGAGGAACTCGGTGGCTTTTGCGTGCAGTCCTCGTGCTGCAAGTAGTGGCCTGGGGTGGTGATGGTGGACTCTGGTAGATTGCCATATAGTGCGGGCCAGGCCTCTTCCAGTAAAGGACTGCATACTTGCTTGTACTTCTTGTAATTAAGCCGCCGAGACACACCAGGTATCGCCACTGGGTACAAAGTGCTTCCCTGGGCTTGAATTATCAGGCAAGTACGATCTCTTGTGGCAGTGATATCAGAAGGTCAAGTCTGATGATGGTGTAGAATTCATACTGACCATGCGTCAGTCGCAACAACACCATCAACCTACCATGATCGCATGAGTGTTGTGCTGGCTAGTGTCACGTGATGAAGTCCCGCCGTTGTACTCCTCGTCAGCGTTGCCGAGGGTATTGAGTTCGATTTAATCCATCGCGTCACCCGGAATCACGGCGTGTTCGATCACGCGCGTCGATTGTGCGTATCTCATGTTGGCCTTCGAGACTGGCTTTGGCTTAAGTTGAGCCAGTGGTGGGATTGAAGCAGCATGCCGGCTAATATTGTCAGATGAATAACGTTACAAACAATGAAGTCGCTTGGAAGACGAGTACGATATGCCAAGCATTGATGCCTTACAGAAGTTGACGAGCACTATCTGAACGCAGCTGTCTGCCACACTCTACTCAGGTACCTTACAATTGTGTTTTAATCCTATCAATCAAGGACAAGCTACCATCAGTCGCGAGACAAGCCTTCCTACCCACAAACATGTCCTGGTAAGATTTGTCAAGAACACAAGGTTCTGAATCAATCGGCTACTCTAACTCAATCAACTCAATTCTAGACTTGAACATCTTTACGACCTCACATTTCTCAGGAGTCATCCACACCGGTCGAATACGTTCTTGACAATAGGCTTCCAAGATCTCCACGGCGAATTTATTTCTACCACCGTTGTATCTACAGTTTGCTCGCCTGTCCAATCATCCTGTAACCAAGACTCATACGTTGTGAAGCTCCGGCAACCAGCTCATCAACTATAGCCTTTGCTGACTTCTTCTCGTTAACAACAGCAGCAACTTTACCCATCAAGAAAGGATGACTGGCATTGTCTGCTTCCTCCTCACTAAGCTTGCTTTCATTCATATCGAGATCATGGTGTGCAGGAATGATACCTTGGTCGGTAAGTTCTTTAATTTCATTTTGACCTAAGCAGGAGTTAGTTATCTCGTTGTGATCCACAGTCAGGAATGAGTAGACAACGTACGGTTTACCTCCCAGTTCTGGATATAAGGATTACTTCGCACTCGTAATGGACGTCCGGTAAAGATGATGGTCCTGACGTTGTCATCGAAACCTGCCGTACGTACAGCTTCTTGATGAGCCTTGGAGGCATTGGATTCATCACAAAGAACGAATCGGTACACATGAACATCTTCGGTCTCGAACCCGTCGTCAAATTCGGCACCCCCGAGCAAAAAAAGCGTATGCTCACGCCACTCATCCAAGGCCGTGAAAAGTCATGCTTCGGCGTCACAGAACCAAACACAGGACTAGACACACTCAAACTCCAATCTACCGCAACCAACAAGGGAGACCACTACATCCTCAACGGCACCAAGATCTGGACATCGACCGCGCAAATCGCAAATAAAATCTTAATCCTCGTCCGCACAACACCACTCGACAAAGTAACGAAATCAACACAAGGCCTATCCCTCTTCTACACCGACCTAGACAGATCAGCAGTACAAGTCACCGAGATCCCTAAGATGGGCCGCGCAGCAGTAGACACAAACGTAATATTTTTTGAGAACTGGCGCGTACCCGCAGCAGACCTAATCGGCGAAGAAGGCAACGGCTTCAAAATGATAATGCACGGCATGAACGCGGAGCGCATCCTTGTCGGCGCCGAAGCACTAGGCCTCGGCTATGCCGCGCTGCGTCGCGCATCCATCTATGCGTCTGAGCGGGTCGTATTCGGGAGGCCGATAGGCAAGAACCAGGGTATTCAACATCCGCTCGCAGACTCGTGGATGAAGCTCGAGGCCGCGCGGTTGATGCTTTATTTAGCGGCGCGCATGTACGATCAGGGTTATGATACGGGTGAGTACGCGAATGCGGGCAAATATCTTGCTGCGGAGGCGGCGTTCGAGGCGTGTGAGAGGGCGGTGCTGACGCATGGCGGGATGGGGTATGCTAAGGAATATCACGTTGAGCGGTATTTGAGGGAGGTGATGTTGCCTAGGATTGCGCCTGTTAGTAGGGAGATGATCTTTAACTATATTGGTGAGAGGGTGCTTGGGCTGCCTAGGAGTTATTGAGGATTATTATATGTAGTCAGGGTTGAATTCTGTCCTACTGTACATGTTTTATCTGATTACAACGTAGCCTATATACGTAACTGCTATTTAGGTACCAGTCCAGTATAGGCTGTTCGGTCGAGTTTCTTTCTGACTGAGACTCCGTTGGTCTTAAAAGCTTTGTGCGTAATCGGGTTGGTCGTGGGTTTAAAAGCTCTGTGATATTTTTACAATAATTGCTCACCGGAAAATGCAGTAGAACGATATATTACCTTGAATATCGTACCTTGCTGAGAAAAGAACTGGAAACACAGTCCGGTCTTCCGCGGTAATCGGGCATTGATGAACTCCGCTCCGTGCGCCTTGAAACACAAACCTATGAACGCATGACCAGGTGGAAAGAACTTCGTGCCTGTCGCTGCCGACGTGATCAAAATAGCAAAACCTCTCCATTGGCACAAGCTTAACTCGTAGAAGATATATGGACTGTGATGGTGTCAGTATCGTCAACATCCCTTCCTACCCCATCGAGCAATCCAAAGGCATCCGAGCAAAAGTCATAATTGGGCGCGATGTACCCTCTGTCACTATCATGATAAAGGTTGTTGTTCATACTCAGATAGTCCTCATCAACAGTCCAAAACAGTGGCGGGTCCGAAGCATAAGAACCTCCTGTTTGACCGTATCCGGCTTCTGGCGTACCTTTGCCACTCGCCATACAGTACAGTGTTCTAGCAGCCACAGCTTCACCTGCAGAAGGGCTGGGCGTTGTGTCTGCAGTAGTCGTATGGGCAAGGCTAGTCCAATCGTGGAGGTTACGAAAGTCATCCGGACGATGGTGTGAAGTCTTTGAGGCTTGCGAATCAGCTCCAGTAAGTCCCGGTCTGTTCGTATGGTCTACCTGCGAACCATTTTGATGTCCTGGCCATTGCATGCCCACTGTCCCTGGTTCAGATAGCTGCGTGGGTACAGTAGATTTCGGTGGATATGGCTGATAGGGCATCCCTTGGCGTGTGCTTGGAACAGTTGCCAATGCGGTCATGAATGCTGGAGTTGCCTGAGCAGCCTGTTGAATAGGTCCACTAATACCAGCTTTTTGAACAGCCGATGCTAGAAATGAGACAGCAGAATCCGCGGATGCATAGATTTCTCGAAGTCGTTGCAGAACTTGCATGGTTTGGTAAAAGCGGAAAATACTCGCATCCCTAATATCTTCGTCCTTAGACTTCATATCTAACATATGGCTCAAGCTTGCCGACAGAAGAGCAGGAACTCCGCTTGTTGGCAGAAAGCGTACATGGTCCCGCCGAAGCATAGTATGCATGATTTTGGTGAGCTCTCGAGCGGATGTTTTAACCTTTTCTTGGGACATCTTGTGTGCCCGCACGGCGTCTGGACCGTCTGACCAAGGCTGTAAAATCTGTGGCCGGTGCAGCACGCTTACTGTTGTCTGATAGATTATGTGCAGTAGAGACCAATGTATTCCTTTTGAGCTATTTGATGGACCTCTGTTGCAATCATAAGCGATTTTCTGGACTTCAGGATCAAGGTTTTGATACCATCGTTCGAGTTCGTCGTTGCAGTTGGCAAGCTCCTGAGCACGCTCATTGGGTGGCTTTGGTACCATCATCTGGTTGCTTGTCAATCGAGATCGGTTACCAAGAGTTGTGTATTGAGATGACAGTACATGACCGATACATCTACATAGATTTGTGAGCTCGATACACATGAGGGCGATAGAGCTTTGGCTGAAATCATCCGTAAGTAATCCATCAGGAGTGAGATTGAAGGACTCGTCCATTGGTTTATTATCGAAGTCTTGGACAGTGAGCATCGGTACATCATTCTCGTCATCCTTGATACGCATAGATCGTCGAGTACCAAGTGCTATTAATCGATCGCGGATGTACAAACTCCACCAAAGCCTTCTTCGTAAGCGTTGCATTTTTGGTGAGATCTCTTGTCCACTCACACCACGATGTAAGCCCATGCTATATGCGAGTGATAGGCCCAGTCCTGTCCAGTACCATGTATGTTTCTGATCGTTGTATTTCTCATACCAAAAACTCATCAATAACAGCGACTGTAACACAACTACGTTATCAGGCTCGGTGTCAAAGTCGTAGAGTAGCCGCACTCTGCTAAAGAATGCTTTACGAGCTTGCTTTGTTGTTGCGTAGCCCATGCGTTGAATGATTCCTTGTTTCATGGAGGACAATCCGGCGAACATCACGGCTTGAAACAACATCAAACTTACCTTGTCCCCGTGCTCTTTGTGGAGGATTGCATTTACAAAGTCACCAAGGTCCAGAATCGGCATGAAGGAATGGACACTAAAGATGTAGCTTCGAAGGATCTCGGCACGAAATTCTTCTTCAGGCACGACAAACGCTCCTTTGGATCGAAGAAATGCCGCATTATCCAGATCCATGTTTTGGGGGAGAGGCTTGATAAATGGAGGTAGACGCAAGTCTGACGTCGACTGGGTGGTGGAGCAACCTGTAGACGCCGATTCTGATCTGAAATTGGCAGGTAATTTGTCCTGGTACTGACTGACATTACGTCGATTGCTGTCTTCTGTTGAATGACCGCTGTGAGCATGAGAAGAATCATGCGGTGTCTTAGATGCCTCAAGATTATTGTCTGGTGTCGGATGAAGATCTATTGAGTCGCTATTGGCCTCTTCTTCAAAAGTTAGGCATATTGGAACGTCGACAGTACTAGCTGCAGTGAATTGAGGTGAGCAAAGTACTCGTTCTGGTTGTTTTGGTCCGATCGGAATCGTTGGAGTCATGTTTGTGTCGCTAATGGGCGTTGGAGGTGGTGATCTTGTTCGCCAGTTATGGCTCTCCTGCCGGCGCTCACCGCCTGCGCCCCTTCTAGAAGTCAAGAGAATACATTGTAGGCTGTCGAGCTTACAATTGGTACAAGGAGTACCAGCAAGACCGACATCGCATCGAACTTTCCTTGCTCTACACGACTGACAGGCCCTTGCTGCGCGTCGTTTGATTACACGTTCTGTGGTGTCTGGTTGCAATGACTGCTTTCGCTTCGTAGGTTTGCTGGACGGGTTTTCCGTGTTGATCATGGTGTCTGATCGATGTACGATAGGTGCGACGGCAGCAATGAGCCGACTTGTGGATCTATGACCGTGCTTGACAAGGCTGAGAGAGCTGATGTTTCCACATGGAAAATGTCACGGGATCTGTGGGGGAAATGGAGAGTGGAGTACAGTGAATGAGGTTAGCGGGAAAATCACTGCGGGGTCAATTTGATACTCCCGCTGACCACCTCCTTCGCATTCACAGAAGCGAATGAGTCGACAGGGCTCAATCCATGAGTGAGCAGCACATGAGAGCACACAACCAGCACCGCTAGCCTCGGCTGCTGAATATCTCTGCAAAACCGATATATGCCCTTACTTGCACGTTACACGTAGTCCTAAGAAATACCTCGGTTATGAGCATACAAAGTATCTTTGCTCTACTTAGGGCACAAGTTCCGTGGAAGTTGGAGATGCTCGTAGCCGTGAGAGTTCGTAGTGTTCCGATTCACATATCGCGAACGTCGTATTAGACCAAGATGGAAGCAGCTCAGAGTTAACGAACCTCGTCTTCTTCAAAACCAGATAGTCGTATGCTAGCTCTTGGAGACTCTGTGATCCTAAAAGCTTTGCGTTCTTGCTGAACACTTCGGATTTATCCAAAATCTGCAACTACTTCATCTCACACGTCGATCAAGGTCAATTCAAAAATGGAGGCATGGGCAGTCGTCGAACACGAAAAGCCTCTAGAAAAGATTAAGAAGCCATTACCTGAGCCAACCGGAACGGAGGTATTGCTTGAAGTCACACATTGCGGTGTCTGTCACTCGGACCTACACTTCTGGGAAGGTACTTATGACTTGGGAGGTGGTAAGGTGCTCAAAATTAGCGACCGTGGCGTCAAACTACCACGAGCCATTGGTCACGAAATTGCCGGCAGAGTCGTGAAGTTGGGTAAAGCAGCGGAAGGTGTCAGCGTTGGTGCTTCTCGCATCATCTATCCTTGGATCGGGTGCGGGAGCTGTCGTCGTTGTCGTCAGGGCGAGGACAACCTCTGTGCAAAGCAGAAAAGTCTCGGTGTTGCCCAAGATGGGGGTTTCGGAAGTCATGTCGTGGTACCGCATCCAAGATATCTTGTGGATCCTGGTCCGCTTGATATGGCTGTTGCCTGTACTTATGGGTGCTCTGGTATCACTGTCTTCAGTGCTATCTCTAAGATCATGCCGCTCGATTCTAATGACTGGGTGGTTCTTATAGGTGCGGGTGGTCTAGGATTACAAGCAATCGCTATGCTTCGAGCTCTTGGTCATGATAAGATCCTGAGCGTGGACATTTCACCCGAGAAGCGGGACGCTGTAATGGCTGCTGGTGCGACGAAATATCTTGCTGGCTCTGGCTCCGGGCTTGTCGATGAAATCCTGTCAGCTACTGATGGCCCAGTGTCAGCAGTGATTGATTTCGTGAATAACTCTCAAACTTCAGCCACAGCTTATGCAGTATTGGAAAAGGCTGGAAAAATTGTCCAAGTGGGTGTCATGGGTGGTGAAATGAAACTGTCCTTGGTTGGAATGATTTTCAAAGCTGCAACCATAATGGCCAACAATACAGGCAGCATAGCACATCTTCACAAAGTGGTTGAGTTGGCGCAAACTGGCAAGTTGCTAGCTGTTCCGGTGACTCGAACTCCCTGGGATAGTGCGAATGATGCTTTGATTCAACTTCGTGAAGGCAAAGTTACTGGACGTCTGGTATTAGTAAGGGACGAAAATGGTTCTTCAGATGTAAATGGCTCATAGCTATATGCCTCAACAGCAACTGGGTTCCGTTTGTCCAATCATGGCTTCCGATAACTCGTTCTTAGTACACGGGACAGGTTTAGTCGCTGTCACACTGGCGAGACCTTCAAGCAATTGATTACTCAGTGCTACCCTCGAGGTTGTAAGTCGTCGTTCCGAACTGTGAGGCTAAGAAGAAACCTCGAAACATCCTGCCCTCAAAACTCTCAACTAAGCCTAGATCAATGCAGGCAAACTAACATCGAAACCCCAATCTAACACATGGTTACGAACTGTCTTCGGACGATCCCAAGGCTCGTAAGACCCAGACAGTCAAGCTACTTTGCCCGCTACCCAAGGCCAAGGCACCGTGCTGACCAAAGGGCCAATAAGTAAGCAGAGTCAACAGGAGTTATATGATATGCTACCTACATGGGGACTGTCTTCAGGCTGTCTTTTCCTCACAGAGCCCTTAATGAATAGCTTGTTGGGTCGTCTTTGCCATGCCACTTCCATTCCAGTTAATTCATGGCGTATCTTCCCCCGCGCTATGCAGAAGCACTCACAAGGTCGTGCATCTACAAGATCCAACAATGTCTCGCTGGTCGAGCGTCAACCTTGGCAAATACGAGCCCAATCCCAATTGTGGCTTACTCACCGGGTGTGACTGTAGACTCCCAGTGTGACAGCATAAGGTATCTCCACGTAAGGGGGAAAGATTGAGAGAGTGATCTTGGCCTAACCGGAAAGAGTCGATTATTGCTTCGATCATGGTGCCAGCTTGTCCTTATTTATCACTCGTTGCTCGATAAGTTCATTGATTTGTTCTTCGGCGTAACCAGCCTCTCTTAGAATTTCCTTGCTGTGCTCACCCAAGAGTGGTGGTTGTCGACGTATGGTAGGCTGAGTGTCACTGAACTTCACAGGCGGTCCTATTGATGTTAGTGTAACCAAATTTTACTTGATTGAGTAGATAAATACCTAAGATCGAAATACTGCCGGATTTCGCAGCGTCCAGCTCCATTTCCCGTACCATATCGCGAGCATGTGTCTGTGGGTGATTGAAAACTCTCTCCATGTTGTTTATGGCAGCATAGGGCATTCCACTTCCTTCGAAGGCAGAAGTCCATTCATCAGTGGTCTTTTGGGCAAATGCCTCATTCAGGAGTGGGAACAGCTCAGCTCTGTTCTCTACACGAACAGCGTTCGTAACAAAGCGCGGATCGTCTGGCAGGGTTGGCAAGTTCAGTATCTCGCAGAGGGTTTTGAATTGTTTATCGTTCGTTGCACCGCAAACGAAGTAAAGATCTTTTGATTTGAAAGCGTCGTATGGAACAACGCTGGGATGTTGTGTTCCCCAACGTTCAGCTTCCACACCCGTGTTGAGCCACGTCAAGGCCACGTTGGTTAGCAGAGCGATTTGTGACTCAAACAGGGAAGCATCAATCTTCTGACCTCGCCCCGTCGCGGCTCGCGCGTACAGTGCAGACACTATAGCGCCATGGGTGAAAAGACCTGTACACATATCCGTCAAACCAAGTCCAGGGCGGACAGGTGGACCATTGCGTTCTCCTGTGAGATGTAGTATCCCAGCCTCAGCACCAGCGATCATATCATAGCCTGCACGTTTCGCAAACGGACCGGTTGGGCCATAACCGGATACACTAGCGTAGATGATCCCTGGGTTGATTGCACTGACGGTTTTGTAATCGACACCCAGCTTCTCCGTTGCTCCAGGTCGCATATTCTCAACCAACACATCGGCATCTTTTACCAATTCCATAAAAGCTTCTTTGCCCTGTGGTTGCTTCAAATCAAGACATATCGATCGCTTGTTGCGGTTGACAGAGGCGAAATAGTTCGAGATTGGTCCAACTCCTGGTTTCCAATGACTATCTTCACCAGCTGTTCTCCAATATCTGGTATCGTCGCCTCTACCGACATCCTCAACTTTGATGACTTCAGCACCATAGTCTGCCAGGATCTGAGTGCAAAGAGGTGCAGCAAGTACTCGCGAAAGGTCAAGAATCTTGACACCAGTCAATGGTCCATTCTCACCAGCCGCATGTTTTGATGCTAAAGCTGAATACAATCTGTGTTCGAGCTTAGAGCACCGTGTGCTATGGAAGGTGAGCGGCACAACATGCCTCTGTATTCGACGTTCCACAGTCCGTGAACCCTTAGTCAGTATCACCGGATAGCACTTGCTGAACATACACTTCGACATTGTATCTGCCAGATAGAACAATGGACGAATTCAGTAGTCGTTCAGCCAGCCGAAACGGTCTGACCGGTGAAATGCCACACTGATCAGATTATGTTTCCACATCGTGCCAAGTTTGTCGTTTAGATTTTGAGAGTTGCCGAACCGATTTCGTTATGGTCGTTGGTTGTCTTCTCTGTAGGGTTGGAGAAACCGTCCACCGCGGATATCCACTTTTCGTACCTCGGCTATGCTTGACCATCTTGAACTGTATTCCAAGGGGAATCCCTCGACAGAGCCTACTCGTTAGCTTCAAGGGTAGTCAAACATATACTCGGCTTGCCTACCTTCAGGGTGTAAATGCAATCAACTTGCCGATGCCGCTATGATGCGGTCCAGTTCCAATCGTGAGAGGTTGCGGTCAACCATCAGGATTTTCAACCACTACAGGCCGCTACAGATACGTCCTAGGACATCGACTAGCTTCTCCAGTAAAGCATCCTCTAAAGTCCGATTAGTCGAAGTCGGACCACGAGATGGGTTGCAAAACATACCACGTATGGTGCCAACTGCTGTGAAAGTCGAGCTTATCAACAAACTCGCTGCAGTGGGTCTGACCGACATAGAGGCAACCTCTTTCGTCTCTCCCAAATGGGTGCCTCAATTAGCGGATGGAAAAGATGTGATGGCACAGATACTGCCTCTAGCGCGTCAGAAATCCCTTCATTTCTCGGTGCTTACTCCTAACATGAAGGGGTTTGAGAATGCGCTCGCAGCAGGAGCGGAGGAAGTCGCAGTTTTTGCTTCTGTGACAGAAGGCTTCAGCAGGAAGAATCAGAATTGCTCGCCGCAGGAGGCCCTCCAACAAGCACGACTAGTTATTCAGCGTGCTAAGCAGCACAATATCAGAGTGCGTGGAGTGCTATCGTGCATCTTTTCGGACCCATATACTGGCCCGACCAACCCTAATGACGTTCTGGCCGTGGTCAAGGAGTTTGTAGACATGGGGTGCGATGAGGTTGGATTGGGCGACACTCTTGGAGTCGGAACGCCAAAGCTCACGCAGTCACTCCTTGAGCTTCTTCTGAAGCATGTACCAGCCGAAATGCTCAACGGCCACTTTCATGACACATATGGCCAAGCTGTTGCCAATGTGGTGAGAGCATATGACATGGGTCTAAGAAACTTCGACAGCAGTGTAGCTGGTCTTGGTGGATGTCCTTTCGCCCCAGGTGCTAAAGGAAATGTCGCAACCGAAGACCTTGTGTATACCTTTGAAAATTCAGGCATAGATACAGGTGTGAACCTTGAAGAATTAGCAGCCGTTGGTGACTGGATATCACGGAAGCTCGAGATACCGAATGGTAGCCGTGCGGGTTCGGCATTAGTAGCGAAAAACCGTCAGACAGCTTCCAAACCTGCGGCCTCAACTTCAAGTCCGGCAGCGCAGTCCATAGGTACAGATCAGGCTTCTTCACGCAGGTGGGAAATTGTTTCGAAAACAGAAAACTTCACTGTCTCGAGGTCATCCAGCACAGTGAAGGTTACAATGACTCGATCCCGGAACGGAAATTCCATGACTATCGCAATGGTAGAATCCATAACCCAGTTGTTCCAAGACCTGGCAACCGACAAGTCTGTTTTTCATATTGTACTAAACGCTGAAGGCAAGTTCTTCTGTACTGGTATGGATCTCACAGGGGGAAGTAGGGATGACGCAGCTGGTTATCATGATAAGATCGTGGCTCTGTTCAAAGCTATCGACGACGCGCCTCAGATAACAATTGCTGCCATTCAAGGCCCTTGTTATGGTGGTGGTGTTGGACTCGGCTTTGCTTGTGATGTTAGACTTGTCTCATCCTCAGCCACCTGGACATTATCAGAAGTCAAGTTGGGTGTAAGTCCAGCAATAATCTCCAAATATATGGCCCGAGAATGGGGCTTTTCGTTCTTCCGAGAGGCTATGCTTAGTGCTCGAGAAGTAAGAGCCAAGGAGCTGATGAATATCGGCGCAGTACATGGTATTGCAGAACCAAAAGAGCTGGATTCGATGGTAGAAAGCTACCTTGATAAACTGGCACGTTCCGCACCTCAAGCAGCTGCGAAGTGTAAAGAACTGACACGAGTGGCTTCTACCGCGCCTGGATCGTCTCAGCAAGATGAACTGATTCGACAGACATTTAGTTACATGATGAGTCCTGGTAGTGAGGGAGAACATGGTATTGGACAATTTAAAGAGGGAAACAGGAAAGTCAATTGGAAACAATTCTGGGACTCCAGGCTGAAGTCGAAATTGTAAATTGAGTGATTGCCATCACGATAATTTTATTCACAAGTCAATTAGCTAGCAGTTCGAACCATACAGTATCTAGCCTAAGCTCAAATTCTTGTGCGTTTGTTATCCCACTCTCTGAACAACAGCCTTTTATATTGTCAAGATTCACGTACTTGTCATTCATACTTCCAGATCTCAATTTGTCTATGATTGGTAGAGATCACAAGCCATGGAGCTTGATACCGACACGCTAGACATGCCCTCCAATACGTCGACATCAACGCTGACAGATTCCAACAAGAGAGTTCTAGCCTACATCGGGTCCACCTTCAATACTATCATAGCCGCACTAGAAATGGAACCACACGAAAAGCTCCAGATCAAGTTGAAGCGAATTACTTCTCTCGTATCATCATCAGGTGGACTGCAGGATACATCCATAGCTGGTAGCTGCTGCCGCATCAAGAGTAGGGAAATGAAGTACTGCTGGCCTGGGTCAACGGCTGAAGAGTCTTGGCGATTTGGTATGGTCATTCCTCATTCAAGCGGTACGGACTGATAGTAGTTAGCATGTCTTTTGTGTATTTTGTCAGAAATTCGTGAAGCGGTGTTGAATGGGACGACAATTACCAAACGGTATGTGTTGTCGAATCATGGAAACGATGTGTTTCTAACGAATAGAGGGACATCTACTATCGCCAGCCAGATTTGTTCAAGAAGCAAGAAACTGTTGATCGGTATATCGATGATATTGCCTATACTTGTGGTGTGACAAGGAGGGACTTGAGAGTGGTATGTCACCATTGCAAGCCTATTCACCGACATGATTCTCTCGCTGACCGCACATAGACTGCATCACCCAAAGGTCTCTTCTGTGGCCTGCCTCGTAATACCAGAATCCAGACCATTCCTGGCGCAGACGAAATCAAAACTCTCAATTCTGTATCGGTCTCAAGGATTCGCTGGATTCTAGTCATTGAGAAAGAGGCGAGCTTCAAGACATTTGTTGAAAATAACTTTCATAATTGTTGTTGTCTTGGACCAGGCTTACTCGTCACGGTAAGATTCCTTCTTCCTCCACCACGACCCTTGCTCTCACTTCCTGTCGACGGACTAAAACCTTTATGCAGGGTAAAGGCTATCCGGACCTCTCCACTCGTCGATTCCTCCGGCATGTTCTGAACACCACTCCCATTCCGATTCCAATCTTCGGTCTCTTTGACGGCGATCCTGACGGCCTCGATATTTACCGATGCTACCAGATGGGCTCCAAAAGTCTAGCACAAGAGATGGCATGTAATATTCCTGAATTACAGTGGCTTGGCATGGATATGACAGACTTTCTTGGTAATGAGGATGTCATGGATAAATGCTTGACATTGACAGGGCGAGACCGAATCAGAGCCAGAGCGATGTTAGCAAGAAGAGGCATTGCTCTCATTGAACGTGGCGACAGGTCAGTTGAAGCAAAGGTGAGAACAATGCTGCAAACCATGTTGATGTTGGGAAAGAAAATGGAGATCCAGGCTCTTGACGGAGGGGCTGATGACGGTGTATGTGGATGGGTGCAGGCGAAGATGCGAGAGTCCAGATGATTGCAATAGTCCCCACCATGTATTCCTCCTGTTCGACACAGTGGAACGGAGGGCTGGAGATACCATCAGTGTCGCTGCCTGTTGCTGAAAAGTATGAGACCTGCTCAATGCTGCCGGAAGGATGTTTGTTTCGAGCGCTGCATATTATGATCCATGTCCTCACAATCCTAGGCTCCTTCTAACACTTTCCCTTACCCTACGATCGAATTGTGCCCGTCGTTCCCTCCACATCTTTGCAGCTTCAACATTTGCAGGGCTTTCATCATTCGGTTCCGCAAGCATTGACATGACAGATATTAGGATTTTCTCCACACTCTGTATGGGTGACCATCGTTCAGACGCACTCTCGTAATGGTTTGGATCGTCGCCAGGTGGGTGGAGGATTGATATGCAAACTTCGCCATTCGCGTACACTATGAAAAGTCAGCATGTCTCTTTCCTCATGTGCTCTGAAACGTACCGTTAGGATGCCATAATTCTCCTAGGAACTTCATTTTAGGCGGATTTAGTGGATAATCCTTAGGAAACCGTAACTCTGCAGGAAAGATGCCGCCTTCGTATGGTGTTCCCTCTGGACCTTGAATGAGAGCTTCCCAAAGAAACATGTCATCTTCATTTATAGGCCCAGCGGTTATGCCATCTGGTGGGGAGGTAAGAAGGGCGCGATATTCAGAGAAGAGTCGTTTGGATGCGACAGAGCTGGTCATGTTGTGGTGGGGAGTACAGGAGAGGAAACGTTTCTCAGGTCTATAACGTTGTATTCAAGCGAGTTTTTGTTAGCAATAGGAGTTCCAGGTTCCGTGTACAAAAGGGACTGTGGTAATATTGTTAAGTTGGTGTGGGATGCTGGGATGACTGCGTGACGTTGCTCAATCACTACCTGTAAATCAGCGCCACCATTACGGTTTCCATTAGGATCCTCCCGCGTAGCGCCGGAGACTCCCAGGTAGAAGTGGCTCTGTAGCTGCAGCTCCTGCATGAGATCACCTTTGTAAACGAGATCGTCCTGCAGGTGATCTTGCATTGATTGTCATCATCAACATCAAGTATCGAAGAAGTAATTGCTATCTGAGCTTATCAAACCATTCTCAAATGTGCTACGCTGTCAACATGGTTCGGAAAACATCATCAGGATTCTTCTCGACTCAAGAAGAGCTTCCATATCGAGTAGCTCGTGGCTACGATCGACGAAATATCACTCACTCATCATACACTACATCGTCCACATCGCTGCCACAATACGAGCAAAGACCGATCAAGAAAGAGTTTGATCCAAGTCGATATACCATTCCTTATGTCAACTTCATGACCGACAACCCTACTATTTTCCATGCCGTGCATTCATTGACATGCAGACTAGAGAAGCATGGATACAAATATCTAAACGAGCGCAGTTTATGGGATATCAAAGCTGGTGGCAAGTACTACCTCAAGAGAAATGATAGTTCGTTCATTGCCTTCGCACTGGGAAAAGATTACAAACCTGGTAATGGTATTGCTATCGTTGCCGGTCATATTGATGCTTTGACTGCAAAGTTGAAGCCAGTATCTAAGCTATCCACTAAAGCTGGCTACATACAGCTTGGTGTTGCTCCTTATGCTGGAGGAATGAATGGTACATGGTGGGATCGAGATCTTGGAATTGGTGGACGAGTACTTGTGAAGACTTCGAGTGGAAAGATTGAAACAAAGCTTGTGAATCTTGGTTGGCCAATTGCCAGAATACCTACGCTTGCTCCTCATTTTGGTGCTGCCGCTCAAGGACCCTTCAACAAGGAGACACAAATGGTTCCCATCATCGGTATTGATAATTCGGATATCACTGGAGAACGAAAATCATCCATCGATATCAAGCCTGGAACGTTCGCTGCTACTCAGTCGCCGAAGCTTGTCGAAGTCATTTGTGGAAAGCTAGGCATAAAAGATTATAGTTCGATTGTCAACTGGGAGCTTGAGCTGTTCGATATCATGCCTGCGCAAGTTGGTGGTCTCGACCATGAATTCATTTTCGCCGGACGTATCGACGATAAACTTTGCTGTTTTGCTGCTGTGGAAGGTCTCATTGAGTCTGCCGACAGTGAATCGCCCAGTATCATCAAAATGGTTGGATGTTTTGATGATGAGGAAATTGGTAGCTACTTGCGACAAGGTGCTCGAAGCAATTTTATGGATAGCACCATCTCGCGGATTGTCGAAGCAACAGCCAGCACCGCTGGACCCAATCTTAAAGGTCAAGTTCTCGCCAACTCATTCCTCGTTTCTTCAGATGTGATTCACGCTGTCAACCCAAACTTCCTCAACGCCTACCTCGAAAATCACTCACCTCGATTGAATATTGGTGTTGCTATATCAGCAGATCCAAATGGAAACATGACTACCGATTCTGTATCAACAGCCCTCTTGAATAGTGTGGCTGACAAATGTGGTAGTACACTCCAAGTCTTCCAAATTCGAAATGATAGCAGAAGTGGTGGCACTATCGGTCCAATGACAAGTTCTGCTCTTGGAGTTAGAGCTATTGATTGTGGTATTCCGCAATTGTCAATGCATTCGATTCGAGCTACGACTGGCAGTCTAGATCCGGGTTTGGGTGTGAAATTGTACAAGGGTTTCTTTGACTATTACGAAGAAGTCGACAGGGAGTTTCAGTAGGGCAGTAATGGCTTGTCACACCTCTGCAGGTGCATGTCCGGGTCCGATCTTAAAAACGGAACTCGATTTAAGGGGGAAATACACTAATCTTGAGCTGTTGATGGAGACTGTCCCATACCAACATTTCATTCAGTTCGCAAAGACTCATTCAATGTCGCACTCTCTACTCAGGTTGCCAGAAATACGTTTCCAACTCCTCACAATCGAAGCATCAACTGGTCTATGCTATGTTTCAAACCATGTACATTCAACATTTTGTGTTTTCTTTGCGGAACCACGGGTGACCACCCACAGGAAGCTACTGCTGCGAATCTTGAGAACGCGGGAAATGAGACCACGAAGCAATAATCGACTCTTTCCGGTTAG
>Ga0181464_1000567_pt1 | contig 16583 bp, 11 predicted proteins | sample InSIn2gowninarea_FD_119074 | JGI IMG/M metagenome (GOLD analysis project Ga0181464, IMG submission 119074) | Clean room microbial communities from NASA Spacecraft Assembly Facility at Jet Propulsion Laboratory, Pasadena, California, USA -... ...
AATCTTGGACACATGACATATGAATGTCAAGAAAACAGAGATGTAGGTTACATAACTATCATTGTTGCCCCAACAAAACAAGGGGAACCAAAGATATCGGAGGTAGAGACCATACCAGAAACATGAGAGTCTCTATTGCATAAGAAGGTGTTGTTGAAACCATAGAAGGAAACTATTGAACCAACGTAGAGGAAGGCATTGTTCAGGACTATTTGCAAAGTCCAAGGGAAATGTTGCAAGGTGGTGATTGATAGTGAAAGCAAGGTCGTGTCTATAGAAGTGGTAGAGAAATTGAAATTGAAGAAGTCGAAGCATCCAATACCTTAAAAGGTGTCATGGCTTCAAAATGGCCATTAATTATTGGTGAGTGAACAGTGTGAAGTGGAGATGTAGATAGGTAGCTACAAGGATAAAATATTGTGTTGTATCATGCCCATGGATGTGTGCCATATTTTATTGGGTAGATTGTGGAACTTTGACAAAGGTGTCATGCATGATGGGAAGAATAATATTTACAAATTATATAAGGATGGCATCAACCATACCTTGTTACCATTGCAAGAAGAGGTTACATCAAAGAGTAGTGACTCTAAGGCATTATTATTGAGTAGGAAAGAATTTTTTGTGTGGATGGAAGACAATGAGGTAATTTTTTATTTGATATGTAAACCTAAGGTAATTCTTACTTCCACTTTTGTGACTAATTTTCCTTTTTACATTCAATATATGTTGAATGATTATAGTGATATCATAGTGGATGGCTTTCCTAATGAGTTGCCACTTGTGAAAAATATAAGTCACCATATTGAGTTAATACTAGGAGCAAGTCTATCAAATAATTTTTCATACAAAATGGCCCCACAGGAGAATGAAGAAATAAAAAATCAAGTGCATGAGATGTTAGATAAAGAGTTGATAAGAGAAATCCTTAGTCCATGTGTGGTACCAACAGTTTTGAGCCATAAGAAAGATGGAGGTTGGCACATGTGTACAAACTCCATAGGGTTGAACAAAATCACAATCAGGTACAAATTTCCTTTACCTCACATATATGATTTATTGGATTGTTTCAGTAGTGCTAGTTGTTTTTATAAGATTGATCTAAATAGTGGGTACCATCATATCAAGATTAGAGAGGGAGATGAGTGGAAGACAACCTTTAAAACCAATGATGGATTGTATGAATGGTTGTTCATGCCATTTGGGTTGTCCAATGTACCCAACACCTTTATGAGATTGATGAATGAGGTGTTTAAAGAGTTCATAGGGGATTTTGTGATTGTTTATTTAGATGATATCTTGGTTTATAGTCAATCCAAGTAAGAACACTGAGGCATTTGAGGTATGTGTTAGAAAAGTTGTAGTAATAGAAATTGCTCATTAATTTGTAGAAATGTTCATTCCTAAACACAATTTTTTTTTTTACTTAGGATTTATATTATCCAGGGATGGTTTGAAGATGGATCATGAAAAGGTAAGAGCTATTGTTGATTGGACCTCTCCAAAAGAATTTTTAAGATTAGAATTTTTCATAGTTTGTCTAGTTTTTATAGGATGTTAATTAGGAATTTGAGCAGAATGAGTGCACAAATTGTGGAAACCATAATGAAAGACAAACATCCATTCCAGTGGACTTTTGAAGAAGAGAAAGGATTTCAGTTATTGAAGAAGAAGATCACATAGTACACTCTTTTGATCTTGCCAAATTTTAGGAAGCCTTTCCAAGTGAAATGTGATGCCAGTTGAGAAGAGATTGGCGTTGTGCTCAGTTAGGAGGATAAACCCATAGAATATTTTAGTTAGAATTTGAATGAGTCCAAAAGGAAGTGTACTTCTTATGAAAATGAATTTTATGTTGTGGTTCAAGCTCTAAATAAATGGAGGCACTATTTAAAGTCTAAAGAGTTTGTTTTTTATACATATAATCATGCCATACAATACATTATGTAGCAACCTAAATTGAGTCAAAAAAATGTCAAATGAATTGAATATCTCCAAAACTTCACTTTTTTTAAAGCATATTAGTGGCCAAGCTAATAAAATTGTTGATGTGTTAAGTAGGAGGAATTTGATTATGAAAAAAAGTCAAGTTAAAATTATGGGGTTTGACTTCATGAAGGAGTTGTATGAGGAAGATGCATATTTTAAGGAAGCCTATAAATCTTGTAAAAGCCCAACAATCCAAGATAGGAGTCTAAGGTTTGATTACATGCTTTAATAAGGATTATTGTTCAAATCAATTAGCTCTACATAACAAAGTTCTCGATGAGGGATTATTTAATCAAAGAAAATCATAATGGAGGTCTTGTGATACACTTTGGCCATGGAAAGACTTATGAGTAGTTTAAGAATTTTTACTATTGGAAAAAAGATGAGGATTGATGTGTATTAGTTTTTGAGTAGTTGTAGAATTTTCCAGCATGCAAAAGGGAAGAGTCGAAATATAGGGTTGTATACACCATTACAAATTTCAGATAGATCATGGGATTTGGTAACAATGGATTTTATATTTGGTTTTCCAAAAACTCGAAAAGGAAATGGTGAAATATTTGTTATAGTGGACATATTTTCAAAAATGGCCCATTTCATTCATTTTTTTAAAACTAGTGATTCTACCCATGTTACTAACGTGTTCTTCAACAAAATAATGAGATTGCATGGAGTGTCCAAGAGCATTGTCTCAGATCAAGATACTAGATTCTTGGGGCATATCTAGAGGACATTATGGAAGAAGAATGGAATTGAATTGAGCTTTAGTTCATCCTATCACCCTCATACCAATGGGTAGACTAATTAGTTAATAGAAGTTTGAGGAACATCTTGAGAAGCCTGGTTGGAGACCATCCCAATAAATGGGATCAAGTGCTTTCGAGGATGAAATTTCATATAATGATTCTTCAAATAGAAGCACTAGCCAGAGTCCTTTTGAGATTATGTATGGGATGCATCTAAGAGGAGTGCATGAACTTAGAAACTTTGGGAGAGTATATAAAAGAAGTACAACAAGAGAAAAATGTTACAACTATGCAAGAGATCCATGAGCAAGTGAAACAAAGACTGCAAGAAAGTGACCTCAAATGTAATACTAGAGTAGATCTCAAGAGGATAGAACAAATTCTTGAAGTTGGAGATTTAATACTGGCACATTTGAGGAAGGAAATATTTCCTAAAGGAGAATACAATAAACTAAAATTAAAGAAAAATGGTCCTTGTAACATCTTTAGGAAATTTTTAGCAAATGATTATGAGATAGAGTTTCCACTAGGGATTAGAATATTTCCCATATTAAATGTAGTAGACATATACAAGTATCAACCTAGAGAATAGGTGCACACAACAAATGACAATGGAAAATAATAAATTCAGTGGAATAAGAAATTGTGAGAAGTAGAGCCTTTGTTGCTAGAGAGGATTTTAAACAAGATATAGATTAAGAAAACTAAGGAAAGGAATACTATGAGTATTTGGTTAAGTGGAAGGACCATCTAGTAGTTGATGCAACTTGAATGACTTCCACATTATTATAGAAAAGTGGCAGAACTATTGAAGACCTCATGTGCATGAGCCCATGAATCCTTTGTTCCTTTGGAATATGATGCATGGGGATCCGTAAAAATCAATTGACTAATAGGTCAAAATATTTTACCAAAGGAGTTGGTTCTCCAATGTGTGGATTGGTAGGATAGAGTTTTTTTTTCAATTTCCATGTAATTCATTACATTTACATAATTGTTATAATTTATTTTATTATGACAAGAATGGCCCATTCAATCCTATCTTTGAGGATCTAGACCAACATTGTGTATTCATATAAATATTGAGTTAATAATAATAATCAATGTGGAGTGGAAAGTGTATTTTTAATTATAAAATATTGTAGCCAATCCATCTACAATCATTTCATTTTATCTTATGGATCACACACATATATATTAATAATATAGTAGATGTCTATGTTTTGCATACTTCACTTTGGTCATTGTAACTAAATATAGAGTAAACTAAAGCATTGTTATAGACTACTTGAGTGGGATGTTTGGAGGAGTGATGAAGAAGCATTAAGATCCTTAATAGATCCAAAATTAGAGTACATAGGCGGCCACCACTACTTTTTTTTAAAGTTTTAGAAAAGTACCTCAATTGACAACACCAAGGAACACAAATTTAAAGTCTATCAAGATAAACACATTAATTTACTATGCCAGGGTGACAGGTCGGGCAAGGTCTTCCCTGAAAGGTCATAAGGAGAGCATGCAAAGGAAAAATTTGGATAATTGGGGACCAAGATGATATCTGAAGGCTAGCCAATACGAAGAGTGTTGGGGTGAAATTGAATCCTCTTGCATGGAAACAATGGAGTAAAGTGAGACCGTGAGTGTTGTTGACTCCTCCTGGAAGGAAAAGGATTGAGTGTGCTTGAAAAAGGGTTAGGGACAAAATTTGATAGGATCCATGAACAATAGTTGAAATGAATAATTCCCATTCCTAAAGCATGTCTACCAGAGCAGTTGTTCATGAATAATTCCCATTCTCGAAGCATGTCTACCAAAGCATTCCCATTATGCACACTTTTGGGATAGGCCAAGGTGAGGTAAGCCCAAGATGATGTGTCTTGATGGGTAGAGAATGGTACACCAAGGAAAAAGAGCGAATACCTAAGTCATGTGGTGTGGTTGCATTACAAGAAATGGGAGGAAAGTTTAAAGCATTAGGAGCTTATAGAGAATGGAGTCGCACCGATACATAATATGTAATGTGCTTAGACTCATTTCCTAATAATAAAAGGATTGAGTGTGAGAATTTTAATATAAGGTAAGCCTCTTCTTCCCTTGTTTATATAATATAAGAATTGGATCCAATGGCTATTAATGAGGCTCTGTTATAGTGGTTCTAGATTTGGAATATTTGGGGCCAAAAGGGTTGAAACGACCAACATAACAATTTTAAAAAGTTAAGGTCATTAACATTCATATATAACCATGTAAATAAATCCATAACTCAAAATAGTACCAAACAATAGACTTACAGACATCCAACCCCTCATAACCATGATATACTAGAAATAACATCTCATTAAAGAAAACTAAGGATAATGCATTCCTTTATAATTAGTGTTGATAAATACATTGATATATAACCACTGTAACACATCCCACTGTACCCCAATGGGATGGTCACTCCCAACCCAATTCCTCTTATGCTGTGATAAGAATGGGATTAAAAAAAATCTTATTATATATATATAAATATAGATTTACTAAATATGTACATATTTAAACAACACTTTGTCACTACACCCTAGCAGTCCCCACTATCACCAATAAAATCTGATGATCACAACAAACAGGGAATCAATGGCTTATGAATGGATTGGTCTAGGACGATGTGCTCTACCATTGGTGAGCACCAGTATTGCAGCAAGAATGCTGCAACTCCTAGGGCTACCAACTTTACTTTATGAACCTAGGGTTCGTACAAACTTAGAGGTGACAGTGCTGTATACACAAGTAAATGTGATGGGTTCACTCTTTTTCATTGCTAAGCTGGTGATATACCACTATTATTTTTCAAACCATACTTCTATTGATTCAAAAGAAGCTTTATTACCAATGAGGAAAAGAGAAGTCTACACTAAGGGAAAGCTTGACAGTCTACTGCAGTAAGGAAAAATACTGAAATCAAATGCTAAAACACACCATTTTTCTAACTAACTCCTAAGAGGCTTTGCTTCAAAAGAATACTAAGTTAACATGTGCAATCCTACTGTCCTAGGTATGCAAATTGAAACATCCAACATTCTACTGTTGTGCATGTAAATGAATAAAATAACTATGTTTTTCTTCTTGTCTTTTTTTCATGAGAAATTATGAAATCTAGCCTCTTTTGGTGATGTGGAAGGTGGCTTAGGGATGATGGTGAATTGTCATAAGGATTGGGAGACAAGTAGGGGTCCTTTTCTAGCTTCCTAGGGGTTTTTTCCATAATTCAACCTCAAAACAGGTCACTACAGGTCAACCTACAGGATGTCCTGAATTCCTATAGGATCCCCTGTATTCCTACAGGATACAGCTGAGAGAAAAAGGAGGAATGTTGAAGGTGATGGAAGGCTTAGGGAAGATGGTTGGTGGATGGAATGAGGATATAGAGCACCTAATACCACTTTAGAACTAAAAACAAGAGTTGGGAGATGGATGTATTTGCTCAACAAGCTTGGAGAAGTATTCTTGTGAAATGGTGAAATTGGTGAGGGTTTTAATGAAAGAAATGAATGAACATGGATGGATGAATTTGGGACAAGGTTGTTGATCATGAAATATCTATGTACTGCTAAAAATCTTGCACTGCATCAACCATTTAAATTTATCCATAAATCATGTAAACAAGAAGGATTTCAATTAACTAAGGAAAATGAAATTTCATGAGCTAGTTACCTATTTCATGCATGAGGAAACATTGCAAAATAGTATGAAACCTTGATGAGATATAATGGAATACTGAAGATAGAAGAAATGATAACTAAATCCTATTCTTGAAAAATGATCAAATGTTGACCTAAGTACAGAAAACCCTAAATTCCATGAGAAACTAGAGTTTTGTCTTTTTGGGGCTGCATAGGGGTTCTTTCCTCAAACCATGATCCATGAAGGAAGGAGTGAGGCAAAATCCACCTACTGACAGCTTTTTGATGTTCCTTTGTCTCTTCTAATCTATTGTTTAAGTAAAGCACAAATGGAAGCAAACTAATCAAATCTACAACTACTTGCAATGAAATAATCCTAAAGACAATTCAACCATTAATCTATGAAATTGACTAAGCATACAAATACAAGAAGAGGAGACTTTGCTACTAGAGTTGGGCCCTAACCCAAGATCTTCAACCCTCTGAGTCAACTTAGTGCTGGATTAAGGAAATTCCCATTCTCATTATCAAAATAGAAAATTACATAACAATGTCTTCCACAAAAATTGAACACGAAAATGACTAGTGTTTTTACTGCAAAATTAAAATTGTAATAAGGCTCTAGGCCTTATTATTTATACAATTGAAGTATGGAAACAAATTCCTTAAATCGAAGGAGGCTCAGCTCCCAAACTCGAGATAAACTAGCTCTTTGAATGTCACTTGCTCAACTGCCTTTTGATCTCCATGACTTGGCTGCTTGTACTCCGAGCTAGTGTGATTGATGGAGGAATATTCAAATGAGTGAGGAGTAAATGAGGAGTATCTACCTCCTACAATCTCTCCTCCTTGTATCATTCGAGTTTCAGCCCTTAATTAGCCAAAATTTCAATGATTTTCTCTCAAAAACCTGCAATCAATGCATATTAGTCCACTAGGCATAATATCTCACTTTGACTCATCTCATTAAGAAAAATACAATCAAAATATGTAATAAATTATGAGAAGAGTTTATTTGAATAAACTAGGAGGTGGATTAAGGTCCATGTAGTTACCCAATGATGAGGCTCATCAGCTATTAATAGACAGGCACCCTACGACAATCGTGGTTCCGGACTAGGGTTCCAAGGCCCCCATGCAACTGACCAAAATGCCTCCACCCATATCACAACCAACATCCGTTATGCCACCCATTTCACACGTTCTCTGAAATCATTGTAGGGGGGAATTAGAAGGTGTTTTTTAGGTTTCAATTTCCACCAATGTTTTGTTATCATGTGCATATGACACAATGGGGCCCATCCCTCTGGTCTTCTTCTTGGTACCAACCTACCTCGTCATCCCACACTTCTCATCCAAGTACTCTCCTCCATTATCCTTGTATGGAACTCTGGGATGGGACCTCCTGGTTTACGTGGATTGGTGGGCCTTACCTGTACATATAATTTTTTTGAGGTTGATCCACCACATCATAATGCCACAACATCCCATGTTGAATCATCCCAAACCTTCCCTATTAATGAGCCTCAGTATCGCAACAAGAATGCTACAACTCCCAAGGCTACCAACTTATATTATCAACCTAGGGTTCGTACAAACTTAAGAGGTATCGAAAATATATGTGAAACATAAAATGTGTCCTTCCTTCACTATCATGATGTAATGGATTGAATGTAATCAAATCCTAAACTAATTGTAGAAATGAGAATTCTCGAAATGGAAACCTTAACGTATTAAAAGAAAGAAAATACAAGGAAATCAAACCTATTCTAATTGCATAAAGAAAATATCATGAACTACATATCAATCATTACATTTCAAAGAGTTTAGATCCATTGAAAAAGTTCATTGGATGTGGCAATGTAGAAAGCCATTATTGTATTATTCAATTGATAAATATGTCCATTGACCCAAATTGTTGAAATGTTTTGCATGGGTAAGAAGGGAAGTACTAGGTGGTATTTATTCCTCATCAACCATTGATTTAGATCCTAGGGGCTATGATTCAACCCTAAGGGACACAAACCAAGTTTTTTGAGTAAATATGGGCAAGTATATACATGTTGGAAGAGTGCTACAATAATTTGCTACAGGAAACATGTTTGCTACAGGAAGATATAATTCACTGAATGACCAAAAAAATCAAATCCAAATTGTAAGGGAGTTTTTTTATTGACTAGGATGTATTAGGTCTCCATTCCAAGTGGAATCACTCAAAAATACCCCTGTTAACACATGTTAAAAAATGACAAAAACTTACTAGTATAAAATCTAGAAATTTGAGAACTAGTGAGCTATTTTATATATAAAATTCCTAACCTAATCAAGTGTGAATGAAATGGGGAAATTTTTTTTATTAACTAGAATGTTTTTTTGATCTAATGCATGTGGAATGAACTCTATAGAAGCTCGTTAGCATGTTCTTAAAAATAGCAGAATTTACTACTATTTGCCGCAAGGGACTTCCAGAAATTTAGATTTGGGAATAAGCAAACTAATCCAAGTATCTAAATTATTATTATGACATTCAAAATTTGTTCAAAGGATTAAATCATTCTTTTGGTCCTGCAAAATAACTTACTTCAACCAATTAACCCAATCCTACAAAAATAAACCATCAATACTAAATGCAGAAATAGAAAAAGACAAGAACAAGAGATGCACGTGAATAAGAAGTGAAAGGAAGAAAAGTAAAGGATACAAAAGGGCTCTGAGGCTTCTGGGATGGCCAAGCCTAAGGGAAATTAGGGTCCTATGAATAAGACCAAGATTTAGAAGCTGAACATGGCACTAATTTTCATTATTTCCATCAATACAATTACATCCTTGCAAGAAATGAAAGTGGAGTTGCAAAAATACGAGTTCTTTCCATAAGAAGACTAATAAAAAATCCACCCCTAGAGGCAAATTCGACTTGGTACTTGTAAAAAATTATTAGGAAGCATTATCCATGAAATGAGGAAGATTTCCCCTCCAAAGTCCCTCAAATAATGGATCTGGTTCCCAACATAGGAATCTGCATTAAATAACAGGGAAAAAATTCCTAGAATTTCTCAATCATTGGAGCTCCAGAATATGTGCAATAATCTCAGAATATCTTGTCAATTTATTATCCAATATTATCTTCCTGTAGTATGGATAAAGTCCCTAAATTATCTCCTCCTCCAAATCTCCATAATCTTCCCAATATTCTCACAATATTCTACAAAAATAAATAATATTAGGCACAAATACGCAATTATCCATAAACCTTCCTAATGAACATATTAAAGCTAAAAAACATTATTATATTTAGAAGGAGAGGTTTAATATAGCCTTCACGAGCCTAAGAAAGGTTAGATGGGCTTTAATTTATGTCTAATTTAGAGGTCCATCATACCCCCTATTGAAGCTGTTGCTCATCCTCTGAGCAACCTATTCATCATGCTCACCTTGTTGTTCTTCATGTATGTGGACATGTTTCATGCTTTGTTTTTTGGTCTATTTGATGCTCTTTCTGCTGCTCATCTTGCTACAAAATTTTTTAATCTTAGTTTCCCAAGGAAGCCCTACCGTAGGTTGAGGCTGCTTCTTTCCCTCGAGTGGTTCTTCAACTGTAATGAGCTGCACACAACTTGAATCCTTTAGGAACTAAATTTTGCATGCCAAGAGGTGGTGGGTCCATTTTTTATTTATTTTTTTCATTTTTTCCATGTATTTTCCTCTTTTTTTCAACTTTTCTTTATTTTTTTATTACGTGTAAAATAAAATCAAAGCTCTTTGAGTTAACTGGGTTAGCCCTCACCTACCCCTTCACACTCCTTGTCTTCCATCATGACTAAATGATTACATCCCACTTGTTCAAGTCCTTTTCACTTTTGTCTTGTCCTCTCCCCCATGTTTGAGTGTCTTGGTGGAAAAGTGAAATTAATTGCTAAATAAGATTGGGATTTCTCTGCTACTAATATGGGATATAAAATCATTTTCCTTCATATGTTTTCAATGTTTTTCAAGATAAAATAAGTTCTTAATAAAGGTTTAAAGGATTGAATACCTAGGCCTTACCCTTGATTTGTTTTTTCAGGTGATATTGAGGTTGCTAATATGAATGTTGAATTTTCCTTTGGTGGTCATCAAGCTGATGCTAAGGATCTTGAAGCTACATGTGATAACCTGGTGGAGGTCCTATTGCTGATAGCCTTGAATCTGGAGGTCTCCTAGCTTTTTGTTGTTGTTGTTGTTGCTTCACATCCTTGGCTAAAATGTTATTGCTAATCTTCACAACATGATGATTTCAGAGGTGTTGACTTCCTTTGTTTGCTGATGCATAGGTCTTCATAGCATGATGCTTTTTCTAACTGATGTAATCTTTTTTGTGTGTAGGCCTCCTTTTAGCATTCAATATACTCTTGTTGGAGTTGATGGATTCCAACCCACATTCTAAACCTCTGTCTTCCAGTTACTGTGAGCAAGTTGTCATAGTCAAATCCAACCTTCTTGGAGTTGAGCTTGGTCATGGGTGATGTTCACCTTCCCCTCACTTTTCACAACTATCCGATACCCTTCCAACACTTCATCTCACCATTATTTTCCTTTAAAACCCCTTAGCCAACTTCTTGTAGCAATTCAAGACATCCTGTAGTAGTACAAAGAATCATGTAGCAACATCCTGTAGCAAACCTATAGTAGACTTGTTTTGCCCAGATCTCCATAATGGTATATTGGATTAACCTGGAATTTTCTGAGCATGTTTCCATAATCCTTATGCACCTCCCCATAAATAAATCTTGGCCAATGGATGCACGAATCATGAGAAAAAATTAAAATGGTTGTAGGAGATGGGGGTCAATTTCTTGAAAACTGTGCACTAAAATTTGCTTAAATTTCTTGGGCATGTTGCCATAATCCATATGAATCTCCCCATGAAACAAATTGGCAAATGGATGCATGAATATCGATAAAATTTAAAAATGGTTGTAGTTGATGGAGGTCAATTTCTCGAAAGTGTGCACCAGAATTTGCTGAATTTGCTTGGGCATGTTACTATCATCCATATGCATCTCCCCCTGAAAAAATTTGTCAAATGGATACATGATTTTTAGGATATGCCAAAAATAATTTCCTTCTCTGTGTATTTTTACTTCCTATAGAAAAACAGAGCCTTCTTGTAGCATTTTAAGACAACAATAAAAATGAGTGGTAAAATCTTGAGAATCAAGAGTGGATGGTGGAAATAGATGAGGGTGATGGGTTGGCATGGCCATGGTCCTTTTGTAGCATCTGAGCAAAGGAGGAGAAATTCCAAGTTTGAATTCCTTTGACTAAGTTTTTTATCAACTTTTTGTTTGGTGGCTAACTTGTTTTTGTTGCTTGCAGAGGTTGGAGAGCGCCTACATTCATGAGAGAGAGATACACGAAGCAAATATTTTTTATTATTTTTTTCTTTTAGGCCTACTAGCCACCTCAATGAGGTTTTCAACTAGTAGGTCTGTCTAGGTGCTTCAAAGGAGGTTTTCACCTAGGATCTTTTCTTTTTCTCTTTTTTCCCAACCCATTGACCGCCTCATGGAGGTTTTTAATCAATGAGACAATCTCAGGCACCTCAAAAGAGGTTTTCACTTGAGATTTTATTTTTTCTTTTATTTTCCATTTTTTATTTTTCTATCCTACTCTACTTGAAAAACAAAATCTCTTTCAAGTATAAGAATACTTCCAATGGATACATGTGCACATCAATATGGTAGATAAACTAATGTGTAGGCTTGAAATATATGCTTTGAAATGTACTTGGATTTCAGAGACCAAATGCTTTGATTGATATGAGATCAAGAATTGTTGAAGAAGAGTGTGTGGCTACAAATTACTGATTGTATGGAACCATACTTCAATATAGTTTTGATGCCCCTGGTCGTCTTGCGTATTTGGATAATCTTGGACGTCTGCTTCTTCCATGAAGTTCATATCTGCTTCCTTTTGCTGATTATTCTCTTGAACACATGGAGGAACTGATGGTAAACATGAGGGAAATTTCTCAATATTTGATTTTGATGTCTTCTCTTCATCAAGTGCAGCCCATGATTCTTTGGTCTTCTCATTTGAATCTTCTTTTTTCTGAATTTTATCCTTCAATGACATCAAGAGAATCTCTTTTTTTCAATTCTCTTCTTGAGCTAAGATGAATACCATTGAGATCAAGAGGTGATGTTTGAAAGTGTTGTCCCTCAACATTGTGAGTGGGCTGAGCTACTTCCTTGTGTGGGTTTGGAAAAGTTGGTATATAGGAATGGATCTTTGAGATGGATGTGGTTGGGTTTTTGGTTGTGGTGGAGGTGAATGATAGGGATATAATGGATTTTGGTATGGAGAATATTGAGGAAACTATTCAGGATATTTTGGATGACTCCCATAATTTCCTTGTCAACCTTGTTGTGAAGATTGGTTTTGGGGTTGAGATGGACAAGTTTCCCAAGGAAAAGGTGTGTTCTATTTACTTTGAGATGGATGTTCATAAGCCTGAAATTGTGAATTAGGCTCTTACATCTTATTAGGTTGAATAGGCTACCATGGTCCTCTTATAGCAACATAACATAGCTGCATTGGCAATTGACTTGCTCCACTGTCCTCTTGGTAAATTTCCTTCAACCTTGGTAATGAGGGGCAATATTTAATATCATGTGATTCTGCATGGATACACACATATATCAACGTCATATTTTTTCTCATTTTGTATTCTTAACATTTCTAATTGTTCACTTAAATTGCTAAGAATTTATGTTTTAAGTTATCAAGCAAATTTGCAAGTTTAGCTTGACTTACTAATCTTAATGTTGATTGACTTACTCCTGCCCTTCCTCTTGATATGTGTTTGCATTTTTCACAAATTTATTCAAATGATAATTGGTATACATAACCTCTACTCATGAGATCAAGGAGATCAATCCATTCATACCTAATTGTTCTAAGAAAGAGGGGTTTTAGTGTGTCAGATCCTAAATGATGTAGTGTTTCCCTATTAACATTATACATGAACTTTTCTATTAGATCCTCAAGGCTCTCATCTTATTTTTTATTCATTCTAAACATTTCTTCTTTAAGATCATGATCTTTATATTTTTCTAGAAATATATTTTGCATATCATTCCATGATCTTATTGAATTAGTGCTAAAATCATGAACTATTTAAGAGCTCTATCCTTCAATGTTACTGGAAACAATTTCAATTTTTGAGTGTTTAATAAGTAACCATAAGATCTACAAACAATTTCAAATTCAAAGAGAAAGGTTTCCAGATCCCATGACCTCATACAATGGAAGTTGGGAAGGAAAGATGGAGGGATGTTCTTCATATGAACACTGATAAACATATCTTGAATGAGAAATCCAAGAGGATTTTCTTTATTTTCATCATCTCCATCCATTTATTCTACCTTCTCTGTCACCTTCTCTTCTTCTACCTGCAAAAGTGGATGGTGATGTGGCTCTTACTACACCACGTGATAAAATGGGGGGGTTGGTGTTGGAGAATTTTTTTTGAATAAGAATGCTAATGCAATGCAATTTTATGTTCTTGAAATGAAATATGCTTAATAAAATTTGTTTTTGTCTTTTCAGAAACAAGAAAGAAATGAATCAATTAGGGAAGAAAGCAATGCATACTTTGACACCTCCTCGGCAATGGTGCTAAAAAGTGACGAGCCTTAGTATTGCAACAAGAATGTTGTAACTCCCACCTACCAAATTTAATTATCAACTCGGGGTTCATACGAAATTAAGAGGTGTCAGCACTATAGCATACAATGTGTCATTCCTTTGCTGACATGATGTAATGGAGTGAATGCAATCAAATCCTAGACTAATTGCAAAAATGGAAATTCTCGAAATGGAAACCTTAACCTATTGCAGGAAAGAAAATACAAGAAAATAAAACCTATTCTAATTACATACAGAAAATATCATGAACTTAAAATCAATAATTACATTTCAAAGAGTTTAGATCCATTGACAGAGTTCATTGGATGTGGCAATCAAGAAAATCATTATTGTATTATCCAATTCATAAATATGTCCATTAACCCAAATTTTTGAGATGTTTTACAGGGGTAATAAGGCAATTCCTAGGTGGTATTTATTCCTCCTAAGCCATTTATTTAGAGCCTATGGGTTATTATTCAACCCTAAGGGACACAAACCAAGCTTTTCGATCAAATCTGGGCAAGTATATACATGTTAGAAGAGTGTTATAGGAATCTGCGATAGGAAACATGTTTTCTACATAAGATATAATTCATCGAATGACCAAGTAAATCAAATCCAAATTTGATGGGACAAATTTTTTTATTTATTAGGATTTCGTAGGTCTCCATTCCAGGTGGAATCACTCAAAAATACCTTTGTTAACACATGCTAAAAAGTAGCATAAAATTAGTAGTCTAAAATATAGAAATTCTAGAACTAGCGAGCTATTTAATATATAAAATTCCTAACCTAATCAAGTTTGAATGAAATGGGTTAAAGTTTGTTATCAAATGGAATTTTTTTTTGATCTAATTCAATTGGAATTAACTCGATTGAATCTTGTTAACATGTTCTAAAAAATAGCAGAAATTTACTACTATTTGCCATAAGGGACTTCCAGAAATTTAGATTTGGGAATAAGCAAACTAATCCAAGTAGATCAATGATTACTATGATGTTCCAAAGATGTTAAAAGGATGAAATCATGTTTTTTATCCTGCAAAAGAACTTACTTCAACTATTAAACCCAATCCTACAACAATAAATCATCAATACTAAATGCAGAAATAGAAAAAGTCAAGAACAAGAGATGCATGTGAATAAGAAGTGAATGGAAGAAAAGTAAATAATACAAAAGGGATTTGAGGCTTCTGGGATGGCCAAGCCTAAGGAAACTTAGAGTCCTACGAATGAGACCAAGATTTAGAATCTGAACATGGCACCAATTTTCATTATTTCCATCAACATCCTTGCAAGAAATGAAAGTGGAGCTGCAAAAATACGAGTTCTTTCCACAGGAAGACTAATAAAAATCCACCCCTAGAGGAAAATTTGACTTGGTACTTGTAAAAAATTATTAGGAAGCATTATTCATGAAATGAGGAAGATTTCCCCTCCAAAATCCCTTAAATAGTGGATCTGGTTCCCAATACTAGGAATCTGCATTAAATGATAGGGAACACATTCCTATATTTTCTCAATCATTGGAGCTCAAGAATTTGTGCAATAATTTCATAATATCTTGTTGATTTCTTATCCAATATTGATCCTCCTGTAGTAGGTAGAAAGTCCCTAAATTATATCCTCCTCCAAATATCTATAATCTTCCCAATATTCTCACAATATTCTACAAAAATATATAATATTAGGCACAAATATGAAATTATCCATAAACCTTCCTAATCAACATATTAAAACTAAAAAATTATTAAGTGTAGAAGGATGGGTTTAATATAACCTTCATGTCCCTAAGAAAGGTTAGATGGGCCTTAATTTATGTCTAATTTGGAGGCCCATCACCTATAACATTTCATAATCCACTTTCGAGAAGATTCCTACATGTTGAGTTATCTCATGCCCACCCTACGCCAATCCTAGTGAAATAAAGGTTACTTGGAGGCTACCCCATCCCGACCCCACATCATCACATTTCATCAAAGCAAGCACCCCTTTGATAGTTACGGGTATTTGCTGTTGGGATGAGTTGTAATTTGGGCACTGTTCTGGCCAATGAGAACACTCTCTACCTATGTGTCATAAGCCTAGCTACTAGGTTCCCCTTAACCCCTTCCATTCCTTTGTGTTACAAGACCAAACCTTCACCCAATCATGATAAGGCAAAATCTAGGCATCCCATGTAGGGCTTCCACAACAAGGGTTTCATCAAACTATTTGGATAAGGGTTATCTGATTAGAGCTATAAGATTTAATTCTTGCCTAGCTTCCTCGCAACCTTTGTTCATTTCATACCTTCACCATTCCAGCATGGATTCAGTTATGGATTGGCTATAGTGGTTATGCAATAGTCTAGATCTATGCCAAAATTCCACCATGACCACTATGGCATACGAAATCACTCACTAGTGCTCTCCCTCATGATCTTGCGCAACTACTCTTAGAGGGCATGTGATTTATGAGGCACCATGAAGGCCATGAGAAGGTTATATTAAACCCATCCTTCTACACTTAA
>Ga0181464_1000568_pt1 | contig 16583 bp, 9 predicted proteins | sample InSIn2gowninarea_FD_119074 | JGI IMG/M metagenome (GOLD analysis project Ga0181464, IMG submission 119074) | Clean room microbial communities from NASA Spacecraft Assembly Facility at Jet Propulsion Laboratory, Pasadena, California, USA -... ...
CACTGCTTTTCTAAATTTAGAAGTTCATATTTTTAGTAGGTGCAGTGTGCATGCAAGTGTACAAATTCCATTTCAAGAGGATGAAGCTTTTTTTTTGGTTCTGAGAAATTTTCTATTTGTAGACAAGTATATAGGTAAAAGTGCTATTTTTAGTCGCTGCGTAAGTTTCCTCCTATTTTTAGGTGCAGATTATGTTGTTAGATACTGCTCTATTTGGATGCATGAGAGTGAAAAGAAATTTCCTTGCCCCTCCCTCTTATTAATAGTACTATGTTGTTATCAATTTCAACCTTGCCACATATTTCTTTTTATCAATGAGCAGATATCACAGCTATTAAACATATACTTCCATTGTTTAATGAATTGGAAATGTACAAGTATAAGAATATCAATCACTAATACAACCAAAGCTTGTTGGTTGAACCATGTAATCAAACTAGAAAAATGAGAAATAGATGCTAAGAATTAATCAAAAACACAAAATGATCAATCATACTCTTAAGCACTAACATTAGCACAAACATTTGATGTAGTATAATTTTGTCAATATAAATAAAAAATTTACAAATTGTTTTTCTTCAGAAATTTAGATAAATTTAAAAGAAGAAAGATATGCTTGATGTTTGCATGCAACATGTCTATCTGAGCATAATGTTTCATTCATGATTTAATCAATTTCCTTTTCCAAACCCCATGTTCACATGTATAAAAGAAAGTATTTTAACTTTAAATTGTTTTGGTAGTAATAAAAATACGTTGGCAGTTATTTAACTATAAATTGGAGGACATTACTATTATTTCTTTCAATATGGAGAGAGTTCCCATATCTAATCAACGAGGGTGTATCTCTTTGACCTATTTGCCAATGATTTTCTTTTAACCAATCCACAAATCCAAGTGGATCCGGATATACACTCCAAGAGGATCCAACTTCAAACTTTTAATTTGACTATCTTTTAAATTAAACTGAAACTTAAACTAGTTCCAAAAAAAAATAGCAAAGTCAAAACAATCATTGAGAACTTTGTCACATTCATTTAGTATGATTCTATTCCTACCTGCAACTCTATCAAGTTTAAATTTTATCAAACGGTAAAAGATTACAAAATAAGCTATCAAAACTGGGCAGTTCTACAAACCATCCGAATACTAACAAAAACCCATTGCCTAAATAGAGATTCAAACACAAAAACCACAAGTCAAACATTAACCTCTGAGGGTCTTGGTATGCTTTTTTTTTTAGATGAAGGCTCTCAGTGGCCTTACTCTATACGCTATTTTGTGTAGATGCATCCCTTCCTATATCATAGGCCATCTTTCTAAAGACTTGAAATCTATAGGTAGATAGGTGATAGATTACACACCTCAAACAAATATGGAGATCAATTAGGAGCATCCGAGAAGTAGGGTGATCTTCAAGTAAGCATCTAATACCCACTTGGTGGACCTTTCTTTCACTCTTATATTTTATGTCATTGCTCTCATTTATTGATCCCACAACTGAATAGATTAATTGGTAAATATCATGCTTGCAACAGTAGCAGTAGCTATTTAGGGTTTGTAAGTGAGGATGAGGATGGAAGCTTGGATGACTGGGAGGCTGTAGCTGATGCCCTAAATATTTTTGAGGACTCTTTGAAATTGTCACGAGAAAAAGTGAGGGAGGAAATACCCACTCTTGCTCAGTTTCAAACCAAAATTTGTTATTCAATGAAAGCAGAAAACAAGGAAGTTCTAAAACCACATTACAAAATCAAGCCCATAATGATTCCAAATCCTGTCTCATTGCCTAATCTCTCTAAACTGCATAGCTTTCCAGCGCAATCCAGGAGGCTTTCTGCATGGGTATCAACTAATAGGACTGAATAAAGTGATCAAACCAACATATATCAACTAAGCAAATTGCATATACTTACAGCCTAGGATGGACAAATTCTGTGTAAAAGTATTTTTCATTCACAAAAAAAGGAAGTATATTAAAAATACATGGCAGAATTTGTTTAAAAAAAGTGCACAAAGGTAATCAAAATTACAATTAGAAGTAGGAAACTTGTATTTTGCATGAACTCTCACATCCAAAAGGGAAAAGTCTAAACCAGTAAAAATCTAAACCAAAAACTTGTGCCACTTGTAAATTTGAAGATCTGTTCTTTTGAAAATCAGACAGAATCCTGCATGTAAATATCGTGCTTGTCAATTTCTAAACTTCCGTACCTTATTGCTTTTAAGGATTAGCTGGGTGCATTAATGGAAGTAAATTTACTAGCTCAGAACTGCCATATTTATTAATTCATTAGAGCCTGAACTGACTGATGAGATCAGATCAAATATCATATGGTGGAGTGGGAATCAACACTTAGTTTACTAACTACTTTCACCTAGTTCAATAGCCTATAAGAACTGACAAAATTGTGCATGTAGATATCGTGATTCTGAATTGGTCACATGATATGAATGAAAAATCTGAAATTTTAAAAAATCATGCATATTTTTTATATATGGAAAAAATGGTAATTTTAATGGAATTGTAAGTAAAAGTTCAATACGCATGTAATTAGAAATCTAATTTTTAATTTTTTTTGTTTATGTTAAATAATAAATTTAGTAATTATTAAAAGAAAAAAAATATATTTTTCCTTATTTCAAATAAGGAATTAGTTCAAATATAGAATTTAATAATTATTAGAAAAATTAAAAGTAGAGAATTTTTTTTATTCAAATAAGGAATTTAGGAATTTGTTAATTATTTTTTATCTCTATTTTTCTAGCAATATATACTTATCTCATATAAAACCTCAAGTGATAAGTTTGGTAACACCCTTGAAATAACATTTACTCTCATTTAATAACTATTTTTTATTTCCAGTTTTCAACTTCAGTGACAAAGAAATAATAAATCTAGTTAACAATGAGTAAAATGCATCAAAAGTGTTGCCTAAAGTGATAGTTATTTGATCTATTACAGATGATGAAACTATTTGTGAAATTAAAGATTTCAATATGTGACATAGTAATTAAGATCATTTATATGAATTCTTACCTATAACTATTCATGTGGTACATAACTTTGGTTCCATTACAAGAGATATTGAATAATTAGGCCATGCTCATTTTAGCAATGATATAAACAATAAGATGGGATCCTAGAATTGTAAGTACAAGTTCAATATGCATGTAGTGAAAAATCTAATTTTTATTTATGTTAAATAATAAATTTAGTAATTATTAAAAGAAAAAAAGAAGAGATCTTTCCTTATTTCAAATAAGGAATTATTTCAAATAAAAAATGCAGTAATTATTAAAAGAATTAAAAGTAGAGATTTTTTTTTATTCAAATAAGGAATTTAGGAATTTGCTATCTATTTTTTATTTCTATTTTTCTAGCAATATATACTTATCTCATATAAAACCTCAAGCAATAAGTTTGGTAACACCCTTGAAATAATATTGACTCTCATTTATTGAATATTTTGTATTTCCACTTAGCAATGAGTAAAATCCATCAAAAGTGTTGCCTAAAGTCATAGTTATTTGATCTATTACAGATGATCAAACTATTTGTGAAATTAAAGATTTCAATTTGTGACATAGTAATCAAGATCATTTATAGGAATTCTTACCTATAACTATTCATGTGATACATAAATTTGGTTCCATTACAAGCGATATTAAATAATCAAGCCATGTTCATTTTAGCAATGATATAAACAATAATATGGGATCCTAGTTTCTTCTTTACAAATTCTCATTTTGTATAGTCTAAGAAAAGGTGTTTTATTTGACCTTTGGTATTATTTAGATTTATATTGTAACTTCTCTCTTATACATATTTATTTGATTCTTGTCAAGCACGTGGCAGTCCTTTTCCCACATGTCAACATTATAAAATCGCCTATCAACTTCCACGATTGCTTACCTAGTCAATTAATTTGGCTATTATATCCACTATGACCACTTGGGAAATATCACATTAGTTTAAAACTTTCTTACTCGGTCTTCACATAGCCAAACAATGGGTCATCAATTAACACAGTTACCTTTCCATCATCTACCTTATCCATTTGCCAAATCATTAAGCCCCTATCCCCCTAGCACACTTAATGCTCTATACATACTTACTATCTCGATACTCGACACCTAACAGATGAGATTGTAGATTTAAGTCCTAATTTCTCAATACTCGATATCTTGAAAGGCCAATGATCAGGCTATCGAGGGATCGGGCCCTCGGAAGAGGCTAAAGAGTGTCATTGATACTAATTTGCTGATATATTACCATCTAAAAGCCCAACATCCATGTCATCGCTATATGGTTACCACCTAGACATCACCTTAGTGCCTAGTCAACCTTCCATTGCCATGTGAACATGCCACATCACTTGCCACATTGGTATGCCATGTCATCTAGACCCACATTGGTGTAACGTCATAATGAGACGTTAGCATGTCAAATCAACTACCACACTATTGACATGTGGTATCCCCGGATCCACGTCCACTCACCACATCATTACTCTATCAATACCGAGGTTTCTTGTTGGTGACTAGTGTCCTACTTACTAATGTCTACTAACCAATATTGTGACATTTTAATAGGTTGATGTACCAACAACTAACACATTGCATTAGTGTTGGTTGACCTTGAGGTGTCCTTAATACAATTAGCCTGACATTGGACCTCACGATGGACTATAGTCCCCAACTATCAAGTCAGAGTCCTTCAACCCTCTATCTCCATGAGCTAATGAATAATGTAGGGAGATATTCTAATATTGAGGAAATGATTGGCATGGCATCTAGTTTCGTTGGGGATTTTTTCACAATTAGGTGATGGGAGCAATATTTTCCATCATTGTAAACCATAGGTATATAGATGGTGTATGGGTGTTAATGTGAGGATAATTTTGCCGCACAAGGATGGATTAGTTTGAGGCCTTGGACATCATCTAAGGAGAAACACCATTATCATCATAGGGCCTAGTACAAATGGTTTTTAAGGGTTAGTAATAATACAGACTATGAACATGGTACAAAACCACCTCCCAATGCCTCTAACGTGAATAGTTGGCCTAGTGGTGCTCATGGAGACCATCTAAGGGATGACTCTTAGGCCCTTGAACCTTTTTGAAGGATGAAAAATAGTTTCTGATGGCCCAAAAGAGCTGTAAACTAATGCTCATGGTCCATGTATAAGCTCCTAAGACACTCCAATACAACACCTACAAAGCAAATATTTTCTCCATGTATGTTGTATGGACAATGTTTATTTCCCTTTAGTGGTTAATTCCTACTGAAAAGTGCTTGAAATTTTTCATGTTATATGCTGATGCCTATTGCTACACTTTTTATATGCTTGGTAACACCCTTGAAATAATATTTACTCATTTATTAAATATTTTGTATTCCCACTTTTCAACTTTAGTCACAAAGAAATAATAAATCTAATTAACAATGAGTAAAATCCATCAAAATTGTTGCCATAACAACTAATGGTTGTACAAGATTCCCCACCTCCTCCTAGGGGTAATTCAGGGAAATGGTAATATGGTCCTAATAGTAATGCATAGGTCCTCATGTTAATTCTTACATTTATTTTACCATGACAGAAAAATCTGATGACCCTCCTAAGTCAAGTTATATTTCTAAGGACTTGACCACCCCTTTTGCTTCCACTAGATCTCTCACATCAGGTAAGCCTATGGAACTGCTATATCACCTAGCTAATGGTGTAGTACAAAAGTTAACAAACAATCCCAATGCGTGGGCTTCCCTACATTATAGTATTATTGAAGAGTTAGTCGAAGCATCATGTGTTATGTCTTGCTTAGATGATTTTCAGTCCTACCTCATGTAACAGAAATCCTTATTGACTACTGTTGGAGGGTGTTATCTCAAAATCAGACCCTGATAGGTTGCTGGTAAGGTTGACTCTAAGTAACTATTTCAAACCTACTTTAGGCTGAGGCTTAGCCTCCTCAACCTGAGAGGGCTCTCTCTGGGTGTAATAATGATTTTGATTAAAAATAAGATGGCTAACTCTTGTAGAACACTTGTGACAAATATGAATGCTGGAAATACATTAAACAAGTAGCCATTGGGCCTATGGAGTCAACAACACCTCAATATAACAAAGATCTTGACCTTACATGGAAGTCAGGGCATTCAGCATTTGAATATTCAGAACATACACTCATATGGAACCACACAGTTTATAGATGCATACAGGAAATCAGAGCACATTCAGTGAATTCTGAGTGATTATACATCCATACCACTATAAACAAAACTAAGAAAAGGACAACATCACACATTCTGAATATAATAAATCTTTCATGAATCCTGAGAAGTAAAATCAAAATTATATTACTGAAAGTGAGTCTTTACATAAGCCAAATACTATGCTCTGTTATAAAGTTTCCAACCCTCATTACATTGTTGTTTCAGCTATATATAGAACTCTTATTCTAACTGATCGAGATTACTCCTCCAGCATGAGGGGAATTCGAAAACTATTTCTAATGAGACCTATCAACCATTTAACTAACTAATAAATACAACAAAGTGCTGACTGGAGTTTTTTTTAGAGATCTAAATCAATTAGGAGTCTAACTCCATATTACATGCATGATGGCTTCTACTCATTCTTTGACATCTGTCCCTCTTTTAGTTTAGCTGAGATGGGTGTTTAATGCTCCATGTTGACCTTGGATGCTGAATCTTTTTAACTGCTCAGAAATATTAGGAGATTACCCTTGCTTCTCGGCTTCAGTTTTCCCCAAAATATTCGAATGCACGGAAACATGACCTTTAGCCTTTAATTACCCAAAATGTAGAAGACTACCACGTCCTTGATGCGTTGTAAGCTTTTCCCATGAACATGTGTGCAAGAAAAAGTTTCTTGCAGTCAAATCGTTTGATATACCCTGAACTGTGGTAAAGGTGTTCACTTTACGACAAAAATTGGATTTGAATATTAAACCTTTTTAAGCGTCCACCTGTCTTGACCTAATTGATTGTTGACAGCTTCAGATGATTTCTTGCATGCCCTTTGGACGTTTTCCTTTCAAAATTCCCATTTATAATTCAAACTGTTTGAATTGCGTAAAAATCATCACCTTCAGCAGTTTCGTAGCGCGCTACGAAACTGCTGAGTTTTTGTAAAACAACTTGCTTTTGACCTGAGACCTTTATTAGTCGAGTATTTGATTGCCAAAAACTCCCTCAACCTTTCCACATGTCGAAGAGGGATTTATATTTCCTCAGAAAGATAAGATTAAGCAAATTTGTCAAAATTTTGGAAACAAAACCTTACTTGAAATGAAAACTTATTTAGCATGTAGTTGGCTTAGCTGTGCCTTCAGATCTTCAATTTGTTTCCTCATTGCCTTATTCCCAGCTCTCAATTGCATATTAATCCTTCTTATGTATTTGGCTTCTTTGATTGCTGGTACTGTCCATGTGTGAAATTGTGAATGGCCATCAACCACTGAATTCAGCTGAGCTTCTACAGCAGCATTTCCTTCCCATAAAGATTTATAATACTTTGCATGTATAGCTGCATGTTTTCTAGCAGCTTTCTTTAATTTGGCAATTTCATATTTAGCTGATTCCAATTGTCTCTGTATGGCTGCTATATTATCTTCTTGAGATGCAATGATTGTTTTGCCCGTGTCTTTTTCTATCTCTTCCCCTGTTTCCTCTGTTCTTGGCAGTGCTTCCTGTACTTGCTAGAATCTCCTTGTCATAGGTCTTCTTGGTTTAAAAACGAACTCTTGAGTTGGCACATCAAATCTAAGCCTTTTTGAGGCCTTGGATTTCTTGGTGCTTTCTTGTTCTGACTGCATCAATTCTACTTCAACTGGTTTAGACTGCTCAAATTCAATAGCCTGCAATAAATCATTTAAACTTGCCTTGGACACTGGACTTTCTTCAACTGCTATAGCTTTACATTTTTCCTTATTTATTTGACTTCTTGTTCTTACCCTTGAGACTGCTTCAGATGTGCTTGTTTCAGGTACAGTCTTTTTACCCTGAGCCTTTTCCTTAGTTGATTGCTGAGCTTGATCTTGGATGATGAGTGGCTTCAGTGGCTTCACTGGTTTTCTTACTTGTGATCTTACTTGTGACTTTGTAACTCTTTTAGCTCTTGCTTCTGTTTGGAGCTCAGCTATTGTAAAGTCCTTGGCAGATTGGGGAGTGAGGCCAGTCTGTCTTTTGAAGCCAGCCATAAAAATGAATGAATTCCAATCCCTGTCTATCTTTTCGAGCCCATATAAAACCAGTAGCTTAATCAAACCATGATGAAACAAAGAGGTTTCACAGTCCTCTTTCCTCAGTTGTACTTTATCACACATCTTACTCAAACTACGTAACAGATAAAAAGGTAGGTCTATGGAGGCTTTCCCGGTGAAATGCAAAAGTAGTTTGAAATGGTAAGAATAAACCTTGTTATACCTTCCTTCACAAGTCAAATATTTCTGTATGCAGGTGAGTAAGAGAGAATAATGTTCTTTGACATAATTCCTGGGCACTGCCTTACTTAAATCTTCATTTACATAATCATCCTTCAAAAACTCCTTGCAAGGATTCATGTCAAATTTAAAATTTTTGAACCATTCCTCTTGTCCTCTTGGGATCTCTGTCACAGCAGATATCACTTTTGGAGAAACATGTACTTTTAACATGGCTACCTTTGAATTCAAACCAGTGAAGTTAAGTGCGAATTCCTTAGTTACCTGTGCATGTCCTCCTTGTAATTTTTTGCAAAAGTTCCAGCACCCGACCTTTTTAAACACTTTCTTCACCTCTTCATTTCTCAGCGTTATATCCAGGCCTTCAGGTTCAGTTCTTAGACATTTGCCGGATCTGTGCTCTTTTTTCTCCATCGATTCTTCCAAATCTTCGCAGACAAAGACTACCAGCTCCGGTTGAAATTGTGATTCAGCTTCTTTTTTAATTCGGCCTCGCTTGATTATCAGGCTCGCTTGATTATCAGCTTCACTTGAATTTTAAACTCTTCTGTTTAAAACATTTCAAGATATAATCTTGTAGATTTTGTCATTCATGCAGGACTTACGGCCATCATTAAGGCTTATGCACGGTAAAATTTCTTGGGAATAATAATTTGTGCATATCAACAGATCTAGTGGTGGTGATAGTGGCAATGAGCGTTAAAATGTGATAAGAAAGGTATATGAGCTGACATGAGAAGACATGGCTGATGACTCACTTAACGGACTTGACATTTCGGGAAAGATTCGCTGCGGAATGTACGAATCCATGATTTCACAGCGATATTAGTTTTGAATTTTAATGATGCGCTGCGAAACTGCCTAATCATGAATCGCTGTGAAACTTCCTAGTTATGATTGCGCTACGAAATTGGCGAATTGGAATAGTGCTGCGAAATCATGAAAAGACACGGTGACTCACATAAGACAAGAGGTGGCTATAGAACAATGATGGGTAGAGGGGAACCAATGCGAATTGAGAACAACTTGAGTTAAAAGCTCTTTTAAAAACTCCAAATCATGTATCAATTTTTTAGTTCTAAGTGATAACAGAGGGGTAGATCCCTTGGAATATCACTAGGATCATTTTACCACATGGGTTGTCACTCTACCTATTGAACATGACTCCCTAATGACGAATCTCCTTCTAAAAAGTTCATCATGGAAGTCATGGATTCACCTATTGAAAATACTACAAAGATTATGCATATCGATACCTCTAGTCTCCCGAAATGGGAAAAAGTATAGATTGGTAAACTAAATCTTGAATTAACCTAGGGGGCATTTTCTTAGCCATCCTTGGAAGTTTCACCCTCAGAACAAGTAATGTTTTCGGCTTCTAATGTTGAACTTTCCAGTGAATTGTCAAAAACACATCCATCATTCAATGAGTTTCTTATTACCCCTTTATGTCTTCGTAGTCCTTGTCGTGGAGCCACAGTAGTTCATAAGACCACTCAATTTTTATGTCCTCTGGTTATTCCTGGTAACACTATGATTCTAGGTTTTCATTGTTATCATGAATCTTTTGGAGTCTCATAGTTAAAATTTGTATGGCATGGCCCCATCATGGCACACCATATGGTACTTCAACTCCTCCATGAGTTCATGTACGGGAATCCTTTATGATTGTTTTGATTGAGTTGTGATTGTACCTTGTACATAGAAGTGTGTGTGTTGTTTTGTATCCTTTTCGTTTGATGTGTGATTCAAGAACCTTTCTAATATATAATTTTTTAGAAGAAATATCAAAAAATCCTAGGGAATGAAATATTCTAGAAAATATATATGGATGTTGGTTGGAAATGACTAATCTGATGCTTTGAACACCAAACAATACACTAAGTATGGATGTTGGTTAGAAAATACTAATCTGACACTCTCAATGCCGAACAATACACTAAGAACGAATGGAGGAGGCATATTCCTAGTGTTGAACCACTGTTCGTGCTCCAACAAGCTCATAATGGAGGGCCCAATATATGCAAAAGGGTAAAAAACATAATGATGAGTACAAATAAATATAAGAAGGGAAATTGGTTGATAACACTTCATATTGTTTTCTTATGCCATACATAATACACAAGGATTATGTTTAAATTTTAAATTAATATTAAGTATAAACTTTATTAAATTGCATAATATTTGGTAAATTCAAAATTTTTCTTCTCAATTAATATATGTGATGAGTCTCGCATAAGGTTTTTCTAACCACTCCTAGGAAAACAAAGGCTATATTGAACCTAATATTGTTCACTTAATAATACTTTCCTAGCATAATGATTTCTTAGTAGAGTCCAAGATATTTTTCATACTTTATGTGCCTAACATGACTATTGTGTAATATTTGAATGGATTCTACACAAATTTCAAGGAGAATCATCTAGAGATATTTGTGGGTCGTACTACCTTATTATATGATTTTTGGCAAGTTGCGCTCTAGATATTTAGTATTCAACAATTTGGGAAACTTTTGAGCAGGCAAATTAATGTGCTTTAAGGAGCAATAGCCAAGACATGTTTACCAGCTATGCATTTACTGTTATTTTTTCTGTGAGGCCGATATTCCATAGTTTTTTCCTAAAACAGGTATGTGTTTTAGCTTTCTATTTGTTTTCTTAAAAAATAGCTCTTTGAAGATAGGGTGTAGAAACTGTAGGCAAAATTTTCATGTATGTTTTAGCTTCTGGATCCTCTCTAGTGCTATTCCTACCCCCTCTACAGCCTCCTCTATATCCACCTCACGCACCTCCTTAGTTGATCCTTAGGTCACCTCCTCAACTCAAAAATAATTTCTTTCGAATCAATTTTTTATTTTATGGAGGGCGCAACAGTTGTTCATGGGGTTTTAGGTTGTATGGAGGGCACAAATGTTGTTCCTGGGGTCACCTTCTCAACTCGAAAATAATTTCTTTTGAATCATTTTTCCATTGTGTGGAGGACGCAAAAGTTTTTATTAGTATTAGTATTTGGAGGGCATTTCTCTGTCGAGGCGTACCATCCCACTTTCCTTGGTTATCAAAGAGTTTTCCCTTATCAGTTCCTACCCTGCAATCATCTTTGACATTGCTCACATGCCCACCATAACTGAAAATGGGTGGATGAATTCAATAGCACCTCCACTTCCCCTGAATTTCTTTTGTTATTTGCACATCAAATCGAAGGTTTGAGGAGATGATTGATCAAGAGGGGGCACATGTATGCCTAGTGCCAATTTTAGTGGAGATTAAGGAGGGGACCCTCCACTCTGAGTTTTTTGTAACGTTATGATTATGCTTAGGGCATATCATATGAATCATTAGGGGAGAGGGATCCTTTGGGTAAAAAGGATTGACAAATTAGATCTCTTTTGCGGAGAGTAGAGTGAAGGTTAGCCATTTCGTCTACGAATAGGGAAGATTTGCAATCGCACACATAGACATTTGAATTGCAGAGACAAAAGTAGAAGAGACAATGACCATAGAAGAACAAGGAAAGTAGAAAATAGAGAGTGGATTATTTCCCTTAGTATTTTCATGTCGATGCTTTAGAAAGAAAGGCAAAACCAAATATTTAAGCAAAATAAAGAAAGGACGAAGTCATGGTCCACATCAAAGTAAAACATGGGGGTTACATTACTCCTACTCAAACTCACAATGAAATGCTGAGGTGCCATGTGTATTACCATGAATGCCTACAACTCCCTTACTTTCAGTGTCTGTGAAAATAGGATTAGTTTATTGAACTATATTTCTGTGACCTCAAAAGCGTTTTCAAGATTTAAATTATCAACAAGGAAAGCACGATCTTCATCATACTTTCCATATGGTTGATCTTCTTCCCATACCTTTGCATGTTGTATATGTACTTGTATGCTTCTTTGGTAGAGATTTCTCCTCCATGAAAAAGACCACACCAAGAATGCACATCTTCCCTATTAATCAGAGCAATATCTGCGTGATAGAGATGACATCTGTAATTTTCCCATTTGAGATTGAGCTCCATCAGGAGAGCCAAATTTTCAGCATGTGGCCAACTAGAAGAGGAGGAAATTAGAGATAGTTGGCAGCCAATATCAACAAGAATGAACAGCTCATGCCCGTGAAGAAACTGGATGATTTGGGGAGGAAGAATGTGATTCCCAGCCAATCCAATGATTGCATAAATGCCAATGCAAATTATGTCACCACGCCTAACCATCCATATTATATATCCATGTATCTAAGGCTTAGATTTCATCAAGCTATTCCAAATGAAAGACACATTATCCTTAACTGGAGCCCCAACTAGGATCTAATTTTCTAGGGTAGCATGATTGAGATATATTTTAATGATGATTGTTTGCTAAATACCAAGGCACTTGAAGGCCCTCCATAGATTTTTGATGAGAAGAACCAGATTGAAAGTATGAGTGTGTTTGATGCCCCAACCTCCATCAATGGGCGTGCAAATTGAGTCTAGTTTAGATAGGTGAAGCTTATTTTTGCAACCAGACACAACCCATAAGGAATCTATGATGGTGGAGTTGATTTTGTGAATAATTGACATTAGAAAATGAAACAAATGCATCCAGTAGACAATGATACCTTTTAGGACTACTTTTATCATGACCATCCTACTGTTTAAAGAGAGCCATCTATTTTCCCATAACCATAGTTTATTTTCAAAATTTTGAATGAGCCAATGCAAAAACCCCTTCTCATAGTTACTGGGCTTCATCAAAAGAACGGACTCTAATCCCAAATAGTTCTACAATTTTTTTAGTCTCCCCATCCTCCACATAGTGGACAAAGGAAAGATTGTTGGAAACCAATATCAGCAAGTGAACAGCTCATGCCCATGGAGAAACTAGATGATTGGGGGAGCAAGAGTGAACATCTCATGCTCTATTGCTTCATAGTATTCATTGGAGGTGCCCAAATCAATGGATGGATAACGAGTTGCTTCAATGGTTTCATAAAATCTTGTATTGAGCTTGGACCCCACACCAACATGTTGAGCTATGGAAAGGGTCCTTCACCATATTTATCATAAACCTTTTTTTCTCTTCTCTGTATATCAAGTCCTGATGATGAGTCTTGCTCTAGGCTCGAAACATCGACAAAAAGAAAAAAGATGAACACTGTGGATTATCCGAATTCAATCTCTCCAAAACCACTCCACAGAAACCTACAATCCAGAATCGTTACCCTGTACGGAGGGGATACATGGAAAGAGATACGAAATCTCGAAAAAACAAGGGTCAAAATATAGAGAAAGGAATCAGATCTATATTTCCCTCCTAACTGTCATCCTTCACCATATTTATCACAAACCTTTTTTTCTCTTCTCTGTATATCAAGTCCTGATGATGAGTCTTGCTCTAGGCTCGAAACGTCGACAAAAAGAAAAAAGATGAACATTGTGGATTATCCGAATTCAATCTCTCAAAAACCACTCCACAGAAACCTGCAATCCAGAATCGTTACCCTATACGGAGGGGATACGTGGAAATAGATATGAAATCTCGAAAAAACAAGGGTCAAAATACAGAGAAAGGAATCAGATCTATATTTCCCTCCTAATTGTCATCCTTCACCATATTTATCACAAACCTTTTTTTCTCTTCTTTGTATATCAAGTCCTGATGATGAGTCTTGCTCTAGGCTCGAAACGTTGACAAAAAGAAAAAAGATGAACACTGTGGATTATCCGAATTCAATCTCTCAAAAACCACTCCACAGAAATCTGCAATCCAGAATCGTTACCCTGTACGGAGGGGATACATGGAAAGAGATACGAAATCTCAAAAAAACAAGGGTCAAAAGACAGAGAAAGGAATCAGATCTATATTTCCCTCCTAACTGTCATCCTTCACCATATTTATCACAAACCTTTTTTTCTCTTCTTTGTATATCAAGTCCTGATGATGAGTCTTGCTCTAGGCTCGAAACGTCAATAAAAAGAAAAAAGATGAACACTGTGGATTATCTGAATTCAATCTCTCAAAAACCACTCCACAGAAATCTGCAATCCAGAATCGTTACCCTGTACGGAGGGGATACATGGAAAGAGATAGGAAATCTCGAAAAAACAAGGGTCAAAATACAGGGAAAGGAATCAGATCTATATTTCCCTCCTAACTATCTTCCTTCACCATATTTATCACAAACCTTTTTTTCTCTTCTCTGTTTATCAAGTCCTAATGATGAGTCTTGCTCTAAGCTCGAAATGTCGACAAAAAGAAAAAAGATGAACACTGTGGATTATCTGAATTCAATCTATCAAAAACCACTCCACAGAAACCTGCAATCCAGAATCGTTACCCTATACAGAGGGGATACATGGAAAGAGATACGAAATCTCGAAAAAACAAGGGTCAAAATACAGAGAAAGGAATCAGATCTATATTTCCCTCCTAACTGTCATCCTTCACCATATTTATCACAAACCTTTTTTTCTCTTCTCTGTATATCAAGTCCTGATGATGAGTCTTGCTCTAGGCTCGAAACGTCGACAAAAAGAAAAAGGATGAACAGTTTAGGAATTGTTTTACTGTATATGTTGTAATTGAATTGTGTTGCCATTCCTTTTCATCATAATAATATTATTACTCTATGAAAACTATATTACTATGTTGTTGATTTCAATTATAAAGCTCCGATATTCATTCCAGTAAATTGACTTTGTTGTTCATTACAGATTGTTGTTAATTTCTACTAAATAGCATTGTTGTTCATTTCTTTTCTACAAGTATTTAATTTTGCTTTTAACATTATTATAGTTAGTGTATTTATTCCATTTCTATTAGCAGCATTATTGATTTAATTCCTTGTCATTTCTAATCAGTCGCTTTAGTGTGGAGTGTGAGATCAACAATTTTAAAGAGTATTGGCTATTACTATTTGAGTTCTTAGATTGAGGATCCTATTCATGATTGATTTCATTTACATCAGTTGAAAAAGGAAAGGGTTATTGCCACTGCATCCTTGACTGATAATTGTTGTCAATTTTCTAAGTGAATGATTTAGTTTTAGAGCATTGAGTTTCTTTTAATTACAGGTAGGTTTTATTTCAAGCATTCGTTTACTCTTGTATTTGAAGTGCTATACTGCAAATTGGGAAACATTACTCTTGTATTAATTGCTGCCTCGGACTAAGTACACTCTTGAAATAGAAAATCGTACCTAGATTGATAATTAATGTAGGATAAATAGGAGTTAAAAACACACCTTCTATACCTCAACATGTTGGCATTGTTGCTGGGGAGAGTGTAGCCATTTCCTCTTTAAGAGAGTAGTGTGCATCAGATGAGTTCCTGCTAGGAGAGAATTGGGTATTAAAATTGAAAGGTAAGTACTTGTGTATGAAGCATGTAACAGCCCTGCTACCCCGCCCACTTTCTAGCAAATTTTTTCCTTTTTTTGGGTATGAATAAACATTTGATTTGTGTGTATGACTAAGAAGAAAAGAACTTGAAAATAATCCAAAACCGCTACCCAAACCTAACAAAGCTAAGGGGTAAATGACCCTTGGTCGATCAACCCTCATAGACGATATCATTAAGCAAGCTGAATCTCAACCATAAGTGGGCCCTCGAAGAGTTGCTTCTAGACAACCTACTGGCTCCCTTTGGGCCACATGTTCACCATCTGTAGCCTTTGTTGACGTGCACAACAAAACAGAAGAGATTGAGCAAGATTTTCGAGAAATTAAGAATTCTTGCCCAATTTCTTTTCAATAAGGGAACTCTAATAATCTTCGCGAAGGAGGAGGAGAAATAAGGGAAATAGAAGAGATAAAATCCCCACTCGAAATAGTTCAAACGCATAGCAGCTGAAGTAAGGGCAGTGTTGTCAAAATCATCCAAAACAAAGAAAAAGAACCTAAAGAGCTAAGATCTCCCGAGGTAGTGGTTCAGCAAGAAACACTCACTGCCCAAGACCAAGGAAGTGTTGTTGTTATGAAACCAGCTCACAAAAAGATAGAAAAGAGAGATCCACGCCTTAGAATTCAGCCTCTTCGAGGGGGCAACCTCCTTTACATTACATAAATGAACAATTCTTGGATGATACAAATGAAAAGACCTCCTTTCTATATATAGGAGTCTAAGGG
>Ga0181464_1000572_pt1 | contig 16549 bp, 17 predicted proteins | sample InSIn2gowninarea_FD_119074 | JGI IMG/M metagenome (GOLD analysis project Ga0181464, IMG submission 119074) | Clean room microbial communities from NASA Spacecraft Assembly Facility at Jet Propulsion Laboratory, Pasadena, California, USA -... ...
AAGATACAACAGAATGCCAGCGGCTTGGATCAGCCTTGAACCTTCGAATTTTATCGAGATTTCCAAATCAGCGGGAATTCTATCCAGCTGAGAGGCTGTTGTCTGTAGTTGGTCCGGTGTGGTTGTAATTCGCTGGTATAGTATGCGATTCGGTGACTCGAGATGGTAGCAACGATGTTATATGGCAGGGCGTGCAAGGTGGCGCAGACAAATGGTTTGGACGGCTGATTCAGTACGTGATTGGATATTGCTTCTATGCGAAAGGTCGAATTACTGAGTATGATTAGCTGCGACCGGCGCTTTGCGTCGGTCAAGATTCAAAAGTTGCTGGTCGAAATTTTGGTTCGCGGGGTGGGGGACCCTGACATGTGATCGCATCCTCGATATGCTTCTACACGAGTATATGGGTTTTGACGACATACATGGAGGAAAGTAGCTAGTTCTGCATGGTCTACTCCGTAGTAATCTTGTGAAACTCCAGGAACCGAGCTGAAGGTGACTCGTTGCAAGTTGTGGTGGTGCTTGGTGTATAATTGCTAGTACCGGACGTTTATCATGTGTGATTTGTCGAATGGTATGTTGTATATATTCTATACTAACTTCAGCTGGAAGCCACCACCAATCTCTTCGTCGTCACGTCCTGCAAACAGCCCACTGAAATCCGATGCAGCGGCACCGCCTTCACCACGAACCGGCGCATTAGGCGTTCTGTTCTTCCGTCTTCTCTCCTGGCCAGCCTTACTCGGGAAGGTAGGGAACATGGCTGTGCTCTTTGGCCGCGGGTCCTCAGTGAAATAACTATGTTCCAAAAGCTCCTTTGCTGACGGTCTATTCGCTGGATTCAAAGATAGCAAGGCAGATAGCAGATCAGTACCTGCCTTTGTCAAGAATGGGAACTTTGAGCGTATCACCGAACCAGTGGTTTGTGCGTTGCGTGGTAATCTGAGTGAGCGAGCGTTGGGTAAGCGCTTGAAACCAGGCCATGAAGCATCAGTGGGCACTCCGCAAAGCTCGAAGATTTTGCTGAGCTCGTCTACCTCGTTCTTGCCTTGTAGCAGTGGCACGTTGGTGAGTAGTTCGCCGAATATACAACCAACGCTCCACATATCGATGCTGCTGTCGTATGTCGTGGTACCCAGCAGCAATTCCGGGGCTCGGTACCAGAGAGTGACGACGAGTTGGGTGAGGTTTTTTGGTGGCGGGTCGCCGCAGAAGCGGGCCATACCAAAGTCGGCGATTTTGATCTCTCCTCGATTGTTCATGAGGATGTTTGAAGTTTTCAGATCGCGATGCAGGATCCACCTATCGTGCAAGAATTCAATGGCACTGCCGAGTTGTAACATCAAAGTCTTGACCTCGCTAGGCAGGAATGGTTCCTCCATGTCATCCATGAGCGTCTTGAGATCATGTTCCAAGAAATCCATAACCAAAAAGATGTCGTCGACGTTGCCCTTTTCACCAACGACGACCTCTCTCAAGTCAACAATATGTCGGTGTTTGGCGGCAGATAGTGTTTGAATCTCTCGCAGAGCTGTGACGGGGAAACCATTTTGTGCAGCACCTGGCTCCATCTTCATCTTCTTGATTGCGACAATCTCTCCAGTAGCCAGTTCTCTTGCTCGCGATACAAAGCCATAGCTGCCTTCTTCAATGTGGTTCAGTCGTTCGAAGCTGTCGATTGTGCGAGCGGGTTGCCATGATGGGGCATGGAAGCGGACAGATTGACGAGGTTGATCCTTGTCTTGTGTAGGTGACAGTCGTCTTCTCTTAGATGGTCTGTCGTCTGATTCTGCTTGTTGTTGGTATTGTCGCAGTTGATCGGCTTCTTGCTGCTTGCGTTGTTTTTCGGCCTTTGCGCGTTTCTTTTGTTCCTTCTCTTGCTTGCGTTGTGCTTCTAAGGCGGCATCGTCTTCATCATCGGCCCAGCGAGAAACCATGGTGGAGAAGAAAGTGGTTAGGGAGTGTTTATGTTGTAAATGTCGATGGGCGAGTGTGCGTCATGAAGTTGCGGCGAAGTTGTCGACCTCCGAGCTTGACCTCTCCAACTTTTTGTCGCAAATAAACACGACCGATACACTTTGTCAACCAGACGTCGGAGTGGAAGTATGAAACGCAGCACAATTCAAATAGCCAGGCGGGTGGCCTACGAGCGACTCTCGCTGTCGCGGCGAGCCCTGACTTGCTCCGGCGCAAGATGTTCATCCACAAGCTCTAGAGAGTGGTCCACGCCTTTGGCAAAGACACTGGGAGAGGCCATCACCGTAAGTCTAGCCCCCATTGTCTTATCTAGCACCCGCACTGATGGCCTCTTCAGACTACTGGCCCCATCTCAGTAGCAGCGTACATGCGACAATGCCTGACCTTCCCCGAAACCGGTTACTACACACAGTCAAACGAAGGCAAAGACCCCTTTGGCAAGAAAGGAGACTTTGTCACATCTCCCGAGATCTCCCAAATATTCGGTGAACTTATCGGTCTATGGTTTGTGGCAGAGTGGATCGCCCAAGGCAGAAAGAGCAGTGGAGTCTACCTAATGGAGATGGGCCCTGGAAGAGGAACCTTGATGGACGACATGCTGAGATCGATTCGCAACTTCAGACCTCTGGCTCAGGCTATTGATGGCATCTACATGGTTGAAGCCAGTCCTTCTCTGCGTCAAGCCCAACACAAGCTCCTCTGTGGCGACAACCCTCTTCAGGAAATTGATATTGGCTACAAGAGTACATCCAAGTACACTCCTGACCTAAACATCATCTGGTGCGAGGACATCCGCTTTGTGCCCAGAGAGACGGACAGCTCGCCCTTTATCGTCGCTCACGAATTCTTCGATGCCCTGCCCGTCCACGTCTTCGAGTCTGTCAAGGCCCAAGCTGCTCCCAAGCAGATTCGCACCCCGACTGGTATCCACAAAGTCGATCCATCAGCCACTGGAAACCCAGCCACCGTCTCTCAATGGCGCGAACTTGTCGTCTCGCCTACCTCACCTTACGCAACCCACGATACCCTCAATACTCCCAAGTCACGACGCGACCAACCTGTTCCCGAATTCTCCCTCACCCGCGCTCAAGCCGCTACACCACACTCACTCTTCCTCCCCGAACAATCTCAACGCTACAAGAATCTGAAAGACACTGAAGGCTCCGTCATCGAAATAAGCCCCGAGTCACAAACCTACGCCGCAGACTTTGCCGTCCGCATCGGTGGCGGCGTCAGCCCCTCAGCCCTCTACACCAACCATCCAGACCAAACACCTCCTCCTGTAGGCCGCCGCGTATCTCCCCGCCGTGCCGTCGAGGAAATCGTCAAGAAGCAAGCTTCCGGCGCTGCACTAATCCTTGACTACGGAACCGCTTCTACCATTCCTGTAAACTCTCTTCGCGGTATCAAGGAGCATCGTATGGTGTCTCCTCTCTCGGAACCCGGTAAAGTCGATATCAGCGCTGATGTTGATTTCCTCGCTTTGGCTGAGAGTGCTATCAATGCTTCTCTGCACGTTGAAGTCCATGGACCTATCGATCAAGCACGGTTCTTGACTGCCATGGGTATTGAACAACGAGCAGCACAACTTGTCAAATTAGCTGTGGATCGCGAGAGAGGCAGCGTTGCCGAGAAAAATGGTGGAGAAAGAACAAAGAGTGATCTTACGGAAACTGTCAAGAGGATTGAGAGTGGCTGGAAGAGATTGGTTGATGTTGGTCCTCAGGGTATGGGCAAATTGTATCAGGTCATGGCTATCTTGCCGCATGTACCGCCAAAGCAGGGTGAGCAGCCTAGGAGACCTGTTGGTTTTGGTGGTGATGTGGCTGTCTAGAGCTGTGGATGAAGTATGTGTAAATCTTCCTTCTTTGTCACTACTTTCCATATACCTCATATCAAATCACACAAGATGTTTCACGCCCGAGAATGTGTTCAAGAAGAGTGGATCGAAGGGGTTTCGATTATCAGAGAGTTGTTGAATTCTGGTTTCTTCGTCTCACGATCTCCCGCTACCAATTCCTCGTGATCCCCGATCCAACTGAATGCTTATCAACGCGTTCCATCTCGAGATGCTCAGTCTTCTGCTGTGGTCTACTAAGGATCAGTGTCAAGCTCGTTATTAGAGGCTTAGTTCGCTTACGGTTGTTGGTCCGTCAAATGTCTTGACTTGGAAGACGGTGCTCCATGATGCTCTGGACGTCTTACCAGAGAGAGTACTGGCCAGCCTTCGACCATCTCGCAGGTCATGTCAAGGAGCTCGCGCAAAGCATCTTCAACGTGAGCGCAATGTCTGGATGACATCGGGACACTGGCGAAGTTACCCTCATAAGTGAGGACGGCTTCGTAGAGAGGGTTTTTGCGTGCAACGACGATGGCCGGCTTGAGGATGTTAGGATTGAGATAACTCCAGTTTTCTAACCTTTGTCAACGAAGATGTTCTCTTCATGTGCGTTCGAGATGTGGCTTACCGAGGATCTGGGTGCGAAGACCGAGGATGGTGTTGTCTTGAATGGCCATGGTTGCGGTTGTTGTTCAAGAGTCTGACGAAGGTGGAAAGATGTTGAAGGAGAGATGAAGTTCAAGTCGCGGAATTCTCCAATGATCAATTCCTCTCTTTGCATCATCACTTGTCCACCCAAATGTGTAACACAGGTCATGACTTAGATCGCTGTACAGCACCTTGTTGATCTTATCGCCAGTAGCATCAAGTAACGCATGCAGAGCCAGCTCGACATTGTCCTTAGGGTCTGTAGCCATGAAGATCTTGCCGTCATGAATGCGACCTTCGGTGATAATGGCTAGATACCGGTGGCCCCAGAGGCGTCCCTTGAGTGTGAGAACGATGATGACAACGTTGGTGTCGGTGGGATACAGATAGCGCCAATTGTCTGTTCTGCTTAAGTATTGCTTGAAAGATTTTGTGAGAATAGATAGATCACAACTTACCAAGGATCTGGGCACGGACATCGACGTTGGTATTGGCTCCGAGAGACTTGGTTGTACTCGATTGTAGAGAAGATTCAAGTAACTTGATAGATAGCGCGAATAGGGAAGCCATGGAGTATTTTGATATCAACACTTTCTGCTTGGATGCACTGGATGTTGAGGTATTATATATATTCATACAACACACAACTCAAACACATACTCATAGGAGACTGTCTTTGTTGGAGAATACTTTTGTTTCACTCATCTGCGACCATTTGCAATAATCAAAGAAGTTGAGGGACATGATTTGATGGTTCTGAGACAGCAATGTATAGAGTTTGTTCTGTCTCAACACGATGCGACTGGATCTTGAATTGTTCAATGACTCACTCTCCCATCCTTCTCATCCTCGACGTCCAATTCTGAAGTTTGATGCAAAGCTTGATAGTTCACTTTCTGGCAGCTAGATCGATAACATGGCCGAGTGCATTGTGGAAGCGCTTCATCTTGATCTGCTCAGGTGACTGCTCCAGCTCATTGACACCCTTGGCAGTCTCCTTTTCGTCGAGTCCATTGCCATTGGCGGTACTCTGAACGAAAGGCTTGACTTCAGGAAGCTCCACAGGTTGTCCCTCCAGCATCTTCTTCATCAATGTGGTGGTCATGTAGAGCAACAAGCGCAACGCTCCCTCGTGAGATCCGATGCTTGACGACTTCATGAAGATTTTGTTGCCTTGGCTGCGGTCTTCTGCGATGAATGCTTCGAAGCGGCCAAGGTAGCAGCCTTGGGTCTCATGCGTAGTGAGGATGACTATATTGGCTTTGTCTGGATGCATGTAGCGCCAGTTCTCTGTTCTTCCTCAGTTACGCGTCCAGATCTTGTCTGAGGGAAGAGCTATCTTACCAAGGATCTGGGTGCGAAGGCCCAAGATAGTGCTGTCTGGAACAGACATGGTCGTAGTTGATAGATGTTGTGTTCAGGATGGAGAAGGGAAAGCTCAAGAGGATGGGAGACGGGAGCACAATTAGCGTTTCGTGTGCGTGTTGCAAAGGGAGCTTGTGGCTCGCAACGCCTCGGTCTTCTATTTTCACAATCACTCGAGTTGACATCTCACACCATTGGCAGAAATCGTCACTTTCGCTCACTGCCTATCTATATTATCGTGCGTTAGCATGATGTCTGTTACTCAGGCTAGGCTTTTTCCAGATCATGCTCAAGTGTGGAAAATGAATTGCATTCTGATGGTGCACTATTCGAGAAACGAGTGTATGCAAAACAGTCTCGGGTGTACTGAGCCAATAACCCCTATTTCATTCATGTTCTGTCTCAAAAGTGCTCGTAGACAGCCTGGTGAATATCCTCTTTGTCTTCTGTCATCATCATGCATGGCAACTCTTCATTGAGACAAAGTCTTTCTTCTCAACAAGCAGTAGCCAGAAGTTTTGTGAGAAGCTCAATCGCGGATCAATAAGGCTCATACATCGGCATCACCTTGATCCAGATCATCTTGCTTGTCTCATCCAACAAAGACTGCAAGGCGAGCTCAGGAGTACGACAGACTTCCCCAGTAGCAATCATGTCGTCACCATCCACGGCTCTTGCTGACCACTGATCGCCAGTCGAAGATAGAAGTGTGATGACCGAGAGGGACCTGTTGGCAAAGAGGAAGTTGGAGTTGTCTGGATTTTGTCAGTTGTCTTGCATGAGAAGGATGGAATGAGAAGTTCTGCTGACCAATAATTTGGGCACGGAGACCTAGGATGTTGATGTTGGGTTCGGCCATTGCTTCAAGGAGACCTTGAGTGGGGTTAAGAAGGTGATGAAGGATGCTGTGGGATGGCTGAGAAGATAGAGATGTGATGCATAGGTATGCTTACACTTTCATTCGATCTGGAAGACTTGATATACCCGTATGATAGATATGTTGTTCTGGTATATTCTGGCAGAAGATGTCCGGGTCGGATAGCTGTAGAGAACACAGAGCAATTCTACCAGAAATTGCCAGATGAGAGACGAAGTACGATCTTTCATCGGGTGTTTCTAGCAACCATTGTCAATCAAAGTGTCCAGCTGAAAGGCCTTACGGTGTGGACTGGGGGGCGTAGGTCCTTCGGCGTCAATATCCCTAAGCACAATAATGATGCTGATAGTGGGCGGATGAGACTGCTGAGCACGAATATCGTGCAGATGTAGAGAATCTCGTGATGTTGATGTTCCGTCTCCGAACGATAGAGAGTGAGAAGACGACATGCACAAAACAATGGGTTGACAATGGACCCCTGGTGGTACCTAGATATCCTGCGAGGTTGTTAAGGTTGAAAGACATGATATGATTCTTTTCGTGGTACTCCTTAGACTACAGGCTTTGATGAGCACCGGCGGAGCTACGCTTTGTACAATTTGTTTGTCATCGCCAAAGTGGCAAGCCCAGACTGCGGTAAGAGACAAGCAAAGTATACATCACTAACAAGTGACTATGAAAGCTGTCTTGGCTGCATAAAATAACCCCTTCTTATAAGTCGCTGACACGCTCTCTTGCTTCTTTCCGATTTTACCAGACAACCATTTCAGAAGAATATTCATCACACAAGAACTACTATGGCGACCTCCATCGCGAACATGACTTACCTGCGCGCTCAGATCAAAGGCACGTATCTATTTGCACAAGTAGATTCTACCACGTCCACTAACGCTTCTCCAGAGAATGTCCTCTTCATCCATCCCAACCTCGGCGAACCAAACATCTCTATTGCTACCCACGACAATCTCTTCTGGGTCCTGGCCGAACACAAGAACAACGGCTGGCTCTGGAACTCTGCTAAGGGATTCGAGAGTGATGAAGCTGCGCTGCAGGCCATGTTGAAATCCCTGAGTGCTCAGGTCTGGCAGAAGGCTAAGGAGAGAAACCTCACACTTCCAAAGTGAAGACACGTTGCTTTGACCACAGGTACGGACATTGAACCCCTGTTAGATCACGCATGAGCTCAATCTGTACCAGCATCCTCCGAAAATTTGCAATTTCGAAAATGAAGACCTATCAGAGCTGGCAGGACACGTCTGACCGCGAGAGTCTATAGCAGTCACGAACAGACGTCGTCGTCTGCTTTCTTAAGCCTCAAGTCTTCCGTAGACAAAATTCAGCTGACTTTCTCTTTCCATGTCCATGACCGTTGATTGATGAAGCTACTGTATTACTTTACCAAGCTTCTTGGGCAGTCAGTAGAGACAATCACTTATACGTTTTCGAGGGTAGATATGTGAAACGTGATTTGTACAGCCCATTCAGTTCTTTGCGTCGCTGAGAGAACGGCAGATCGATATCATTGCTCCGTCTGGCATAGCCAGAACATTTCTCTCACAACAATAATTGTACTTTCACCGAGCTTTGTCAATATTTTGAGATAACCCTCAATTGTATCATGAACTTTCAACTCAATTTTTCAAAGACACCCTGAGTGCTATATGCTAGCTAAACTGATTTTCACACCCGATGATTGGGAGAGTTGGCACAATTGGTAAGACCGCTCTATAATGCCAATCTAATAAAACTCCTGGAAGTCCTTGGTTCGAACCTCGGATGTAGTGGAACATTATGTTCTTTCTCTCTTGCAAAGGTAGAATACTTTGCAGGCAGGTAGGGGTTTTCCCAGGCGGCTGAAAAGCTGACCTGGTTTTTTGCTCACTTTTTGATGCAATGATAGGCGCTGCTTTGCATCTTGTGGTGGTCTGCTTTCATGTCACACTAGGCTTTGATACTGCAGCATACGGGTCTCTAACCAATCTTGAGGTGTATACATGCATTCTGTAAGCTTGGTTTTGAGAATCGGCAAAGGATTCACCGGAGATCCTTAGTGCTGTGACTTGTGAACCAGCTATTTTTTCAAGTGTGTCTCGTGTTCTACGCTGGCTATGTAGCGTGGATGTTGGTGACTTGACAACCATTGGCCTTATGTGCCAAAGTGAATCTTCTGACGAGACATCAGGCGGACGAGTTTGAGACTTTTCAGCAAAAAAGGCTCTACCACTGTAGTGTCTCAGATCTGGTATGCAATAGATGAAGTCCAGATACAACCATTTTCGCTTGCAGAGTCTAGGAACGAATAATGAGGGTTTCAGTGTTTGTCTTTATTGTCTTAGAAGTTGATGCAGAACAAGAAATTCTGGTAAATATCTGAAGAAGGTCTTACGAATGCTATTTCTGAACACGACAATGAGCATAGGTAACACTCCTTACAAAAGCGAACGACTCGTCTGTTGAATGAACCCCGTTATACTCAAGCACTTTCGTCAACAATTCTCTGAGCACTTTGATCAAGAATCCTCCAAGCGATTTTCACCATCAACCACAATGTCGTCGTGGACGAGACAAGCTATCCTTCGTGAGTCCAGCAGTTTCGCGAGTACAATCCCGCGATAAAGACTCCTCGCTAACAGTAACAGAGCTCTATCGTCACCAGTTCCCAGATCGTGGTGATGCCAGAATCATCACAGACAACGAAGCAGGAACATGGACGGTGTGGATCTACTACGACAATGAATTGCAGGAATGCTTCAGCTACGACATGAACAGCGAACAAGAAGCTCTCGATGATGTTCTGAAAATGCTGAGAGAAGACAAGGATAATGGTCCTGGTGACTCCGAAGGTTCTGATGACTCGGAAGACTCAGATGACTCTGATGATTCTGAGGGCTCTGGAGACGAGGAGAAATCTGGATACGGGGAGGAATCTGAAGACGAGGAGGAATCTGAAGACGAGGAGGAATCTGACGAGGAGCAATCCGACGATGAAAATCTGCACGACTCCGACTCCGAAGATCCTGATGATCAGGGCGACCGTTTCTATCTCTCAGACGACGAGGAAGACTTTGATCCGAGGGACAACCATGGTAACCCTCACTGTTGGGATGAATCAGACGACTCTTACGGTTTCTCAAACGGTGTTGGCCAAGTGGGTTCTTACGAGCGCTGTTGGTAGTTGGAAGGATCCGACACACGCTATTCATCTTTGCTTCTGACCTGCAAACAAAGAGAGGGCTAGGAGTGGCATGTTGTGCTTTCTGCTTTTGTCTATACGGGTCTTTTTTGGAATTAAGGAATGAATGCAACAACTAGTCTGCAGGCGGACTGGTCTTCGTCATGCACTGGACTTCTTCTGTCCTATCTTCTGGCAAAAATATGCTTTAATTATGTGTGAAAGGCCACCAAGGCTTCAGACAGACACGGGTGGGTTCGCCGGTGATATCCAGATCTTGTGCAACAACTATAGCGAACCTCATCTTATTCTAACTCATGGTTAAGTCACTAATGATGCCTAAACACCATCAACTCTATTTAGTTCTCTTTGTCCCCTAGTACAGTCACATATCTTCATATACAATTCATGTTTCACTGCCTCTGCCGCTGGCCCAAGGGAAGAACACCACCCTTAAAATCTCCCAATATATATATATGGATAGCTGATGTAGCGCGGAAGAACCCTTGAGTAGTGTGCAATATACTTTGGAGCCTGTGACTGGTGTTCAATCTAATGGTTCTAATGAGACTGATGAATTTGATGAGACTGACTGATGAGAAGAAGATATAATATAAGTGTGCAAGAATGTAAAATCTAACCACCACGACCAGAAAAATGATCATGGTGTTTCTCTTTCGACCAATTGAAAACCACAAACAAACGCTAAAGTATAACCGAAACGCGAAGACCATGCTCGTCTCTTATTGTTTACCAGCATTGCTGACGATGTAGTCGATCCAGTCAAGGCAGTCCTTAAGAGTGAAGCCCTCGGGAATAGGCTTGGCAGTACCACTAGGGGCAGCTCCAGTTGCGGTGGCAGTCAGAACTGAGGTGGGGACGGCGGTACTGAGAGCTTTGACGGCGCTGGTCAGGTCTAGGCCTGTCGGAGCATTGTCAGCGCTTGTGCTTGTAGCGATGGTAGAGCTCACCATTGTGTTCGCAGCGGCGGAAGAGCTCTTGGTGAGAGTGATGGTGGTTGTGCAGGACGAACTGGAAGCAGCAGGGGACGAAGCATCAGTTACCTTGTTCTCGCCAGGAATGCACTGCGAGTAGTAGTCGTTCTGGACCTTGCAGGTGTATCCTGAAACACAGGCAGTAGCACCAGTGAAGCCCTTTCCACCACACTGACCCCAGGCAGCGACAGAACCACTAGCTGAGCTGGAGGAAACGGGAGCAGCGCTGCTAGACTTGACAATAGTGGCCATGGTAGTGGGTTGAGCAGCAGATGAGGCGGCCTCGGTAGAGGTGATAGGGGCCTTGGCGGGGGCACTCGAAGAAGAGGCAGCAGAAGAGACGGGAGCGGCGCTAGATGAGGCAGCCTTGGAGCTAGCAGGTGCGGCACCAGAGCCCGATCCACTGACGGTGAAGTCAATGCAGGATTCGTAGGTCTGATCAACCGATCTGGCATCCCAGAAGTGTTGGAGCACACAAGCACCGGGGGTAGAGCACTTGCTGCCAAGATCCTCAGGGATGGTGACTTCGAAAGAGGTCTGGTCGGCAGGGATAGCCGAAGCGCTGGAGGCGTAGACGTCCCATGAGATCAGAGGGGTGCCAATGATAGTGTTGGTGGCGGTATCAACGACAGAGACGTTGGCAGTACCATCGTGGGGGGCACGAACATCGAACTTGATAGGAACCTTTTGTCCGGGAGTGTAAGTCTCGACAAGATCCTTGTTGTCTTCGTACTTGTAACCCTTGCAGAGCCAGATTTGACACTTCTCAGCGTTGTAGTCGCTCTGAGTCTTGGCAACCTGGAGTTCGCCCTGAATGTTGCCGTAGTTGTCACCGGCCTGGTTGTAGTAGACTTGCTGACCACAGGCAGCCTCGAAGGCATCACCAGGCATACGAGCCTTGGGAGAAGTGATGAAACCGTGACCGCGGACGGTGGTGGCCATACCGGCGAGAGCAAGAGCAGCAGTAGAGTACTTCATTTTGAGTGTCGAAAGTCGAAAAACTTGTGGTTAGAGAATGAATCGGCTGAAAGCAAAGCACCCAGTGCTAAATGTCGAAATAATGAATGAGTGTCGGTGGTCACAGACCGTGAGGGAAAGAATGGACAGGTGCGAAAGTTGCGGTTGATTCTGAGCAAAGAAGCACAGAGAGCAAGCAGAAACCTACATATACTTGAGGTACCCTCGCAAAAGGCAGTGCCAGGAGGTCTGATCTAGGGCAAGTTTATTGTGGTATCCACTGTTTCATGCAACAACGAGAACCATACGCGATGCTATTGACCCGGACCGATCGTGCAGACTGCAAGCATTGGTGTTGGTAAAGTCCAGCTCGCTTCTGTAAGAATGTTGTAGATAGATGACAAGATGCGGCTCTTGCACATGCGCCGCAACTCCTGGCTCATCTCGCGTGTTCGACATCAGCGCCAACAAGCGCTCCCGACGCTTGTCAGCGATTTAACCGAGCAGCGTTCACATAACGCCATATTTTCGAAACGTAGTTGTCAGAAGAAGACGTTCTGGGGCAGGTTCGTGCGGTAATAAGGAGGCATTCCACTTGTTTCACCTTAAAATCTGGTGGAGTCGATGCCAAGCAAACACAAGGCGGATTCTGCACCATCATCGGAAGATCCACTTCGCGCTCGAACATCATCTCGTCAACCAAATTCAGCGCGTCGCTAGAATACGATTGTGACTGCCTCCAACGACTGTGCATTCACGGATTTCTAGCATACCGAGATTGCTTCTCCTGTTTCTTGAGACGCTTCGTTCTCGCGCCGAAATCCACAGATCAGGAAATCTCGACGTCAACGACAGGTGACGCGCTACACCATGGCTCCAGTGATCGGATTGTCACACATCACGAATCCGCTTGCGACACCGGACCAACTACAGACAACAGCCTCTCAGCTGGATAGAATTCCCGCTGATTTGGAAATCTCGATAAAATTCGAAGGTTCAAGGCTGATCCAAGCCGCTGGCATTCTGTTGTATCTTCCTCAAGAACTTATTGCAGAAGCCATCATCGTCTTCTCCAGATTCTGGCTAGGCCCTGAAGGTGGAAGCTTAGCTGAGTATGCTGCCAAGGTATGCATGTTAAAGGATGGCGGTCCGGACGTGGCTCAGATTTGCCGGCAGCAATGACATAGCTTTCAACCAGCAGTCTACACTTGAGTCCGTGTCCTTCTGGCTGCAGGCTTTGACCTGGAAAATGACGCTTCGCAATTCTATGGGACATTCGAAATGTGATGACTGACCTTCCCTCATGCCACCGATTAAAGAGGCTGTGGATTAAAGCTTGGGTCACGTCTTCGCCGCCTTCCGGAGCTTCATTAACTTGCCGTTTGCTGACTCTATTATTCAGGATGTCATTGCCGCCTCGCTATATTTGGTCACTAAGCCTTCCGCGCACCCAGTAAGCCCTAGACGACTATTGAGCGTTCTAGCATATTTGAATAAAGTTCGGCCATCACTCGATCTCGAGTCAGCCAGTCAAGTCGCCCCTGAGGATTGCTTCCTATCAGAAGGCACCTATCAGGATGGGCGACTAGCACTTATCCAAACGGAAGCGCAGATGCTTCGGATTCTAGGCTATCAAACCCATGTGTCTCTCCCGTACGCGATCTGCATCAACTACTTGCAAGCGCTGGATGTATTTACGACATCCGAGAATGGACAGGCTTTAGCGAAAAGAGCATTTGCACATCTCAACTCGGCTCTGTTCAGTCCACAACTTCTCTACCTGACACATCAGCCTCCATCCCTCGCTACGGCAGCTATTTACCTTGCCGCCAAGGAAATAGGGGTCAAGCTTCCCGGCGAGGAGTGGTGGGAGGTCTTTGATGTCGACAGGGAAGAGCTTGGCTTTTTGGTTGTAGCATTGATCTCCATGGAAGGTTTTATCGCAGAAGAGGTACAGAAGTGGGAAAAAAGCAAGGTCCCGCTAACGCTTGAAGACACACAAGCCTGGATTGATCGAGAGGCACGGGTTTAGAGTCCTCGCAAGAGTTCGGCCACCAGAGTGTTGAACTGCATCACTTTTCAACATACGGCAATTAACTTGTTCATCGGTCGAAATGGCATTACACCAAGAGGGTTGCAGGATCTCTCTCCCATCTTGTCTCAGACATTTCAAGACACTTAAGGAGTTGATGCGAACAACAATGAAAACAGTATTTAGGTTTCACTAGAAATAGCTCCCTCGACGAGACATGAATCTCATTGTTCTCTGTCAATATCATTCAAGGTCCCCAGCTCTTTCTCTTTTTTTCGACACTAGCTGCTCCTACTAGCTGCAAGAAAATGTATCACCACGCAAACACCAACATAAATCCATTGCAGTCGTCCGATCATGACTCGGAGTCCACCAAATCGTCCGAGATCCGACGAAGACAGATCCCTCTGGCCTTCACGAATACAGAGTGGGGCAAAGAGTATGCCGCAAATCCGAACTGGGAGCATGAGAATATGGGAAGGTGCAACCCAGCCAACCGCCGAGGATCGCGGTTTCGATCTGAGCCAGATCCCAAGGTCAACAGATTGACGTCGGTGTCAGTACCTTCGAATGAAACTTCAGAGATAGGGTCCGCAAAATCTTCTGCAGAGTCCTCTTCACCGACTACTGTCCCTTCAGTACAGTCGACAATGGCAGCATCCTCTCAGGAGTACTCCGTTATGGTAGCTTGGAACTTCTTTCGTCGCACTTTCCCACAGACTACCAGCCCCACTAGTCCCAATGCTTCAGTCGCTGAGCATAGAACATCTCCTTGTCCACAACATGAAGAGACTATTGTGACGGGTCCATGGCTGGAAATGTTGATGAGATGGGATGACTTTGAGCAATGGCGGTTGAAGATGTTGGAGCAACCGTGGTACTTGCCTGTCACTCCTTGACTTGCTCGACCAAGGCAGTGTTTTGTGTATGAAGAGCTCATCACAACAATCCATAGTGGCGTTGATGATCGGCAGAGATCCTGGGAAGAGACGAATATAATGTACCAACCGCAGATAGAAAAACCTACAATGCTACTCGGTGAAAATATGAATTTAGCCACATTTTCTTGGGGATTGAAGACTACCGAGTGCGGAAAGATGTGTCTGCTTCGAGGAATCAACTTGACAGGGTTGCCCAAGACTATGTTTCGTGTACCCGACTTTGATATAGAATCTCTCGAGACTCTACTCATATATCATCGATTCATGAAACATCTCATAGTCTCCAGACTCAGCCCGATACAAAGTTACGCTGTCAAGATTAGTCAAGCACTTTCTGCGCTTTTGGCCTCATAGAAGCAGAACACTAGTGCTCGCCTTGGTCATGACAGGTTGACGTCTCGGTTTGGTTACATTCCGTAGCAAGGTTGTCCTAGACTGGTTCGTATATTAAGCGTTGATACAAGTCGTTACTGGCTTCGATGGAGTAAAACACAACTGGAACTAACATAAGAAGCGCTAAACTAGCAGTTGATGCATACTTCACGCTACAGCTCTGTCTATTAGAAAATTCGACCACACTTTCGCACACACCTCCTCCCTGCACCATGAACCAAGCTCAAGACATCTACAGTCTCATGTTTCCAAAATCTCTCTCAATGTCGCCAGCATGGGTCACTCCTTCAGCAGCGCGATGATGCTGTCCTCCAACAACTTCACCACACTGAGGGCACCTAGCAGTCTGCATCGGCATGCCATATTCGCCAACCGTGAAAGGATGGCCATTGCGACAACGGTACCAGTGTCCTGTTCCTCTGAACTCACGCGTCATGGCAGTTACCACCTTTTGCATCTCGTCAGAGCTGACAGGCTGGTAGAAAGTGCTCTCGCGCAACATCTTCTCGATCTCTTCGATTTCTGAGGCCACGGTGCGGGCTTGAGAATGCTCTGCGCAGAAGACTCGAGCCTGTTCAAGGCGCTGTCTTGCTTGGGTGCGGAGTGTGGTGATTGCATCATTTCCGTCACTGTAGTTGTCAGCATTTTCTACCATGGCTGAGCTAAATATCTTGACATACCTTTCCTCCTCGTGTGACGAGCGCCAGGAGACTTCTAGAGCAGCAAAATGTGCCCAGAAGATGAGAGCCTCAGCTTGTTGGAGGTAATGCTTTCCCTCATCAGCAAGCTGGAACAGAATCTCGCAGTCTTTGCGATTCTTGTTGAGGTCCAGTGTCGTGGCCACATTGACGGGAAGAGCGACAGACGAACGTACGGCAAGCACGTCTGACAAGATGACAAGATCGCAACGGATCAGCAAAGATGTCGCAAGAGAACACGATCGAGTCTGCAAGATCACGCTCTCGTCAAAAGTGAAGTCTTCTTCAGTACGCTTATTTAGACGGGCGTGGCGAACCAGTGCTTGAACACGCTTGAACGGCTGTTCGTTCTTGTTAACAAGGCCTCTGAACTCGTTGAGCTTCCATCTCAGCTCGACAATCTCTTTATATCTGGATGGAGACATAGTAGTCCTGATGGTATGAATCTGCTGGTCTCGAGATCTATACAAGTGGAGGCTCGTTTGTGCGGGTCTTGCATCCTCAAGACTCTTCTGCAAGACTTTCTGTGCCTTCGAGAAAGATCCGTAATACTCGATGTAGTAGTTGTTAGACCAAGTGATGAATTTTAGCGTGCTCTGAATAAGGAGAGCGCGGCGAACGACTCTGCCAAATCTGGGGACGCCGCGGAGGGAA
>Ga0181464_1000088_pt1 | contig 16536 bp, 9 predicted proteins | sample InSIn2gowninarea_FD_119074 | JGI IMG/M metagenome (GOLD analysis project Ga0181464, IMG submission 119074) | Clean room microbial communities from NASA Spacecraft Assembly Facility at Jet Propulsion Laboratory, Pasadena, California, USA -... ...
AGATGGTTCCAAAATTAAGATTCGATTGGACGCTATAAAAGGTTTGGTGGAAACCACTCATTATCTTACCAAATCTCTCAATTCCTGCATAATAAAGAGATTACCTTCTAAACCTAAATAGATAAAAGTGGGCATATATTGAAAGAAAGCAGGTAAACATGAAATTAGAAAACTGTATTTTCAGTCCTAGAAACTTTGAAACGTGGTTGAAATTTAAAAACGAGGATTTCTCAAAGTGATTGATTGTTTTATTGGTGATTTTTTATTTATTTATTGAATAAATATGTATAATACCAAAATGCTATAGATAAATCAGTTTATGAAATTAGAAAACTCTGTTTTTTCAGTCCTTGAAACTTATAAACATTTTGGAAAGAAGGAAAAGAAAGAAGGTTAAAAAGTGATTTATTGGTTATTGGTTTTTATATATGGAAAAATTATAGATAGTACTAAGAAGTTATAGATAAACTAGTTTTTAATATATGTTTTATTAATGTGTATTTCTTATCTAATAAACTTTTAAACTAAAAAAATATTATATTTGAGTTTTGCAAAAGAGACGTTTTAGAGAGAAAATACAAATGGTAAGTTTTTTAGATGAATTTTACTTGTAACATTGTTATACTATTCACAGTTAATAAAAATTATTTAAACTTAAAAATAAATAAAGAAAAAAACTAACAATTACATTACTCTTTAAGATATCCGAATTCAAATTACAACTTGGTAACTATGTATTTTACCATTTGGTGCCCCTTTTTGAGGCAACCCTCTATGTCATTTAATCCTCTGGTCATTAAGTGAGATACCTACACTTCTCATATTAGCAATATATGCATCCCATTCAAAAACATCCACCCTAGGCAGCGAAATGTCCCTAGCACAAATCCATGATTGTCGGTCAATACAAAGTTCATCATGTAAGAAAATCTATTTAAGAAAGATAATCTCTTTATTATGCAGGAATTGAGAGATTTGGTAAGATAATGAGTGGTTTCCACCAAACCTTTTATAGCGTCCAATCGAATCTTAATTTTGGAACCATCTCCTCCTACCTCCCAACGAACAAATCCCATTAGCCATAGTATGTTTTTCATCATAGTTTTCCATATATATGATGAAATTGTCTTCCTCTTTGCCCCTCAAGAAACACATGCAGTGAAATATTTCCCATACATATAGTTGTCTTTAATGACTATTGAACATATTCCAGTCCCTGTAGCTGCCCTCCGCATGTTCTTTATGGTTAGTGTTATTTTAAAGGAAAAAGGATCAACGATTCCCCATCCACCTTCCTCCATGGGCCTAGCAATGAGAGACCATTTAACTAAAGATACATCCTGTGAGCTAATGTTCCAACCCAAATAAAATTCCCCATGATGGATTGTAACTTTTTAATTACCTCCCTTGGCAATAGAAAAAGGTGGATTTAGTATACCGCTATATTTTGTAGAACAAATTTTAACATGATCGTTCTACCTCCCATAGTCAGCCAACGGTGTTTCCAACAATCTAGCTTCTTGTGGAACCTGTCAACTAACCAATCCCAATATTTGGTGCAATAGTTTTTAGGCTTTAGGTTGAAACCCAGGTATGAGAGGCCCTCATCAATATGTCTGATACCAACTCCGAATAGTAAACTGATATCCTTAATCATTGTACCTCCAATTCCATTATGAATGAGAATTGACTTCAGTCCATTCATCCATAGACTCGATGCCCTTCCAAAGGATGAAATGGTGTTATGAATAACAGTCCATTCAAAAATGATAACATGTCCACTGAAATGGAGGTCATAAACGAACATCAAGTAGGTGATCTCAATCCATCTAAATACTCTAGAGATTGATCCTGAACTCTACCATCCTGCACTTTTCTGCTTAGGTTATTAGTAACCATGAGCAACAACATTGGAGATAGAGCACATCCCTACCTCAAACCCATATGGGGCGAGAAGAGATGGGAAAGGGGTGCATTCATGATGACAAAAAAATTCGTCTTTATGCAAGCCATAATCCAACCAATATTAGGTGAGGACATACCTTCTTTGATCAAAATCAATTTAAGAAATTCCTAGTCAATGCAGTCATATGCCTTGGTCAAATCCACCTTGAGAAGGAAAGACTTTAGATTCTTGGATTTAGTGGAGTGCATGATCTCCTGAGTAATACCAATTGCATCTTGAATCTATGTACCCTCTATAAAGCTAAATTGTTCCTCAGTAATATGCTTAGTCAGAATCTGATTCATCCTTCTAGTTATTAGTTTAGATATCAATTTATACATGGTGTCACAGAGTGATATCGGCCTAAAATTTGCAAATCATTCATGACTTTCCATCTTTCTGGTGACATCTTATTGGAAACGAACACTTACCTCTATTGCCCCAGGGTACACTGATTTGGCTCCTTTGTCCAACTCGTCTGATAACATGTGCATCATTCTCTTGAGTGCGTCTAGACCAGCAACATACTGATGCATAGTGTTTGCGCTGGTGGCTATGCGCATTAACTAATCAAAGTACGTGTCTAGATCCAGTCGGCTTTGATTCTTTGTCACTGCCTTGGTGAGTGTCCCAATAGATGGGATTGCATGCGCATGCACAATAACATCCATGCTTCTGAACACCCATGCATGTGAAGCCTGTAAACTGTTGATGAGCTGTGGGAGTTCCTCATAGTTTTGAATCTGACTCCAGATGCATGCCTTCAGCTCTACAGCCTTGGGCTTCATCAACTTCGAAAAGTGTAACGGGGCTCCTTTGTATCTCATTGTCCATGTCTAAATGCGGTTGATGACAGTGTCCAAATTTGAAAAGATGTGTGCTCTCCTAGTATAACATTTATGCCAACCATTGAGTTGGAGAACTAACTTATGCATGGTGCCAAATATCAAATACAACATTCGCATGACTGTCTCGAGAGACAATACCTCATTCAGTATTTCTCTCTTCAACTCTGCTCTGGAGGATGCTGTAATATGTTCTCCTCCTTGCTTGGTCATCTGTAACTCCTTAGCCATTCACTTGTTCTCTGCTATCAAGAAGCGAACACTCAAGCTGGTAGCTTCAGCATATGCTCTCGTAGCATCAACCAATTCCTCTAGATGCTTACGGGCATCGGATAAGATCACTTGTTCTTCAGACTACTCATAATGTCTACTTTGTGCCAGTTGCTCGAATGAGTCTACTGCCTGTATGGGTGTGGTTTCATCACTCTGTGTATGCTTCACCTCTTGCTATGTCTATCGCTACTGTGCTTCCTTCTCCTTGCTACAAAATAATAGTTCTTCCCAGAGTTGATGCTTCAACTCTTGCAATGCCTTCACTGTTTCCTCCATCCTCTGTTTATCTCTCTGCCTTTGCATGTTCCTCTTGTCATGCTATCGTCTTTTTGCCTCTATCTCCAAAGATGCTTTCTCCAAAAGTGGGCCTACTTTGAATTTGTAGCTTTGTTATACCTCTGCACTATCAACAATGTTTCTCTTGCCTTTGTCATACTCAAGTACGTTATCCCCTACTGCTGTTGATGATGGTGCTCTCCTAGATGCTACTTCGCTAACCATTCCACAGCTATGCCGACCAATTCATTGAGCTTAGAGAAGCTGTGGCAATATCTCCATGGGTCTTCCTCGACCCATTGACACGTCCCTTGGATATAAGAAAATTTCTCTCTTACGCAATGGTCCTTTACGAGGAAATGCAGGTTGTATGGATTGAAGAGTCTCGAGCCGAAAGTAAATCTTTTGAACTCTTCTGTCTTGGAATCAACATGCTTGAGATTATGTATCTCATACAACCCGATCCGTAATGGAAGAGCGAGTCAGGATGCCTTCTTCTTCCAATGCAGTCTAGCTGACAGTCCTGTCAAGATGTGGTACGACACTTCTTGCATGACAAGCTTGTCCATGGAAAACTTTGTTTAAACATGCAGAGGCTTATTTGTGTTGTACATCCGTATGAAGGTGCCAAGAGGTGACGCATACCAATCCCCTATATCGATCAATGCCTCCATTACTGCCTGTGACATGCAAGGTGGATCCTACTCTAGTACCATCTTGTACACTAGGGTGACAAAATAGTTTGACAACTGTGTGATGACTCCATCGAAGTTGCATTCGGAAAACAGACTACAGTAAATGTGTATAGATGTTTCCATTGATATTCATGTCTAACACAAGCCTCAGAATTGTTCAAGGGAACAAATTGCAACTAGAATGTATGCAAACATGTATATCACTACTTGTTGACCTTTGGGTGGCTGTCAGGCTCCTGTTACATGTTCCTTCATCATGTGAGCCAACATGTTGGACCAGTTGCATGGTTTTCCTTCACGAGCCAGTTGGTCCAACACTGTGGGAAGGTCTTAGTGCTCTTTTGGGTGTACAAGTGACATGAAAAGATGAGCAAGTACTGATATACCTTTCGTAGTATCTTCGTCTTGTAACCTGGTTGGGTGCCATCCTGAACTATCTAGATCTTTCACCCAGGTCTTCAAGATATCCCTGGAGTTTGCATTGTTGTTGCGTCTACTGAAGTGCATCTCTATTATGATCACCAGTTGTGATAAGTGTTACATCTGTTGATAGTCTTGTGCCGTGAAGGTAGAAATCATTGTCCCACTGACACTACTTAATGCCATCATCTCGGGATCAGTGTGCGAGATGATCCAATGTATCATGTCCATGCATGGAAATGCGAGATAACAAAATGCAATCTGATATAAGCCATACTTGTGAATATTCACATAAACCTTGCAATCTTCAAGATCTTCACCAAATGCTCCTAAGAATGCATCATTGATATCTTGCCATTTTAACTTGATGTCTTTGCCTACGAGCAAGTTGGTGTCTTCGTAAATCAGAAAAATCATAAACACTTGCTCAACTGCATCTCCAGTTGCACTCTCGTCGGTGTCCTTCGACCATGCTCTCTTGGAGGCCATTGAACCTAAACTGCTAAGAGATGGATGAACATGTGCTATGCATGGAGACATGGTGACATTCATGGAAAGCTATATTTTAGTTGAAAACCCAACAAAACTTGAGGACTGACAGGAAACATATGGAATGGATTGCATAATTTTCACCGGGGCACTAGGAAACTGACTGCTAAAATTGTGAAAAAGATAGCCCAAACTATCTAAAGGCTGGTTGGTTACTAGAATTAGGTAGTGCACAATCTAGGCTAACCTGTTAGGGGCTGAGATTGCACAATGCACAATTTCAGTCAGCAAGGCATGCAAGCCCAAGGGCTACATTATGCAATTTTCTAGCCCACCAAAGCACCGCCTCTTAGAATTCCACATGGCAAGCCTAGAGTATAGTGTTTGGCCAGTTTTGCGTATTTTCTAGGAGGAAGGTAGAGCCTTCCCTCTTAAAAATGCACAATTTTGTCCGGGCAAGGAAAGGCCCAGGCCAAGGTTTCCCAAACCCGTTGATAGGCAACTGAAAACATGTGAATCTTCAAATGCATGGAGAAAGTAAGTGTAAGAAAGAGTGAATGATCATTCATGTAAACAACAAATTCAAGATTTAGAAAATGGGAAAACATGCATGCGTGTGAGATGGGTCGCCGTATCGGCAACCGTTGGTGCAAAACAGTGCCATGCATGTGACAACAGTGAGATGCAAACAAAAAGTGAAATGGTTCTTATATAGTCTAACATGCATGCAAAGGACAAAAAACATTCACAGAAGTTAAGCAGACAACACTCACACAAGACTAAACACAAAAGGTGATAGAAATGTTGCAAAAGAGATGTAAAGCGAACTTACCTGGAAATAGTTAAGCAGAATGTGCCAAAGACTCCTAGATGTGTTGTGGGATGTCAAAGCTCCAAGATTGATGTGTAGAATGAGCTCTACAATGTTGAATAAATAAGTTTGAGGTTGATGACGCGCATGCCAAAAATCTAGGAAAAAACGACACTTGGAGGGAAGTTTCTAAAACAATATTTGCGTGTAACCTACAACTGCTAAAAATAGACCCCTAAAATCTAGGGATGTTTTTTTCATGTTTCTTTTTTCTATTTCAGGAAAAGAAACCCATGCATGAAAATCAAGTTTGTTGGGTCCTAGAGGGAACCGTCAACCTAAAAGAACATGCAACAGCCTGAAGCCTGGAAGGAAAATTTTTGGAGTTTCTGGGCTGAGCTGGGTTGGATGTCCCTAAGGGCTTGTACAATTTTTGGGGTCAATAGGTGACTGCCTCCCAAAATTACGCAATTTCTAGTTTGAGGCCTAATGCCGGGCCAGATTGTGCAATTTCCTGTGGGAAGCGTGTGTGACTGTTCTGTACAATTTTGGAGCTCAGTGGGTTGCTCAATAGATTTGTGTAATCATTGGAGGGAAGGTTGGTTCCCCTCTAGAATTGCGCAATTTCTGTTGGGAAGGTTGGTTCCCCTGTAGAATTGCGAAATTTTTTAGGGGAGCTACTAAGCTAGCAAATAACCTAATTCCAAGATGGAAGCCTATGAAGGGAGTGAAGCAAACTAACATGAATAGGCTGTCAAGCAATTGAAAACCAGCTAAAGCCTATGTACTCGACAGTGAAAGGCATGCTGCTAAGGATGCTTGGTAGGGAGGCTTCAAAACAAATCTAAGGAAAACATTTGGAGGGTAGTTGTAGCCGTTACAATAGTGTTATAAATGTACTAAACTAGATAAATATGAGATATGTGAAATATACCCTTTCATTATGATAACTAGGGGAGGAATTGGAAACATAGTTTTGACCCATTTTGAGGAAGATTTATGGATCTAGCTTTGGTTGTTCACCCAAGATTGCATGATGACTTGGGAAGTCTCAAGGATGGGAGAGACATTAGGCCTTCATTTTGAGGTCTTTACTACTATCATAAGTGTGTTTTTTTCCCTTTCTACTCACTCTTAGAGCATATTATCATTCTTCTTTTGTCACAATCACTTGCATTATGGTCATCACATGCTGATGAGGCATGATGTTGTTAAATTAAACATGTTTACTTTATTTTTAATGAGTTATTGGAGCTATATCTTTGTTCTTCTATTGTGAGTGTTGAATCATGTAACCTAGAAAATATCTAATAACCCAAATCATTAGTTGTCATATCTATGCACCCCTAGGGTAATATATGCCACATGGTTTTTGTTGCTAGATGAGTTGAGATGGATCAATGTTGGTGTTTCAAGATGACTCCTAGGTGGCTTGAGATGGCTCCCAAGTTAGACAAGGAAGGCACCAACTCACACTCAGTGCTCCAGTCAAATGAAAAGTGCAACTGCATACAACATAGTAACAATTGAATATTTAGCTAACTTCAAGGTTTTGGAAAGTGGCATGCATATTTTTATGCATGCCCCATCATGAAAATATCATATGAAACATACAAGTATTTACCCATGTCAACGCAAGTTGTATTTGTTAGTGGGATCATGCTCTACTCTTTTGACGGACTATAATTAGTTAACAAATCCGTGTCCTTAGGAGCTATTATTGCTTCAATACACCCTTCCCTATATTATATAACCTCTATCAAAATTAAAGGTTAAAGGTCAATATTAGTCAAGGAAACAATCAATCTATGTATTGTAGAGTTGTTCAAATAATCTAATATGTTGGTGTATATTGCAGTTTAATGACCAAACATTGTAAGATGATCCAAAAATACAATTTTATCATAGGTTATTAAATTAGAACAAAATAATTATTAATTTAAGATATTAAATTAATAATTATTATTCTAGAATGTTTAATTATTTAATGGAGACTTTTAGAATTAGCATATTATTGTAACTAGATATGACTCTCCAAATCTGTCGTATCTTAGGCTCTATTTTAGGAGATTTATTAGCTACTTGGTTTTTATAGCATTTATTGTAAAAGGACACTTGTTATTTAATAAGTGATCCATAATTAGAGGTAGTTAGGACATGGAGCTTATAAATAGCTCATTGCAAGAGTGTTTGTGTGGTTCGGGTGTAAACTCTTGCAAAATCATATTATGTAACTGTTTTTTTTTTTATTAATAAAATTATGTGTCTAGGGACACTTCTGCCATTATTGTGGTATCAGAGCTCCAGTAATGCTGCAGTTGATTTGAAGAAGAAATTCCAGCAGTTGATTTGAGGAGGAGATTCCAGCTCTATCAGATCGTGGAAAAACTCAACTCCGTTGAAGTGATCAGCAAAAGATTGGTATGAAATTTGCAAAAAAAAAAAAATTATTGATTTTAGATCTGCCAATTCTAAAATCATTTTTTAAAAAGCTGCAAATGCAAATCTATATGATTTTTTCAAATTGTTTGAGTGAATTAAAACAAAAAAAAGAGGACAGCGCTGTATATTTTAATGTTTTTTTGAAAAAGTCCTTTTAAAAACATTTAAATCGATGCATATTTATGGAAGTTTCAAGTTGTTGGTTGTTTTGGCCGTCTTGGCGATTATGTTGCGGTGATGCTTGGATTCGTTGAAAGGAAATGTCACAAGCCGAGAAGCATTTGTAGAAGACAACAGATTTCAGTGTTGTCGAATGGTGTATTTAATCTCTGTAATTGATTGATTGAAAGCCGGCTGCATCTTTTAAATAACTTTCATACTTTATCGAGTATGGCACAATCAAAAGATTGTGGGCATTGAAAGACTTGACATTGCAGAGCTGATTTACTGTTGATAACTCCATATGTGATGGCATACTAAAGAATGAGTCTTTTGGCCTTTGAATTACAGTGAAATAACCAACAGCGGAATCCTGCTGGTCCTTGGGGCAATGATGATCAAATCGATCAACATACGCTTTACACTTTCTACAATATCTTGCTCGTACGAATAACCTATTATCAGAGGCTGTCTCATCATTGCCAATTGTACCAGAAAAATGGTCCACAATGCCCAAATGATCAGTTTTAGTTTCTGAGAAGATAGTCTGATCGATGCTCTCTGCAAAAGTATTCTCATAACCAGGATCACTTAACAGCATCCTCCACAGACCATCGCGCTGCCGACTTGATTCCACATTCATTATTCTGGTGTGTTTAAACAAAGACCATCGCGCTGCTGACTTGATTCCACATTCATTATTCTCGTATCCGCATGATTGTGTTCATACCCGTTGCAATGTGTTCGTGGTTGCCTTTTGTGTCAACGTTTCAGACATGCCTTATGTTCAATCAAGCTTTTAGTCGTTGGTTAGAAATATCTCTTATTCTTGCAGGGAACAAGCCAAACTCAGAACTATGATTTCTCTGGCGTTTGTACTAGCTTTTGCACAGTCTCTACATTATCTGCTTTGTAGCATGTATTAGTTGTGAATATTTTTTAAATTTGGAGAGATAAGGTATCTATTTTTTATGTAATGTTTTTTTTTTTTTGGAGTAATAAGGATTTTGTAATATTTGTGGAGGAATAAGGTCATTTGTAATTTTTGGAGTAATAAGGAGATATTTTTTGTAATTTGTTTTTGGAGAGATAAGTATTTTAACTCAAAGTAATTTTACTTTGAGGGGGGTAACTTTTTTTACCAGATTGTGCAAAAGCACCATTGTAAAAGTCAAAATTTGAAAGTTGCCTCGTAAAAATTTGAGAAATTGATTAGAGCCAAGTGCAAAGCTCAGTCAATTTTCTCTTGTTTTGACGACTATTCGAGGGACAAGGCCAAGCCCCGATAGATCGTGTTTTTTGCATGGTCTGTTGTGATGACTATCTTGTCATTTCTGTTCTGATTCTTGGTGCGACGCTTCAACGCTACAATGTCTAAGTTGACTAATTTGTTTTCTGATTCCAACAAACTTGAGGGCACCAAATCTTATAAAACATGGCATCGTCTCATCAAAAGCACACTCATTTACAATGAATTATGGCAGGGAATATGTGATGGAGATGTTAAGCCAAATAAACCCACAGATGCAGCTGCACTAGCAAAATGGGAAATCAAGAATGCTAAAGCCTTAGCTCTTATTAAATCTTCTGTGAATGATGAAATGTATGTCCATATAGAAAATGCTACAGATGCATGGTCTGCTTTGGAAACTTTTAAAGACCTCTTTGATACTCAGCGTGAATCAAAGAAAGTCGATCTACAATTAAAATTGTTGCAACAAAAATTAACTGAAGGCGGTGATGTTCTTGAATATATCTCAAGACTTAAGAATATTAGGCAAGAAATTATTAATGCTGGTTTTCCCGCAATTGATGATAGCTTTATGGTCACAATTGTAATTGTTGGACTTCCTTCTTCCTACACGCATTTTTTGGAGACTCTACAAGTAACTGGGAAATTAGAGAAACTAAAGTTTGATGAACTCTGTGAAATGTTGACTCAACATGACAAAACTTTTGGGAAGAAGAAGAAAGTTGGTGAAGATGTTTTTCTCACAAAGGCCAGCAGTAGTAAATCATCAGCAGACAGTTCTCGAGGCAGAGGCAGAGGGAATCAAAATCAAGCAGCACATAATCGAGGTCGAAGCCAAAGCAGAGGAAACAATTTTAACAGAGGAGGAAGAAATAATTTTCAAGGTAGAGGAAACAACCAAGGAAGAGGCAATTTTCAAGGACAAGGATATAATAATCAAGGTAGATGACAATCTCAAAATAGAAGTCAAAGCAGAGGTAGAGGACAATCTTCACGAAGAGGAAGAGACTTAAGTCAAATTGTGTGTCGAAGATGTAACAAAGTTGGCCATTATGCTGAAGATTGTCGAACTTCACTTAATAAAATTCCCAAGTTTTAGCAGCATTCAGCGCAATTTGCCAATGATCAAGATGAAGATAACTCAGAATATGTTTTTACTTCCTCACCAGCATCACAACTTTCATCCCATCTTAGAAGTGACTATGAAGATGCCTGGATCTTGGATTCCGGGGCAACTCAGCACATGACTTTTCGACGTGATCTTTTCTAGAATTTTCAAGATTGCCAACTTAATTCCATTTTTCTTGCTGATGATACAAAACATACTCCTTATGGAAAAGGAGTAGTAAAAGTTTTTCTCCCTGGCATTGGAGAAAAAATAATTTCCAATGTATGGTATGTACCCAGTTTTAAGAAAAATTTGCTCTCTTTAGTCACGATTCGACAAGCAGGACATCAGGTGATTATGGAATATGGTTTAGTCAAGATTAATTCAGTCAAACAGAACTTGAAAACAGTCATGACAGGTTATGAAGATGGAAAACTATTACGGATGAAAGGGACAGTTATTCCAAGGCATTCTGATTTTGCAGGGGCAGTGACTACAGGTATTTCACCTATAAGAGTATGGCATGTAAGATATGGACATTTGAATTTTGAGAGTCTTTCTCAATTACAGAAACAAGCAATGGTTAAAGATAGGTACTCTCAGGACAGATAATGGGGGAGAATTCACTTCAAATGAATTCAAAACTTATTGCAGTGAAAATGGCATAAGACGACATCTTACTAATGTTTACACTCCACAGCAAAATGGAGTAGTCGAAAGAATGAATCGCACTTTGTTAGGAATGGCGAGATCCATGTTAACTTTCAAGAGGTTAAGTCCAACATATTGGGCGGAAGCAATACATACAACTATCTACTTAAGAAACAGATCTCCAACTGCTTCTTTAGATGGAATCACACCTTATGAAGCTTGGTTTGGTTTCAAACCTCGAGTTAAACATCTTCGATTTTTTGGGTCAGTGTGTTATGCCTTAGTTCCGAAATAAAAACGAACTAAGCTTGACTCAAGAAGTTTAAAATGCATAATGATTGGCTATTCTGATGAGAAGAAAGGGTATCGTCTTTTGACCAATGGAAAATTCATTGTGAGCAGGGATGTCATTTTTGATGAAACTGAGAGTAAGAGTGCTGAAGAAATTGAAAATCTTCTTCACAAGTTAGAAACTAAAGGAAGTAAAAGAAATGGAAAAATGCAAAGTCAACCAACTTCACCAAATTGGTATGAACTTGATTTTCCTTCCTTTGAAGATGAGTCATCCAGTCCATCTACATCAACAACATCATCTGGGTCTTCTAGCAGTTCATCCGCATCTCCAAGCAGCAGCAGTTCTTCTGACAATGATTCTCCACATTCTTCACCTAAACGACGAACATCAGTTTATATTAATCCTCTTTACAATGATGGAGATTTTATAGAAGCACAAACAAGTGAGCACCAACTTCCGAAATGGGCAGTTCAACTTTTGAAAGATGTAAAGCCTGATGAACAGAATAAAACAGGCACCAGAAGGGCACATAGAAATGAAGGCAATTTTGCCTTGATATCAAATGATTTTACTGAACCTTCCACATACAAAGAAGCAGTAAAACATAAAGAATGGCAACAGGCTATGGTTGAAGAATATCAAGCAGTAATTGATAACAACACTTGGAAACTTGTTGATTGTCCAGCAAATGTTAAACCCATAGGATGCAAATGGGTTTACAGAATTAAGTATAATCAAAAGGGAGAACTTGAAAAGTATAAAGCACGACTTGTCGCAAAAGGTTTTGCGCAGCAGGAAGGCATTGATTATGAGGAAACTTTTGCTCCTACAGCTAAATGAAACACCATCCGATTAACACTTGCATTGGCCGCTCAGAAAGGATGGAAAGTTCATCAAATGGATGTGAAAAGTGCTTTTCTCAATGGAGATTTACAGGAGGAAGTGTATATGCCCCAACCGCCAGGTTTTGAAATTGAAGGACAAGAACATAAAGTCTGCAAATTGATTAAGCCTTTATATGGATTAAAACAAGCTCCCCGAGCTTGGTATGCAAAGATGGATGACTACCTTAAGAAAGTTGGTTTTCAACGAAGTGAATCTGATGATACTTTGTATGTGCGACAACAGGGAAAATATCTGGTAATTCTTGTTATGTATGTAGATGATTTGATCATTACTGGCAACCATGATGATCATATTGCACAGGTGAAAAAGGAGCTACAAGCAGGTTTTAAGATGAAAGATTTGGGATTAATTCACTACTATCTTGGAGTTGAAGTCTTCCAACGTCCACATCATATTTTCATTTCTCAGAGTAAGTATGCAGCAGAGGTTCTTTAGCGATTTTTCATGTAGGACTGCAAGCCCGTTCTTACCCCCATGGAGCAAAACTTGAAACTTTCAAAATTTGAAGGGGGGAAAGGTGGAGAGTACAACTTACAGACAGTTGATTGGCAGCTTGATTTATTTGACAAATACTCGTCCTGATCTATCTTATGCAGTCAGTATTCTTTCACGTTTTATGCAGGAACCACGAGATAGCCACTGGAATGCAGCCAAAAGAGTTCTTCGATATATCCAAGGAACAAAAGGTTTTGGTCTTCTTTACACAAAGACTAAAAATTTTGTACTTGGTGGATATTCTGATGCCGACTTTGCTGGGAGTATTGATGATCGAGCATCAACATCAGGTTATTTAATGAACATGGGGTCAGCAGCAGTATCTTGGAGTTGTAAGAAACAAGCTACAGTGGCCACTTCTTCAGCAGAAGCAAGGTACATTTCAGCATGGGAAGCAGCATGTGAAATTGTTTGGTTGCGCCGAATTTTGTAGGACTTGGGCATTTCTCAGGCATAAGCTACATCATTATTCATTGACAGCCAGTCAACCATCAAACTTGCCAAGAACCCAGTTTTTCATTCAAAGACAAAGCATGTGGACACCAAGTATCATCATATCATATCTCTCATTGCCAAAGATGTCCTCAAGCCAGTTTATTGTCCTTCCGAAGATCAGATCTCCGACATTTTCACGAAACCGCTTGGCAGAATAAAATTTACTAAGTTCAGGGATGAACTTGGTATTTGTTGTAATGTATCTTTGGATCATAGGGGGGAATGTTAGATGATCCAAAAATACAATTTTATCATAGGTTATAAAATTAGAATAAAATAATTATTAATTTAAAATATTAAATTAATAGTTATTATTCTAGAATGTTTAATTATTTAATGGAGAATTTTAGAATTAGCATATTATTGTAACTAGATATGACTCTCCAAATGTGTCCTATCTTAGGCTCTATTTTAGGAGATTTGTTAGCTAGTTGGTTTTTATAGCATTTATTGTAAAATGACACTCGTTATTTAATAAGTGATCCATAATTAGAGGTAGTTAGGACATGGAGCTTATAAATAGTTCATTGCAAGAGTGTTTGTGTGGTTCGGGTGTAAACTCTTGCAAAATCATATTATGTAATTGTTTTTTTTTATTAATAAAATTATGTGTCTGAGGACACTTCTGCCATTAAACATATGTGGATCCATTTTGTTGAATGTGTTTATAACTAGAAATTGCCCTTGCAAACAGAAGATCACTGAATATATTCAAATCTAGTAAATAAAGAGAAATCACTTACATAATGCCAAATTTACAGATTCTATAACATTTCCAGCATAGATTGCCTCTCAATCTTCAAAGATGCTATTTCAAGTTCAAATAGGAAGAAAAATCACGACAGAAGATCACTGAATATATTCAAATCTAGTAAATAAAGAGAAATCACTTACATAATTGCAAATTTACAGATTCTATAGCATTTCCAGCATAGATTGCCTCTCAATTATCAAAGACGCTATTTCAAGTTCAAATAGGAAATATTTGATAAAAAATATGCTCTTTTCAATATTGAACTATCTCACTTATCAAAATCTTACAGTGTTTTACCACTTTCTCTTCAGGTGATTGAATTTTCCTTTTCTTGTGCTTCTTAAAATCTCTTGGGAATTTGGATTGGTTTGCGACATATAAAGTTTATTCAAAGATTTTTCCCAATTCTTTAAGCAAATAATTTTCAATTCTTGCTTCACATTGTTCAATCAAGATTCTTTGGAAAAGTTATGACCCTACACCATGCCTAATGGAGATCCATCTTGGCTAAGACAAGGGAGTTAACTTTGGAAAAGTTATCCATCTTGGCTAAGACAAAGGAGTTAATTGTACGAAGAGCGTTTTATGATCCTTTGTGGTTTTATGACTTGAAAAAACATTCTTTAAACTATTGTTGTATTAGCCAAAATTGGAATATTAAATATTTTTTAAACACCTAATATAAGCATATTAACCTAGATTGACTTCATAATCAAAATATGTACTTGAAGTCATAATCAAGATATGTATAGTCCATAGCAAGAATGAGATGAATCATTCTACTTATATTGGTAGTCAATATTTTTAAAAACATTTGCAATGTGTTTGTTTTGTTTCCCAATATGATTATTATTAAATACTTTTTAAACCCTTAATATAAACATATGAATAATAATAAGTTTAAGTGATTGTGATTTTTTATATTGTTATAGAATTGACAAATGACATGTAAAAATAATATTAGTGATATTACATGATGTGTAATTCAACTGACTTTAACATATTAAAAATAAATAAATAAATTTACCATGAGTTATAAATAACATAATTCTATATCAAATTTATATAGAGAAAAAATAAAATAATTTAAATATTTTTTTCATAAATATCTATATAATTTAAGGTATGATAGAGATTTTTATTTCTGTCAATATTTAATACATAACTGCCATCAATCTACTTATATTTCTAATCAATATATTTAAAAATATTTCAATGGTTTTTTTATTCACCGTATTATTATTATTAAATATTTTTTAAACTCATAATATAAACATATTAACCATGATAAGTTTAAGTGATTGTGAGACAAAATACAATAATTTAAATATGTCTTTTCCAAATATTATATATAGATAATTTTTTTCTCCTTAACTTAAGGTATGATAGGTTTTTTATTTCAAAATGACACAAGTAGCATGGGATTAGAGTTGCTAGTGCATTCATTCATACTTATCCTCCACAGTTCATATTTATCCTCCCCAATCGCGAACACATAATTGTAAAAAACATACATATGTGTACCGGAGAAAGCGAGCGTATACCTTCATATTAATCAATTTGGCCATAAAAATCTGAAAGGCAAATGAAAGCGGAAGAAAAATACAAAATATATAGAAACCTAAAGAAGAAATGCTAAATTATATAGAGTAAAATGTGAATATATATATATAAACCTCAAACAGAAATGCAAAATTATGAATACAGAAACTTAAAGCAGAAATGTGAAATTATATATATAGAAAAAAAACATAAAGCAAAAATAAGAAATTATATAGATCCATTGAATGCGAAATTGTATATTGACCCTGGGGTAAATATAGTTATATATGAAATTAATATTGGAACGAATACCAAAATAAGACCACATTTCTAAATCTGATATTCCTAGTGTGCATATCTGAGATAATATGGGAGACATCTACATTAACGGTTCCTTGAGTAACATATACACAGTAAGTATACAGTAACAACGGCTGCATGCATCAAAGTGTAGCTGTAGTTGCTTCGGCTCCGCCATGGGAACAAAGGCCAACAGAATGGTGTTGTCAGAATCTTTGTATTCCAAGTTAAAAAGGCGCACCTTCATATTAATCACTTTGGCCATAACAATCTAAAAAGCAAATGAAAGCGAAAGAAAAATCTAAAATATAGAGAAACCTAAAGTAGAAATGCTAAATTATATATAGAAAGCCCAAAACAAAATGAAAAAATTTATATACAGA
>Ga0181464_1000573_pt1 | contig 16519 bp, 10 predicted proteins | sample InSIn2gowninarea_FD_119074 | JGI IMG/M metagenome (GOLD analysis project Ga0181464, IMG submission 119074) | Clean room microbial communities from NASA Spacecraft Assembly Facility at Jet Propulsion Laboratory, Pasadena, California, USA -... ...
CCGATATACCAAGTGGAGCCACAAAACCCTATTTCATGCTTCCTTCAAGCCCTGATCTACCAATTGGAGTCACAAAACCATGTTCCATGCTTCCTTCAACACCCAACAGATATTTCTTCTGGAAAAAGACATATATCATGGCATTGAATTAAAAAAAAATAAAATCCCCTTATATAATATGTGGCCACAAATTTATGACAGAGCAATCCTCAGTTTTATGTCAAAATAGATCTAAAACAAACCTCAACATGCCACAATCAAGGAGAAGTGGGTGAATTTTGTAAGGTCTTAGATTAATGTTCCAACAAGTCCTTGTAGTTTCCTACTATATTCGTTAAACTACAAATTGAAAGCATAGTATACATGAGTCACAAGTTTGAAGTAGATGGAAATGGTAATCTCTATTGCAATTGTAATCAAAATAGAGATTTGTATAAATGTTTAGAAAGAGTGCAATATTTCTGCATTAGATTAGCTAGCAAAAGAGATCCGGAATTTGAAGATGAGCCTATGCCTTCACTGATACACACAATAATCAACACTTTATAATGGATGATGTGGCAGAATGTTGTTTGTCTAGTTGGTGTCACATTTTCTCCTACATTAGTTTTATTGGGAATTTTGAACATCGACAAACTTTGAAGGCCATGTTGCATCTTCCATGTTACATCATTGGGATTTCAATTTTGAGTATAATATTTTTGGGATTTCATTCAACACCTTGACACATTCTCTTGCATTTTCTTCATCACCCTGTGTTCAAAATCAAGTGATGCATCCATGCATCTTTTAATAGACTCAACAAACTCTATTTTATTTTTCTTTTCAATTATTTGAATGCTCTTGACAACCATCTTTAGTTTTTTCACCTTTGCCTACAAGATATATTTATGTTTCAATTTGTCTTCCTTACCTTTGGGAAAAAACTTAAAGGATAATTCCTTCTTGAGATTTTTCTCGGGGCAAACAATTGTTTCTTTGTATTATTTGATAGTTTTACAGTTTCAGTGCAAGTACTTTCTTTCTCCACAACGATTTCTTCAAACTATTTCATTTTGTCTTCTTCTCTTTAGCAAATAAATATAAAAAAATTTCTCTCTTCAATTATTCCTTCAATTACTTTTTCTTTTCAAGTTCTTCTTTTTCTTTCCTTGCCTCTTAAAGATCCCTCAATGGAAGTCCGAAAGCCATATTGGACACTGTGAAATAGTTTTATACTCTGTCAAATATTGGAATTCATGAGAGCCATGGCTCGATAGAGGAAGTTGCAATCTTTCAACCTACGCAACTAGGGCACCTTTGTCTCTGTGCACAATAACACAACTCCCACATCAAGGTCACACATCCTTCCACATTCTCTATTAGTTCATGGTTAAAATTCTTCCCCCCTTTTGGCTGACACTTAATTCCAATATTTTAATTGTGTTTTCCTTGGGTTTGGGCCACTGTCATGGAATATATCTAGGTGGATGATTATTGAGAGGATCCAGTGCCAGAATGAACAAATTTTGCGATGCCAGGTTGCAGATTGGGGCTTGAAGGAAGCATGGAACATGGTTTTGTGACTCCAATTGGTAGATCAGGGCTTGAAGGAAGCATGAAATAGGGTTTTGTGGCTCCACTTGGTATATCGGGGCTTGAAGGAAGTATGGTATATGATTTTGTGGGTCCACTTGCTAATGGGGTCTTGCCTCTTTTTGGAGATTCACTCATTGAATGTTTTCATTGGTGGGCTTCCATTCAAAGCAACATGGGTATAGTTGGAGATTTGGGTTCTCACATTAGCATCAATGATTTTTTGGACTCTTCTATCAACTGGGGTTTTCATTTCCACCATTCCCCCCCATCTTGTCTACTTTAAATGATTTGCTTTCTTATGGGCCACTAGTCAGGGTTTTCTCCTTGGGGTTATCTACTTGGTATACTGTTCCTCATGGGTTACTGATTTCCATTACGGAGCCCTACCTTTGCAATAGTATTCCACTGCCATTGATAGACCTGACTACCCTTACTATGGATGGGCTCTCTTACCCCTCCTCACCTTTGTCTCTCTTTATCTCTAGTTCTTCGGAAATCTCTCCTCCACCTAGAAATCTTGTGTCCATTCATTTTTCATATCTCATACTGCCCCCACTGATCTCATCAATGCCTCCTCTCTTGATCACAAACCCTCCTCCATGGGAGCCCACTCATTCCCCCAAGCTTGACCCCTGATCGGATACTAAAAATTAAACAAACCCTCTGTGAAAGAAAAGAAGGGCCAACACTCCTTCATTCTGGGCGACGGGACAAAGAATCACAAAGTCATTCAAATGTTTGAATTTGCATTGGTGGATTGTGCTCATGGCCATCGTTTTAGCGGGAAGACAATATTAGAATGGATGAAAAAGGAGTGAGGTGATCAGATCAACCAGTTTCTAAATTTCAAAATATTGGTAAGGGTTGGCTCATTTTTTTTTAACAAGTCTAAAGAGGTTTATTGGGTTCTAAATAATGTTTGGAGTATCAACTCCACCCCTTTCAAGCTTAAGCATTGGACTTCTCTATTTTATCCCACTCGTGAGAGAATAGACAATGCCCCTATCTAGGTTTGACTTCTAGGACTAAAAGTACAATTTTGGTCAGAGTATTCTCTTAGGGAAATTGGGAACAAGTTGGGGGGGAATAGTTGGAGGTTGACCTCACTTTCAACGACATTGTGAGATGAAGGTGGAAAGGGTATTGGTAAATATTGATATCAAAGTCAACTTAAGTGGTGAAATGAAACTCTAACATCAAGACATCATGTATCCTCAGACTTTAGACTATGAAGGCACCCCCTTTAGATGTTGCAAAAGTCACAAGAATAGCCACAATGCTACAGACTATCCACTTTGGTTCCATGGCAAGAAACGTAAGTACAAGCCCTCGTCTCCCAAGATGAAAGATAAAGGCTTTGTCCCAAAGGTGATGGATCCTCCCATCCTTTTTGGAACTATCTCGAATGCCGCTATTTTATCGATGGCTTCAGCTCTAGACCTCATTGCAACTATTCCTATGATAATTGATGGGGTTTCACTCCACTTACCCACTACTTCAATTATGCCTCCCTCATGTACTCTCTCTTCATATGTTTCTTTATCTTCTATTGTGAGTAGTATTTTGGATTTGGGGAAAGATTGGAATACAACAAAACATGCACTCCCTGTATATATGTTATTGAAAGCAATTATAATTGTGTGTGGCTAGGGACATGTGGTAGATATCAACTTCTTCAATGAGTCTTATAAGTTGCATCCCTTGGGTGGGTGACTTTAAGAACAAATTGAATTGACTTTCCATTGTGGCTAATAATTGGCCATGGTTAACTTGATAGGAAAAAAGTTATTGTAGGAAAGCCTTACATTTTTTTGATAATATGATTAGATCCTTAGATCAAATGCCATGTGTACATGTTGATGTAAAAAATTGATGGTGATGATAAAAATATCTTGAAGTCAAAACTTAAAAAGTGTATTCATCTTAGTTAACCTAATATGAGAGCGCAAGCATTTTGTTAAAGTTCATGATTCTAACAAATAAAATAAAACGTATGAATATCCAAGATGAATGTTGGATCCATAATTTGAAGATGTATATGAAGACACCAAGTATGTTCATGACCCTAGAGAAATGTGTAGGGAAAATTAATTAGTCATATCTACCATTATCTTTTGTTGATGATTGTAGCCTTCCAATGAAACAATTTTTGACGTAAAGGGCATTCTTGGGTTTGCTTGATATGGCAAGTTGTATTTAAAAAGGGAAATATAACAAGATGTTGTCTCTCTTCTAGTTGTTCATTGATGAAAGGTTTTTTAATGAATTTGGTGTGAAAAGTACTTAGATTAGTAGGTATAGAGTGTAAGGAAAATTTGGATGCATTCTATATCTATAACATTTTCCTAGAGAATTAGTGGGAACATTATTTGGGTACATAATTATCTTCATAGATGGAAGTATGTTCATAAAATGGCCTATTTTTAAACGTTTATATTTAGGTTGATGTTAGGCCCTATAGTATAATAAGTTCCTGATTCTTTTGTTCAATTTCAATGCTTTGAACAAATTTTTAATGTGGCAAGATATCAAAAACTCTTATTTATTTATATATGTATTATTACATTGTTAAAGAAATTGAACATACACAATTTTGGTGTATAAAATATGTCCTTTTTATTATTATTTAATATAAAATTCGAAAGATTAAAATAATTTTATTTGTTTTTAAATATATTTCAAGTAAAAAAAGACAAACTAATCTTACATGAATTACATTCTATAACATGCATCCATAGGTTATTCATCCATTGGTACCTATGTGAACCCATGAAAAGATAACTCTATGGTTAGATATATCAGAATCTAGACAATGTTCCTCATTACTACTCGAAGAAGCTATGTCAAGAGAAATAAATGGGAAATTATTGGGGTATGCCCAAAATTCACATGGATTTATATGTTTATCAAGCAACTTCACTTTAACATATTGATGTAAATTTTAGGGATTGTGTTCCAATTACCCTCTATAGAATAACGATTCAAATTTAACGACCCAATGATTCTTAGCTCGATTGGTTGAGATGGTGGTTTTCCATCCCATCCACCCAGGTTCGAGTCTCTAGCGGAATAATTCATCATAGTAAGGCTAAAAGGATAGGCATCATGTTGGAGTGTAGGATCCTGGCTCCAGTTTCCTGTGGTCTCCAGATGTCACAATCCTAGTCTAAATTATGGGTTTCTGATATATATGACATGCAGTCTAATATATATGGCATGCGAGCTATTGCATATATCTAGAGAGGTTGTTAGTTCCCCATATAAAAATAAATAAATAAATTTAACAACCCATAGGTTTTTTATTGTTTTATCTGGATGTGAAAAGAGAAAAATGTTATGCATGAAAATAGTATGAAAGTCTCTTCACCTTAAAAGAGACATGTATACACGAAAACTAACAAAAGAAAAAACAAGCATAAGTGATATGTGGTTTCTTCTAATGGTGCAAAGACCAAGAGTAAATGTGATATATGAATTATTTTCACCTACAACATCTCCTCCACCTGCTTTTATCAACCTTCGTTTTGTAGCTTTTGATACAATTACTAGCTTTAATAAGGTAAAAAATTAGAAAAATGAGTGTTACAACAACGAGATTAACATTAAAACACATTGGAAGGAAAAATATTTATATCCCATTAGGAGGTAAAATCATTCCTTTATCATTCCCTTTTAATAAACTATTTCACTTTTTGAAACCTTCACATCTTTGGTTCAATTCATTGTTGTCGAAACCTTTTTCCCTGCTATTACCTACTTTCAAACCCTTTGTCATGTAGTTATAATTTTGTTATACCCACACTGGCATTTGATTGTAGAGGAGCCCAAACTAGTAGAGCACGTGTGCCTTCTCCATGTCCTTGACAATAAAGATGATGCAGATGTCGAGGTTCCAAACATGCACAATGTTGGGAAAGAAAAAGGAATACGATCTCTCTCCTGCAAGTGTACTGCGATGAGAAGGGAAAGTTTAGAATGGACTGGAGACCTCGTTACTCTTTAGCTAGTCAAAGGGTCTATCAACATCATTTATGTCTGTAGCTGGTGCTTCAAGGGAAAAGCGTCATTTTAAATCCAGTTAGGATAGAATTGTTCATGTTAGGATAACATACGAATTGTTTCATCCTAGCATATGAATTGTTGATGAAAGGGGTTCTTCATTAGGTTTCACATAACTAGCTTTTCTCTCGGTTTTCTTATGTGTTCAAATTCTCACATTCATGGGCCAATGACCCTTGTATAATGAGAACCGATGAGGCAGGCAAGTCGCATGGTGTAAGGATGCTTATACTATTCAACTTATTATGAGAAAACCCTTGCTACATTGAATTTTCAGGTATTCCCAGACAAATTTATCTCCATCCAAATTTAGGAAAAAAATTTGAATGAGGAGAAAAAATCCACAGGCATATTTTCAAAACTAAAAACACCATCAATATGTTGATAGCATCTTGAATTTTCATTAGAGGCAATAATTGTTTAATGTCTTATTTTATCATCTCAAGGAAAACTTTCAGACACTTTCACCTATAGGCTATTTGATCTTCATACTAGAAATCCACAAGACATAAGAATAAGCCTTCCCATAGTTGTTGTCTTGCTAGATACCTTGCATTTGATTAGGGCTCCAAAGATATTCCAAGTACATGCTTTAACTTTTGTTTATGAATTTACTTATTTTAATTACATATCTATTTATGGTAAGTTTCCAATGAAGTTGGAAATATGGGAGCATGTTTTAGTATTGGAGGTTGTTGTTAAGCTTTACATAAACCATTATTCCCTTATAAATGTTGATAACAATAATGGACTAGGGAACCTTTCTTTAGAATATTGTTTGATAAAACATAGGAATATCTAAAATGAATTAAATGCAATTTCAGAATCTTTGATAAGTCTGATGTGGAATGAAATTGATTGCATATACCAAATTAATTGTTGTGGTTCCTATGAAAACTCTTCTAGTATACCTTTCGGAGGACATTCACATAGGCTACTAAAATCATTATGCACACACATCAAAGGATGTGAAGCTTTTCTAGATTACTTATGTAGGAAATAAATCAGTAGTATCTTGCATTCCTTAGTAGTAGATACCTTTTCTGGAGTAAGAAAAAGTGATGGTCCATGTGGTGCACAAGGAAATGCTTATTTAGGTACTTATTGGCTTGTTTCTACTTTGCGACTAACGGGTTATTCTTTGGCACAATTTGTACGGATAGTAAAGGAAAAAGAATATTTTGGCCATTCAAATTTTCAATGGAGTAATTCCCTCATTGATGCACCCATAAATGTAGACAATTTGAATATTAGGACATTCAACTACGAAAATATGCTTTTATGGTGTCATTTTAGTTTATTTGGATAGCCTTAGTCAACATTTTGTAATAAGGATTTATTTGCAAGAAATTTTATTTGTGTTCCAAATGGAGTTTTTGTCAGATCCCTTGAATGTGTTGGTTCAAGGATGTCATTGTCTTTAATTGTTCCCCCCTTTTAGCATTCACATCAAACTATCTCTTACAAAGCATGTACCTTAAAAGGATTTAGGAGACTCAATGGTGTGCATTATTTTTATATTGTTGCTTCAAAATTACATAGAGGAAAGTGTCGATGCAATTTTTGGTACTGTGCAATAGATATGAATTTTCAATAAATTCAGTGTATTATTACGTTGAACTAATATAATAATATTATGAAAAATGTGTCTTATGGACAGTTGCCATGAAGCATATAAAGTTGATAGGATCTTCATTTTCTAGAGAATTAGGTTGTGAAAAAATAGTGATCACTTAAAGTTGTTATGCCTATGGCTTCCAAATAACATTGTATGGAAAATTTCCTAATGGAATCATTCATAGAATCTATTAGATGTGCTTGTAAAGACATTCCTAAGACCAAACATCTATACATTATATATGTGTGTGTGTGTGTGTGAATGGAGGGTTTGGTAAGACCTACCATATACTCCATGCTTCCTTTGTCATATCCTAGTAGTTATAAAAATTATGTGGTTATGAAACTAATGTTGTTTTGAAATTTTTGTAATGTCACATGTTGAGAATGACCATTGTCCTAGTTATTTCATCCACATGCCTTGTTGAAGATAGTTTTAGCCCTTGTATGTTTTGTACACATTGCAAGAGGAGAGTTGAGTGAAAGCTAGAGAACGTTGGTCATTTGATATACTTAGGAATGATATTTACATCACATAATAGTTGCATTATGGTAGCCACACCAAGGACAGTAGGTTCAATGTCTAATGCGACACATTCTAATCAATTTATTTTTCCCTAATTTTCAATCATGTCTTCTATTGTTAATTTCAGAAATTTTGATTAAAAATGAAAATATTACAGTACTTGTCAGCCTTGTATCCTAAGGAATATTAAGGAATTTTTAGTATGTTAGAACCACATGCTATTCAATTCAAAAAAGTGTAGCATGCTAGCTCATAGATCTAAACAAAAAATAAAATTCTTGACACTATTCTCTTAATTGCACCTTGGTGCACGTTACACCTTAGTTTGGAAATAGCAAGTGTCAGAGCAATAAAACACAAATGCATGATTACAAATTTGATGAGGGTTTTGACAAGCAATTCTACATGTAGTAAAATTGGTGTTTGTGTTTGATTTGTATTGCCTTTAAGTTATCAAACTTTAGTGTGATCAAAGGACAATAGATACATATGTTGATGATGATTATCACATTTTAAGATATTCAACAATAAAGGTTTAAAACCATTGTTATGAGGACTCTGTTCATGTAGTATCATTTGTGTTGTTGTTTTCCATCAGATAGATACCTGAAAAATACAAATTTATGGGAAAATCCAAAAATGAACATCATTATTTTCCAAATTGTCTATTTTTTCTAGGATTCTCTTGAAACAAGAAGAGCTATTCAATTTAAAGTGTGCTAACATGATTCATCATGCTTTCATTGAATTAGAATATTATTTTTAAATTTGACATTTGTGCGTGTAGAATGTGGTATTCATCCGGTTTCGTGTGAAATGGTTTTTATTCTTTGATTATGGCAATGCTAGTAAGATGTGGGCCTTTTGTACTCCATGATCATTTTTACAAGAGGCATGACCTGCATGGACAAAAATAAGCATTCAATTATTACCTCCTAAACTAAAGCAATGTTTCTTTTATTAGGTGCCAATAATGTATGTTAGGTTATTGCAAGGTTATGATGTGATCGATCCTGACTCTCAAAAGGTTGTTGCATCAACTGCACATCAATTGTATCTTCTTATGGTGAAGAAGTCTCTTTCATTTCTAAACTATGTTTTCCTTTATTTCAATGGATATATTAATCACAATTATAATCATAGAATGTATCTGAAATTATGAGTAGTCTAACCTAGTATAATTAATTATCGAAGGTTTCCTTCTCTTATATAGCTGATGAGTAGTCTAACTGAATACAACTCAACATTCGAATATATGTCATATGACCTTGTTTGATAGATAAGTTCTTTCCCTTCATATTTTCCATAACACTCTTATTGTTTCAATATTACCTTGATTTCTTCAAAAGGCATCTATTGTAACATCCCCACCCACCACTAGGTGACACCACTCACAGAAACCCTAAAATTTTACCATTTAACACAAAACCCTAAGAAATTTTAAAATTGAAATATCTATATAACGTGACCAACTATATTTAATAGAACAAAGCATAACCAGAAATATATGCCTAACTTAACCATAATACACAAATTGAGCACATATAACCAGAAGATTACAAAACCATATGTATATGAACTGGAATAAACATAAAACCCATTTTTATTTACTCATTTTTAATGTTGTTGACTCACTATAAACCTTTGATGTTCCAAACAACCATAGACTGCAATGTTCATTATATTTTAATAGTCGTCCACCACCGAATTGGGGTTGTAACTCTGAAGGAAATTATAACCACAAAACATCCAAATATCATGGCCAAGATTCTAACCCAACAGACATGTTGCTCTAGGTCTCCAAGCACCCTTCAGGCTAATTTCCAATTTTCCAACCCAAAATTCATGCTACTCCAGAGCGCCATGCATCCTATAGGCCATAAACAAGGCCAACAAACCCTTACAGCACTAGGCTCCTCGATCCAACATAGGGGCTCACGTCATAACATGATACATCCAGTTCGATACGATTAACTTAATAACCACACCTTGGCAAGTTCGAGAGTCCAACCCCTAGGACTCCTTGGCCATCAATCACATAGACTCAGTTTCACATCCTTTAATAAATGTCTTTCTCCTTTATTTATTATTATAATATTAACTTATAATATCATAATTCCAACCATGGATTCATGGGCCCCTCATATTCTATCTGTCTCATTTGCCAACAACCATTATGTTCTTACTAATATTCATAATTAAACATGTTTACCACATGAAATATATGCATATAAAACAGAACCATGTGGGCACATTGAACCCAACACATAGACACACATACACATGGGTGTATCACCCCAGAAGAAACTCTCATCTCACTAGCCTAATTAATTATGTCTCGACTCACTAACCTAATAATTATAGTCCTTAGACCCATTACATAGGTGCACTTCCCTTAATAAAATTCATAACTTGGCCCATTGGCCTAGCATGTGCACACACAAAGGCATATTGGCCTCATAAGTCATAGGCTCACCATCCAACACATATCATACACAACTATTACATTAATCATTCGGGGGCAGAACTAGGGGTGTTACATTTCCCTTGCCCTTAGAATAACACTGTCCTTAATGTTTCTTTTTCTTTAGAAATATGCACGTACTACGATGTCACTAGTATTCACTACATATATGGTTTAATTCTCTTTATGTATCATAATATTCCTTTGATTTCCTTGAGATGCACCCAAGGTCTTAGTTGTTCAACATACACCTATAACATTCAACAATTAAAAAAAAGTGTTATGATCATTTTTATAGAATGAGTATTTTATCTAGAAGAATTTCAATTCATAATTGAAGAACATATATTCATAACACAAGATAAGGCATCCAAATACTTATTTGTGTAAGTATTCTTCTTATTCGTAGTGCTCTCAACTAACTGAGGCATCAATCCCAACAACCTCCAACCTACGGATTCATGCCCCCTATCCCTTGCATCCAAGTCGCATGCATCCAAGTGGTGTACCCCTTCTCTGCACCTAGCAGTCCCTTGGGTCTCTTGCTACCACTTCCAAGATGGCTTATTGCCAGACATGGACATTCCCTGAGTCTATGGTTCTAGGAACTCTTGTTTCTCTTTTGGGGCCTCTAGGTCCTCAGGAGACATATTTTGCCTTCTTCCTTCTCATGTTCTCTGTGAAGCTAATTTTCTAAGGAACCTTATGTCTTCTCCTAATCTTACATGAATTTTTTGAAGATCAACCATACTAGTATGCACAGTCTTCTGCATATCAAACTACTATTCTTGCAACTTAAATTGAGTGCCTATTATCTGATGAGATTACTAAAAAAAATGGAATTGGACTAATCTATAAGATTTATGATTTTATCTTTTACAACCTTTGACTTTGAGCCTGTAGTTTTGCTTGAGATTCAATAGAGTCTAGGGAATTATGGCTTTCATTAGAGTGCTCCAATAGTGAATCTGACTGCTGCTCTATTTTATCCAATTTGTTCACTACCCCATGAGTGGATGACTTCAACTCATTCACAACCTTTTTTGTATCTTGCTTGAATGCATTGCTCTACAAGTGATGGCACATAACATTTGCATCGATGAAGGCGAAGTACACTTTATGCGAAAAATCATCTATTCCCTTGAGGTAGTTGAGCATAAGAGGTGAAGTGGGACACTTTGAAAGTGGGTACCTACCATATTTCCTCTAAAATCACTCATCCATATACCATGTGAGTCTTGATTTCTTCTCCTCATCATGCATGATATGTTTGCAAGTGGAAAACGATTGAATGTAAGCATTCTGCCAACATGAATTGGGCAATAACACTTTAACTTTCTCCTTCTATCTATTCCTTGCGCTGTCTACCAACTCCTTGTTCGTGATATTTCCAAGTGCATCAATATGAAACTCACTACTATATGGATGTTGATATTAATATTTATGCATATATTCATTCGCAATATTGCTTGTTCTCTTATTGTTGGAGTTATCATCATCATTTATTTTTAGTAGGGTATGGTTATTCAGGACATGCAAGCACAAGAAGCAACACCCCTCAGACTCTAATTCGTTGGTTGTCCCTTCCTCCAACACATTTAATTAACTTACTTAATAGTTAACAACTGCTTGAATAACATTTAAATCAGTTGTGGTTTTCCCACACTAGAGTGTCAACCACGTAAAATATTTACAAAAGCAATGGTCAATGCATGGGATGTTACATTTGTGCCTTAACTTCCTATAGATAGATCTGGTGAGATATCAAACTGGTCACTTCATGCCCATAATAGATATGGAACTACTTCTATAATTCATGCTGGTAGGTCTGTAAACAACATTCCTAATTGCTAGATATAGTTGGCTAGTAACTATTAACTCTTCAATGGTGGCTCTAGCTTATCAAGCACCCAAAAATACATCAAATTGTCCTCCAATCATGGCTGAAATATTTTTCAGAGGTAATTTGCAAAAATAATGGACAATATCCTGAGGAAGTGATCCAAATCATCTTCTATCCATGCATAACTAGCATTGAACTAGATTTCAAACCTTGTCATCCACTATTTGTACATGTATTATTTGTTATCTGGTTCAAAGTAAAATACTAAATTGCCAACAATGAGTAGAGTCGATTGTTGTACCTTAATTTATTTGTGTGCACAGAACAGGTTTAGCGAGGCCACTCCAACCCAGAACACATATAATTATTTAGACCCTTATTGAGTATTATATTATGATGTCACGCTATTGTAGATCTATATTTCACCCATGTGGCTCATAAATTTTGAAGGGCTCAGGATTTCCATTATTTCAAATTAAACTAACTTAACAGGAAAATTTCTAAACTAATCCTTAAATGTCAACATGAAATCCCTTTTCTACTTTATATCTTCTAGGGCTCTTTCCTTTGGTACAACCATTTGTTTTGCATGAATAGATATCATGGCATATTCTTCTGTCGCTATATTTTGGGTAGTAAATTCAGCTACATCTTCCCAGTAACACCTTCCTTCTCAGAGTCGCTAACAACATGGAACTACTATAGTAGATGTATGCAGATAACTTACATATTTCTACTTTTCTTCTAGTGCCTTGTATGCATTATACAAATTACGAGCTGAACTGGAAACATCGACTTTGGCTAAACACTCCTTCCTCTTCTTCTTCTTGCTATGATCCCTTTTGATTCCCACACCAATGGAGGTTGTGGATACATCTTAATGATTGGTAATAGGAAGGATACTTTCATTCCTTTCAATATTATCATGGACTATATTCATAGAATTTTCCCTCAAATTAGCATTACTTTTTTTTTTCAACACCATATAAAACTTCCCCAACTTTAAATTCACTAGAAAAATAGGGCAATTTTTCATACATTTCCATGTGCAACTGCTTTGAGTTGATAAGATTCACCTTTCCTAAATCTTGCAACAATTGGAGTTCTATATTTGTTATCCTTTATGTTCACCTCAATCTGTGTCAATTATTCATCCAAGGATTGAAAACATAGGTCTTGAACACTTACATCTGAGCTCAAGTATTTTTTTCATGTGGTTCATCAACATCCATGCTTAACTCAACAGCCAAAGATAACTCCTCACCTTTAATTTCCTAAGTCGTTGATAAGTTTTGAAATTCAACTCACAAATTCCCACATCATTGACAATGCCATTGGATTATTTATGATTCACACCAAATAAAGAGATATTTTTTGAATATTATTAAGAGTTATAAATATCTTTGTTTTGACTTTCATAGTGATGGAAAACTTGACTTTGGAGTACAAGAACATTGTTGCCAACATCTAAGTTTTTCACAAAAAAATTACTGCCACTGGGGATTTTAGCTATGCTTTGTATCTATAAATTTCCGACAGTTACATGTGATTTTGCATCTGCTTGACTAAGTATTGAGCCACTTAATTCTAATTTATTAAAACTTTCAGTGACCTCACCAATTTCCAGATACCTTAAATTTTCCATAGGCTTTACATATTCAACGAGCTTATTAATCACTTCACAACTATCTACTACAAACTCGTACACATGTCCTAAGGCTCCATTTATCCTTTCTATTAGCAATGTTGATGTCCCCACATTTAATGAGCTCATATAATTCATTGAGGTCCTTGGTTGATGTAAAGTTGATGACATTTCATCAACAGATAAGGAATTGCCAACATGACTTGAGAAAGAGACAACAAAAACATAATCAGGTTCTTGAGTACATGTTGTAAAGGCATTGGACGAGGTACACATTGGGCTAGAGGTAGTGAATGCAACATTGTAAGCTACAATAATTCCTATTAAAGTTTGAGCTAGCGAAGATTGTTGTGAGGAATTTTTTGCATCAGATGTACACTCAGGTTTTTGGAGATGTTAGGAGTTGTGCAAAGAGTTATGCCAACAGTGAAAATAAATGACGATTTACTCTTTGTGGGAAATTTTACATTTTAAGCATATAAACTTTTTGAAGAAAAGGCTACCAACCAATCTGGCCCCACCAGTTCATCACTCTTACATGACTCAACCTGTGTAAATTAAAATATAAAGTGAAAACATTAGTGCCTTTAATTATGAAAACAACCAACTCCACGATGAGCTTGCCAGTGAAATCCATTCCATCTCTATATCTAGTAGAGATAGTATCTCCAGCTCCAAACCAACTTAACATTTGTAATCATCTCTATCTTATTTTTTCATTATATAGGTGAGGTTCCTATTTCAACTTGCCAATTTGTTTTTTCACGAGTTCTATTGAGCCAATTTGAATTTTGTCTCAACATTTACATAAAATGTTCCTTTTGCTTTGTTGATGTGTTTGTATCAATTGTTTTTTTTATACAGAACTGCTTCTCAATACTACAGTCTGAAGTGTTCCATTTCCTCATCCACTTTTTCCATGTAGCCACAGTAAGAATTTTGGATACCACTTCCTCATTTCCTACCCTTTTTTACAACCACAAACCCAATTATTTGTGTGGAAACTAGTTTCGATTACCCTGCACATTGAAATTGATTTCAATTATAATAGACCAAATGTCATTCATGTGGCTAATATCAAGCAATAAAAAAAAGTCCTTCACTAGTAGTTGTTGAAGATTCTAAGATTGAGCCAAGTGAAAGCTTTGCAAAGTTATAGAAGCATAAGCTTGTTGATGTGCAATCTGTATTGAGGCATCTATAGCTTCATGACATATTCAAAGGCAATTTGAGTGCAAATATTATTCCATTTGAAGGCAATATGATGGACAACTTGATACAAGTTCATTTTTCATGCAAAGGATCACTACCCAAGTAAAGATGAGTTTGAGAAAAATGTCCACATAGAGAATTGGACCAATTATAGGTCACCTTGGCCTTGAACCTATCTAGATGCAATTTCCAATTGACTCAAGCTAGAACAAGTAAGTGTTTCTTTATGCCTTCTTGGGATCCAGATGTGATTTCCAAATCAACTGAATCTAGAAAAGCTAAATGTCACTTTAGGATTAAGTTGCCAATTTTTCTCCAATTTTGCATCCCATGGAATTTCGTTGAGCCACTAATTATCCATCAACAAGCTTGTATTTAAGAATGGATTTATCTAATTCCATACCTAGTCTTCCCACTAGTTTTGTGGAGACTTAACACCAATTTTGAATGAAAAAATTATTACAATCTAGCAGCCAAACTCTTAAGCTTCTCAAAAACAAACTTACATGAGTAATGTGTTTTTAATCTTCAAGTTTTGATTCAATTTGTTGCTAGTACAACTATTTCACCAAGAAATATTAATTGACTTTGTTGTTCATAGACATCCTTTTGTTTGATCCTCTGAATAGTTGTAGGATCCTCCTTATTACATATTTCATATTATACATAATAACATCATTCCATGGTTGAGATGTCTCCACCTTTCTAACAAGAAATATGTAAACAATTGCTTTTGTTCTTCAATCATTGTTTGCATGAGATTCCCAAACAAAAAACATATTATGGTTGTTGGAGAACATTGAATTCTTTTAAAGTCAAATCCTCTATAAACAAGGCTATCAAATTCATCAACAACCAGACCTGTTACATTTAAACTACTTCTACTTGAATTGAAGTTCGACAAAAAAAAATTCTTATTTAGGTATTTCTTAAAACAATTTTCATGCATCCTATACTCTTTCATTCTCTTTCATATTGCACCTATCTGATCACTATAATAGTCCATAAAACTACATCTCGCTTGCTCATATTTTCACACAATGAATGTGTATTGTCTATCCTTGCATTCTAGGTCTACCTTGTAATGATAGTATTTGATGAAAATATAGAGACCCACTTCCATTCATTGAGAATATCAAGCAACTAAGAAATACTCTAATTTTTTCATTGAAAATACAAAACAAAGGATAAAGACCTAGTTTTCATTTATCATGTGAGGAAAATGACAGAGTTAGTTCATTCCACAAGTAATGCAAGGAAAAATAACAGAGATCTTACACCACCCAAGGGAAATCCAAGCTCCAAAATTTGATTGCTTCTGTGCTTAACCTCCATTTCAACTAAATGGGCTTCCTTGGCCATGAAATCACCTCCGTATGCTCTCAAAATCTCCTTAAGACTCAACATGTGTGCAATGTGAGGATTGGATTGGATGATAGTACAATGATTGACATTGAACAACTCTTTAAGATGCATCATAGGCAAAGCACTCTCCAAGCTCCCATATCTCCACTGCCTCACACTGATGACTTACATCATTGAAGTTGACTCCTATGGGCCAACCTGGAATGGGGT
>Ga0181464_1000577_pt1 | contig 16479 bp, 11 predicted proteins | sample InSIn2gowninarea_FD_119074 | JGI IMG/M metagenome (GOLD analysis project Ga0181464, IMG submission 119074) | Clean room microbial communities from NASA Spacecraft Assembly Facility at Jet Propulsion Laboratory, Pasadena, California, USA -... ...
ACCGAACGTGGGGGTTCTTCAATAGCCCTTGCTGAGGGGACAGGGGTTTCTTTCCCTCTCAAAGCCCGGCTTATGATCATCTTGGCTAAGTGGAAACCCACCTTTTTGCTTGTGGCATAACGCCGAGCTTCGTACTCCGTTACTTAAGATAGATTGATCGGTACAATTAAGGATCACAAATTGAAATTGACCAGTATGCTATGTTTGCGCATAATTGAAAAGTTTCTTAGTCTTCCCTAAAGGGCCAGCTTATAACGCGAAATTGACCAGCGTCTAAAATGCCAGCTTATTGGGTCAAATTACCAGTTATACCGCCATACTCAAAAAGTAGAATTCACCCGCTATAACGCCATGTTGACGAGGTCAAGTTACCAGCGATAGCCAGGATCACTCAATTCATATTACCAGCTACGGCCAGGTTCTTGCTTTTTGTGTTAAGGTGGTAAAGTAAGGTTGGTTTGAGGTCTAAAAGGATGAGTCAAGTTCGACATAGGCTATGGGCTTATACCGTAACAAAAGCAGGCCACGCTTCGATCTCGTGTGGGCTCTTTCTCCGACCGATCGATCATGGGGAGTGAGTACATCATGCAGAATGACAATATTTCTTTTATAGGTCAGAGTGAACGTGACCATCGATCGTGGAGTGCCGGATGTTAAGAGACATAACTTTCCGTAGGACTATCGCTTGACGACAATGTATTGCGAAGTTCGAACAATATGGTCTCTTAGTCCTGAGAGCAAATCTAATCTGTGCAAATGGCCTATAAAGCCTTGCTACGCTACCAGCTCCAGTGGTCGCTCGAGGTAGCACAGGATCTTGAACCTTTTGTAGCCCGACTGGGAGCAATTGGGAAAAGCAACGCCGTCGAGGTGGGACGAAACCGCGGTCGTACGCGGAATGTACTTCAATCTGAAGAGCCTCTCAGGGAATACAAGCTTAGTTATCCTATGACCCCGTAGCCAAATATCCTAAGAATATGCTATTAGGGGCTCCCTAGGGTGTATAAACAACACAAATCGAGAGGCTCTACGGTTCAAGGTCAAGCTCCCAAGATCTCGAAACGATGAGAGCAAGCAGTATAGGCTCACTCACGGATCAAAGAGAATCTTGCAACCGAGACTCAACTGGAACACCAACAAGGTGACCAGTTACTACCCTCGAGAAAGATCAATTAGCAAACTTGTGACCAAAGCTAAGGTGACAAATGCCTATTAGGTTTTCCAGGGAGAATGATCAGACAAGGTCCGGAGGTCTTGCGCTTCCGAGGGCAAGGAGAACCCACTCTTTCCCACGCATTTAGAGAACACAGGAGGCACAGAGTCCACTTGCAGCCACCGAACCCTATAACTCTGTGATGGATTGGATTATACTCTTTGAAAGGTAGTGAATCATTTACTTGGAATGTATTAAACTTAACGACCGCAGCTTCAACTTTCATCCGTAGGTTTGCTTATACGCAATAATCTCACCTCTGTTAGCAGCAGTTCCTAAGTGATAGGGGACCCAAAAATACCACTGCTTAGAATCTAGTGGTAGACACGACTACTACTCATGATAATACGATTCTGAGGCTGACTCGAACCTCCGAGGCTAGAAAAATAGCGAGGAAAACTGCCACAAACACCCCCCCCACACGGGACCTTGATGCACGCAGCTAACACAGAGACACGGATCGAGTTTCATAAAGGATATAAAGGTATTCTTTACGCCACCTTTAATAAAGAGATAGAGCCCGAGAACACCACTTGAACTGATTTCATAGCTATTTTCAGACCTCACCATTGAGGCTCCTCTGCCTTGATGATGGACACCTTTCGGGAACTCAAGTATCAGCCTTACCGTACCGTTACTTCCATTCCTCAGGCAGTACGAGACGATAGCTAAGTAATGGATTCGTCTTCCTCCGCTGGAGACACAGACCGTTTTTTGAGCCTGAATCTTTTTTTCTTCTTTTGAAACAAGCATAGCAGTCTTTGAAACAACCAAACAAGCTAAGATACAAGCTAGTAACAACAAGCCAAGATTCTCTTTAGATTCTCTAAGATTCTCTAATTTAGTGCTGACTAATAAACAAAAAGAAACAGAGCATCGTAACGTTTCATAAACAAGGTAATAAACTTAGCTAGTTGTTATTAGTGAGCTTAGTGCGTTGAGTTAGAGGTTTGATTAGTGTGGGCCATTCGATATTATATGGTTTGCCGTTAGAAGGTGCTTGGAGAGGTGAATAAAGCGTATACTGAGAATCCGCCGAAGATTGACTCGTATCATTTATGTTTGGCCGATGCTGGCTGGAAAGGAAGGTGAAGCTTAGTGGTATTTAGCGACGCTGGCGACAGTATCGTATAAAGATCCAAATCGTCTCGTTGTGGACATGCGATGTGCAGAAGCGACTACACAACAAATGAGAGACAATGCTACGGTAAGCGACAAGCGTGGGATCGCGTATAGCATACTCACCTTAGACTTACTTCACGATCAACTAGGAATCGCCAAAGGCCTAGATGGAGTAGGCTCCTAGGTCAATCATTACACTAAGCTCGAGTCAAGCCTCATACTCAATGATATTCTTGGTATTGGGGAAATAAGGCCTAAAAGTCAAGTACAGGGTGTCCTCCTTTGGGGTAATAAAGACAACACCGACACTAACAAGTAGAGGCAGTAGCAGAGCCAAGAGCTAGGACAAAGGTACCAGAGGCTTAGGTGGAAGCAGGAGCAGGAGCAAGTCCAGTAGCAGGAGTATCATAGGCCTTACTGAGCATGCTAAGAAGAAAATGGGTAGGGATAAGGCTTAGTTAGGTTGATCTACCAGGGCTACTTAGTTAGTTAGGGCTACGACTATGCTATGACTGCTGGGTGTTAGGTGTTAGGTTATCCTCCTTCTAAAGTCTTGGTCTTTCCCCCATTCCCTCCCCTATTCCCCTACTTTTAGTCGGGAGTTAACCTCGCTCGAGTCCAAGTATCGCGCCCCTTATCTTAGTCAAAATATGAATCTATCTGGCTCAGCTTCCCTCTAATCTAGTGACCCGGATACCCCCATGGTCCCGGTGAGCTCTAGGGGTCCAGGGGAGGCACCTTACTTTATGCAGTCAATCAATAGCGTAGGCGAGGGAAAGGCTACCTATTACCTATGCGAGGGAAACCTATGCGAGGGAAAGGCTACCTATATACAGGCGAGGGAAAGGATGGTAGGCGAGAGAATAGCCTCCTAGATTCACATAAGTAGAAGCATGTCAGACAATACGGGTCTATACTTAAACTAATGAGTACGAGATAGGACATGTGATACATACAGACTATACCGTTTTAGATCTGTATAAACTCTGCTAAACTGAGAATCTTATGGGGTATACGACTGATGCTGGACCTGTCACTGCTGCTTATGGGTAAACAACAAGCTCTCCTGCTTCTAGCTCTCGAAATGGAAGGGATGCTCGAACTACCTACAATTGTCTACTCGTTCTCGATCTAGGATTGGATTTGCACCTGGATGATCTACATATTGATCTGTATCTGCAAGTTCTCGACCCTCCTATCAGCGGATATCTCGATATGAGGACTGCTATTGATATATTTTACCCCTATTCTAGTAAGACTATAATGTGCCAATTCAAGCATTCGCAGGCCGGCCGGCATATCTGTCTGTAGTGGGTCGAATGCAGCCTCAAGGAGCAGCTAACCGGAGCTAACTGGTAATGGTGGTGCCCTGGCTTTGACTAGTAATAGTACTAGAATGGGAGCGGCTGACTAACCAGGAATGGGAATGGGAATGGGAAAGGGAGAGGTACTAACAGATCCGCTTTACGGGGTGCATAGATTACCTCCCCTCCCTTCTATATATAGATAGATATATATATAGATAATAAGAGGTCGAGCGGGGGAGATTCACGTTGAGCTCTCTCGTATCGCCCCGGCCTTAAATAATAAGAAATTGTGCTTTCATATAAAATTAGAAAGCGTATTTCTTTATAAGTCGAGCCAATAATAGTAGGGCGTTCTTACATACGTAGTAAGACCCAAACAACAATCTCTCTTTTCCAAGAAGCTAGCCATAAAATTGCAAGATGCTCTACTATTGAAGGTTCGAATCTCGGTCACGATCTGTACATCTACTATTATAGAAGCTAAATCGTGAAACTGTATCTGCTGCTGTTGGCTATTACTATGTCTCCGTCTCTGCTGCTTACGCTGGATCTACTGACTCCACTGGAAAAGATGCTGGATCTTCTAATTGGCGCTGGGTCCCATAAAGCCGCTATGTTGGCTTAGATACTTACTCTACTGGCTGTGTCTCCACCAGATTGGCTCCGTTACTGGTAAGGTTTTTGGCTTATTTAAGCGCCCCCTATGTCTCTGTGTCCTTTGACTCTGCTCCTGCTCTTGGCTGGGGTGTGCCCACTAGGTATGGGTAGGACACTTGGGGACCCTATTATATATAAGAAACCGATCTCCTGAACCAAGCTTCACCCCTAATGCCAACAGAGTAGCAACGTGTTTACAATCCTCCATCTCTAACCTCTTGAGACATGGGTTGAGAAATAGCAATCCCATGGTCTAGTTGCCAAACTTCCATCCCCAGGGGGAAGTGCAAAAGACCAAGATCTGTAATATCCAGTGACTTCTTCAGCCTAGTCCTCATTGTTCCAATCCCAAAAGAGGTATCCCAGTGATGATCAAGTCATCCACATGGAGTACAATCACCAACACATGGTCATCTACCCTTCGAACAAAATCATTACTCTCGGACCCACACCTCACAAATCCTGAGTTTATAAAGAAGTTATCAATCTTATCATACCAAGCTCTCAATACCTGCTTAGGTCCATAGAGAGACCTTTTCAATTCGCATACATTTATGATCGGTCGTGGCTTATCAAATCCGGGAGGCTCCTCCATGTAGATGTCCTCCTACAAGTCTCCATTGATAAATGCACTCAACACATCAATTTGATGCACCTCCTGTCCACGACGAGAAGCCAGAGCAAGCACTATGCTGATGGAGACCATACAAGCCACGGAAGCAAAGGTCTTGGTGTAGTCCATGCCCTCCTGTTGAAAGAATCCCTTAGCCACCAACCGAGCCTTATAGTTCTCCACCTGTGCCTCAAAGGTATAATTGGTCTTACAGACCCGCCCCACCACATTCCCACCACGGAGGCGAGGAACCAACTCCTAAGTGGTTTTCCTAATAAGTGCATCATGCTCCTCCTTTATGGCATTGTTATGATCTACCGTGAGTATGAGCAGGAAATGGCAATGGTACTTCAGGGATATAACCAAACATGCATCACACGAGATCCACACAAGAGGATCACACAATAGAGATTTGCTGAAGAACACCCCTCACCCATGAATGGATGAGCGACTTCGTTCCAATTATTCTCTAGAAAAGTTGGGGCAATACCTTAAAAGACTCTTGAGGGGGGAATCACTCCAAGATCTCTCGGTGAGGGTCGATATCCAAGTACAATACTATTTTACGATATTACACAATTATTCTCATGATGATTGAACAATGATATCCATGCCCTGTTTATAATATCTCATTTCAGAATACTAGGGGAGGGTAAGACCCTTCACCCAAAAGTTATCATTTGACCCGTTTAACCAATCCCAACTACCTAGGGTTATGTGCCACATGTAAGTAATCCCATGAACCCCCTATAAAATATCCTGAGTCTCCCATATACGATATAACAGGCCTAGATGCCTAACATTCCGTTCCTCTAGGGCCATAACATTGAAACCCCCAACCAAATGGTTCGTCCTCGGACCATTAGAGTAAACCAAGTAACTGATCATTGCAAATAATTGGTACCAAGCTTGATCACCCATCCATCCGCATGAGATCTTCATAGGTGTTGCTTCTTGCTGGTCTCCCACTCCACAGTTTTTGCTTTTCGGATGCCATGTGTATCCAAGGCTACTGCTTCTTTGGTCTCAAGTGTGTCCATAGTTGTTCTTCCGACACGAAGTGTATCCATAGCCATAGCTTCTCTGATGCTCCAAACCCCACCTCCATGAAAGTTTCCTCTCGTGGTGATGCGGATGTCGATATGCTGCCACCTTTGTACGAGTAGCCTCCTGTTCCTCTTCCTCCGACACTACCACCATCTGTTCCTTTGTATCTCGAGTAGGTGAAGGGGTTGAGCTCCCTTCACAAGCACCCAAGTCTTCTTTATGCCCCTCGTCCAATTCCTCCTTATTGCCATCCTAGAACTCTTCGTTATGTTCTTCTGCAGATCCCTCTTCATGTCCTTCTTTGGACCCCCGATTTGGTAGCACACACAAAACTTTCAAATGATAGGGAAAATATCTTGATTGGTTGGAAAGAAGAAATGCACTTCTTGAATAGGGAAGGGGGCGATGATGGGAAATTCCGTTGTTTTTACGTATATAATAGACTCATTTCGAAGGGAGAGAAGGGCTCCTCTGCAATGGAACAAGGTGTAAGAGATGAAGATATAGCTTAGGCTCAGGCCGAAAAAGAGGAAGGATCGGACTAATCGGCTTAGGCCGAGAGAAAGAGGGAGAAAGATCGGACTAATCGATCGAATAAAGGTTGGCTGGCTTTTCAAAACAGACAGGACAGGGGAAGCTCCCCATTCGATAATCCTTGTCTGTTGGAGCCCTTAACCCTCTTCAGAATCAAAAGGGAATAAAGATCGAAGATCCCGATCAACAAACTTTCTCTCGATCGATGGAAGTATGAGTGTAAGCGAGGGCTATCTTTCCTTTTCCTTGCTGTGGGAACTGCAACCTCGTAGCGCACCTCACCCCATGCAAGAATACGTACGGGAATAAGAACTTCAAGATCAAGTGAATAGATATCCAAGGAACTAGAACTGTCAACCGAACCTTACCACACTAACGTATGAATTAATATATAGAACTTGAACGATTATTAATTAATTGGCAGCGCCTGCCCAGTTTAACCAGACGTTTAAGCACCCATGCATCCCTGCTACTCAAGTTGTCAGATGAGAATGATTCAGTATGGGCGGCGACAATCCAACTCCAACTCGAAGGGCGTGATTATTGGGGTGACATAGATGGCTCTTATCCTGAGCCTGATATGTCTTCCCTAGATCACAAGAACATCATTCCTATAGGGTACATTATAGCCATGAAAGAGTTCATAGAGGAGGGAAATTAGTTTGCACTACTCCTATGGTTGCTATACTAGGATCTAGATGCATATGCCGAGTGTATCAATAAGTCTATATTAGGGGCCACATTTCTACAAGTATGGGTTTATAAGAACATCTAACTATAGAGGCCTTATAAAATGGAACTAGTGGAAGGTAGACCTATTTCATTGTAGTATTCAGGTAGACGGGTCATGGATACAGGGTGGCCCTCTATAAAGAGGATGTAACAATTTCTAATGAAATGGGCAGTAGCTTATTCCCCATACAGGATAGTATAGGATGTAAAATATGTTAAGACACAAGACACTATATACACTTAGAAGGTTGAGCCTACTCACAAGCACCCTACAGCTTGTGTACCTCTTTAGTGGGGGGAGCAGCCTATAGAACCATTGCCTCCACTAAGGAGGTATAAGAGAGTGAGACATAGGAGTCATGTTTATATATAATGGTTGCTTATAGTACATAACACGTTGATATGGGTTAGGGCTAGGGCATAGAGCATCTAGGATAAGTTATAGCTAGAGTATTAAGAGGAGATCAGAATGACTTAAGTCTAAGAGGAAGTGGATGAGTAGGGATACATGGGTACCTACGCATAAGGTTCTCTAGAGGCTCCTATAGTTGGTACATGTCTTATGTAGGTATTACTAGTGCTACCAATCTCGGTTGTAGATGTCAAAGTTATGTCGACAGAGGTGATGGTCTAATAGCTAGTAGGTAAGATGATACATAGACATCACTATAGAAAGTGTTAGAGAGATCATAGAGGTGGAGCCAAATAGACACATAGTAAATCCAAGTGAGATATAATAAACCAAACCTTGTATAGCAAAATAAAACACACATATAGGTAGGCTAAAGAGAAAAGAAGGTACTAACTCATGGGTGTATGAATATGATATGTAGTGCTTTCAAAGGCCTAGATGAAACTACAAACTAGCATGGATTAGAGGCAAGCTGACCTATGTGTAGATGTCTCATGGGTAGAGCTATAGGTGAATAGGATGCAAGCTAGAGTGGCCCAACTAGAGGCAAAGGGGTAGGCTAGGATAGGACTGAGTGATCTTAATAAGATGGGAGAGGTGGTAGCATACAAGGATCAACTGATTCATAATCTCAAGGATTAGCTAGGAGAGTGAGAGGATTGGATTAGAGTGTTTATAACATAAGTAGTCTAGTTTTAGATACATAAAGATCAGCTTTGAGCCTAAAATCGAAACCTATAGAATGACTATGATCAAGTAGTCCATGCTCTAACATAGATGATGATGATAGCTCTAGCACAAGGTCAAGAAGTAGGTCCAATAAAAGATATAACATCTCTAGAGTTCCCAAGCAAGGATGATATAATGATGGGGCATATGTGATGCAGCCTATAGCTCCTAAGTATGTAGTGAGACACTACAAGATAGATATAACATAGCTGGATATGTTCATAGTCAAGTAGGATATATAGGTGTATTAGCAAGACATGGATCTAGTGATAACTTAGGCACCAGTATAGAGATTAAGGACTTAGTGAAGGCCTAGAAAAAACCAAACTCTTAGATAGTGGGGAGCAACATGAGATGACTAATGGCTTTGACAAGACTTGTAGTGCCCATAGGCATTAAGACAAGGATCTTAGATGTGGGAGATATATAAAAGAAGTTAGGTCTAATCTACCCAAACTTGCTTCACCACCACCAGTATAGCTAGTAGGACTACTACCTCCTCCACCATTGCAACCACAACCACAATAATAGGACTAAAAAAACCAACCCTTAGAGGGATAAGGTGAGTCATAAGTAGATGAGGGAATATGTATGTATATGTGTAGAGCTTATGGCTTCATTTTTTTGCTAGACATAATAAGATCATAGGTGGTTAGCTTTGAGATGTGGTTGAGTAGCCACCATGATTATAAGATGATATGATGATATACATTTTGATACATTCCACGATGTACAAGGCTTATTTTATATAGAATCTTTTTTTATTTTACACCATTTATATATATTGCATGTATGGATGATTAGATGAGATGCTATAAAACTACATGATTCTTTTATGTATGCACGGTAAAATAGAATATGTATGAGATGATATGATTCACATGTTGACCTTTATACACGGTGTGTTTTATATCTTAGATGCCATGGAGATGAGATGTATGATTTAGTTTACATAGTTTACATTCATATATGATGTGATGATGTATACATGGCTCATAATGGTATAAATGTAATATGTATAGGCTACTAACATATGATGCAACATGGAAGGAGTTAGTACATTATCTTGAATGGAGATTGAGTATGAAACTAGGTACTTACCCATGACATGTATGTGAGTGTAGGACAAAAATGCAACAGCTAACCCTTTTGATGTAGGTAAAGTCAAATCAAGAATTTCAACACCACAAGACCTAAGAAGAATAGGAAGCCTGAGTATACAACAAAAAGGTCCCAAATGAGACACCAACTAGATGTGGTTAGTGAGGAGACAATTGACAATACTCTATAAACGAACTCTACTTAAATGTGAAGCACATAACCATTCATAAGACTCTTAAGGCTCGTCACGAGGCATACACTTGGATAGTGTGGAGATTAATACACCATCTCTCATGCTACTTACCAAATGAAATACAAAACTATGAGATGAGGTGAACAACATGAAATGAAACTAGGTATGAAAATGCAAAGATATATACAGAACATAACACAAAATGTAACATATACTAGAAATGAAAAAGAAAAGCTTTCAAACAAGTATCAACTAAGGCATATATGTGACTCATAATACTAGGAAAAACATAGCTCCATCTAGGGAGAGTGAGTCGTCAGTCACTCCATGGGTAACTAGATAGGATTCCCATATCAATTTGTGCGGATCTTTCCTCTCCTGTTAGTCTTTAGGCCTTCCTTGATGCTTATTGGGTGGTGGGCTTACGGTCGAGCCATGCTGTAGCATCCTCTCCTGTTAGTCGAGCCACTCAAGTTTCAATTTACTTATTGGGTGGGGGGCAATTCTCCAACCTTTTTGGTTTGCTGCGGATTCATGGAACACTTAGCTCAACCATCTTGCACCAAGGATTCCGTGGGCTAATATGTGGGTTCGATGCCTCAATCAGCGGAGATATTAGACCACAACTACTAAAAAGTATTCGCTCATTATGCCCGGACCAGCAAAGTGCTCTCGATCCAATCCTTAATTGGTGGACCAAGAGGAATAGTTGGCCACTAAATCATTCTTTCTCGGACGCTTGTTGGCTCGGATTCTGTAGTCACATTGATGGGAAATACTAGAAGAACTGTTATGTCCAGTTTGAATACCCACATGAATCCGCTGGTTGAAAATTAGTAAACTCTTAGCACGACGGAATATTCCGAAACTCGCAGCGGAACTTAGACAAACAAAAACAAGGCCCGAGACTATACCAACTGGGAATGATCATCAGCTTATCTGGAAGTCGAACACAGAATATGTGATCACCTCCCGAAGTTTCTCGAGCGGGATTTCTTCATGCTTCCTTCTCCGCCGATACTAAGCTCATTTAGAGACGTTCGCTCGGTGAAATGGAAGATGGCGATAAACTCACTCGCTTTCTTGCCCACTTAGATGAATGAAGGAAAGATGGATTCTATAGTCACGCCACACTGACCGAGACCTCTAAGCCGGCGCCTCCTCCCCTACCAGCTCTTTACCTCAAAGAAAATCTCTTGACCTAACAATCAAATCTTTCTATGCCAGCGAGAAACGATCGATCTTAACCGATTTGGTCGAGATGTTCGTTCTGCAACCAACCCCATTAATTAGGCACCATTATCACCATGAATTAGGATTGGTCCAGAGTTCAGTCTAGTCTAGAGATAATACCACGCATGGATCATAGCTTTCTCTTCTACTACAGCCTATGAACGTTTCTGCCCCACTTTTTTGTAGCATCTCATATAATCCCCAGCGAGTGCACAAATTCTCCTTGAACTTGAATTGGTTTTTGAGAGGCCTTCCAGTTCTCCAAGAACAACCAATGCTTTTCTTTCGGCCTTGCACCAATGAACTCACTGGACCTTGTCAAAGGTTAGGTTCTTAGCCACCCTACAGAATGAGGAATAGTCGCTCTATGTACATCATTTTCTTTCAAAGGCAGTCCATCCTGAGCAATAAAGGTGAATAGGCGAAATAAATACGGATCTCATTCTAATAAAGAAAATCACTTTTCGATATCGGAGTGCACTTAGTACCCACAGTAGGTCATTAGAGCGAGATTCCAGGTGCAATCGTTACTGCGCGGGGCTAACCCGATTCAGGATTTGCTTCAGAATCGCCTTTCCCGTACTCATATAGTTGCATCGTCAGGTGGCTAATTGAATACACCTTTTCTGGGATCTACTTGAAGGTTAAGGTTAAGGTTCGATCCTAGCTTCGCTTTTCAGTATAGATGCGGCGGATGAATAGATAGAAAGAGTAGGTCATTTTCAGTTAGATCAATCCCAACATTCCAGTAATGTAATGCTGGGGTTCTTGGCATTAGTGTGGTTCGGGGCCGACCAAACCAACACTGAAGGCAAATAGCTTGATCAATCAGCCGCACAATGGAAAGACTGAACCATGATACACCTGATAACTGACTCTGCAACAATTAGTTAGCTAAGTCTTGAATCATATCATATCATATCATACAAAAGGGTTGGAGAAGGGAGAAAGCAACGAGAAATACTAGCTAGGGCTAATCTGGTTTCGCTTATAAGGTGATCTAGAGCCCACTATCATGTTCAAGATCGGGAACGAAGGAATGGGCTCGATTGACCGTAGGGAGGTCGAGGAAGAGAAATTGGTTTTTTCTATCGGTTTTTTCGAGTCGGTGGAACACTAAATAAAGCCATTACTCGTTCTCAGCTGGGGGACTAGACTACGGGAAATGACGTTAGTAAGTAAGGGATGGCTGATCTACCTTCTTCTCCAAGTGTTTTTCTACCAAATCCTTCGCCCGGTTTCTATCAAGCGTTTATCAAATTAGTCCACAAGAAAGGAAAGAGTTTCTATAGTTCCGCAGAGACTGGAATTGATGAGTTCACAAAAGGAAGGGAAGAGGCGATAGAGCTGGAATCATCTTTTTGGGTTTTTTTCTAGTTCTGTAAAGTGTTGGTTGCTTAGAGGAGAGGGAGTTTGGTTGATAGAGAGCTGCTATTACTCGAAACCGAATCCCACATGAAATGCGTTCAGGCTATGTAGTCTAGTTTACCTGACCGCTATCATAGCTGGATCGAATCCAGAAAGGCTTTTCAAATAGTAGCCATGTCTAGCTCGACCTACTTTAATGAACCCTATTGGTCAAGTCAAGTTTAGTTACGAAGTTCAAGCTGAACCAACACCTTCAATATGGTTGCTTGCCTACATGGAGTGTTCGACCGAACGAACCTTGATATCTCACATTCCAGTTAGTGCACGGGACTCTTTGCTCGCTCGATTTTAGTGAAGCAGGCAATCCAGCTCATTCGCAGAGGACGAACTCCTACTCCTGGGGACTAAAAGCTAGGCTTTAGTTGGCTTTGGGAGACGAGAACTGGAAGATTGATAAGAGTCGGATCCTCTATGCACTAGCACCTTATTGATAACGGGATCTTACAAAAAAAATATGCTTATGTGGAGCGGCAGAACCAGTATTCAGAGATTCACATGCACGAGATGGATTTATATAGAGATCAATCTTCGAAACAAAAGCGCCCCTTAGATGTGTTTTTGGTCTACATAGTCTTCTCCGGTCCGGTGGTCAGGTTCCTTGCCCATGCTTTTGTCCCAATTAGTGCAGCAGATCTCAATTCATAAATGCTGGTGTTGGTGCCCAAATAGCTCTATCTTCAGGTTCATCCCGGGTGGGAGACTTGTCTCGAAATGACTACGTTACTTTCTAGCTTCACTAGCACGTGAAAAACTGAGTTGGGGCGAGGGAACCTGAATGCAGCGTCAGATTCAAATCAATAGTTCGATACGCGGAATGAAACGTGATGTTAAGCAGATGGTATGAAGTGTTCCGCGGTGAAACAGGTTCAAGGTTGGCGGTTCGGGGGCTACTATTAGACTGGATTCTTTTATTGAAATGGAGGGGTGGGCTGTAACTGGATTGTAGGTTGGTTGACCAGGGGTGAAGGGTTGGCTTGGGGATGTAGGAAGGGTGAAGGTAGGCTTGCCCGCTTCTGCCGGTGTAAGAATACGAGATGACTGTGAAAAACCAAGCACTCCTCGCCCGGCGTCGGGTGAGTTGTTCCACTCCTTCAGTGGTGAAGTGAGGTTCGGTATTGTACCCGGAAAGTGACTGCACAAGTTAATGGATGGCCAATATCCAGTGGAAGGTCAAGTATCCTAGTGTGATTGCTGTTAGTGGGAATGGCTAAAGAAAGTGAAATAGGTGTAATAAGTTCTAGTGAATCCTCAATGGGTGTGTTTTACAAGTACCATATTGCCCGCCCCTATCTATATATATTTGAATGTTTAGATGCGGAAATATTCATTCGGGAATATCTAAATAGTTGAATTGGCAGGGTATTTGATTGTGGGAAGTGCCCTCTATTCCATATTCGTGGGGTTGGCTGGTATAATAGTATGGAATGTTCTTTCTGGGCGGGATTGGAGTCCTGGGTGAATAAGTAAAGTGATTGTACTGCCCCTTGGTTTTATGCTGATTACAGTGTTTCCGTTAGAGTCAAAAGAATGCAAATTCCTTCAATGAACCAGGTAGGTGAATAAACTGATCATTGGTTATCTGTCCAGTGTAAGTAATGGGCAAGCCCCTGTCAGTATAAGAAAGAAACTGCTTGGTTTCCGGTCGCAATCCCCGATGGGTCAGTAGGTAAGCGGTGTAACCCCTACCCGAGGCAAGGAAGGTGCAGTACTGTTATCCCAGGGAAGGTTTGTTTCGGGTGATTGTCTACTGGCAGTGGTGGATCAGCACCAGCGGAGAAAGCCACTCTATACATGGATTGGGTTTAAGAAGCCATCTAGGAGATGAGCCACTCCTTGCACTAGGAAGCGCAAGCCCCTCCGGGTCCTTGCTTTCCTAACGTCAAGCAAGCCCCTACCGGTCCTTGCACTAGGAAGCGCAAGCCCCTCCGGGTCCTTGCTTTCCTAACGTCAAGCAAGCCCCTACCGGTCCTTGCACTAGGAAGCGCAAGCCCCTCCGGGTCCTTGCTTTCCTAACGTCAAGCAAGCCCCTACCGGTCCTTGCACTAGGAAGCGCAAGCCCCTCCGGGACCTTTATGTACTTCAGATTTCGCCGGGTGCTCCTTGGCCAGAATGGACTAAAGTGAATTCTCAATCCACTGACTATGGCCCTCACCTCAATCAATATTATCCCAGTTTAGCAACCTAGTATATGGAATGGTTACCCTTGCACTGCAAGCTTGTGAACAGGGGAGCCTACCCCCCCACAATTCCTCTCCTTCAGACGGTAACAATACGGAAACGGTTCATGGTGATATTTCCCTCCCGGCATGGATAACAAGTAGCCAGGAAGGAAGCCAGCAAGGTACAGTACAGAGGCACGGACCCTTACTGTGCAGGCTGAGGGAACGTGACTGAAAGAAGGTAGGTAAGCCAACCTCAGTGAATGGCTGAGCCGACTTCAATCACTTTATGGCCAAGGCAACCTGAGGGAATGGGTAAGCCAGGGTTGCTGAATGTCTGAGGACCCTTGGCTGGATTAGGCGGGTGATCCAAAGGTGATATTCAATCAATCAATGAATAGGGTAAGGTCTGTAACAATTGATTCATTGAGAAACAGCTCGCTGCTAGTTCCTATCGTCAACTCGGCATTCGTATTACGTATGTAATAACAATCAATCTTATTGCCGATGCGACCGAAGAAATGCAGAATAAAGGGAGAGAGCACTCGGCCCAACACACCCAGCTTATCAAATATTTGAATGGGAAAAATCAAAAATGCCTTATTGACTTATTGGGTGGGGGGCATTTATATTGAACAACTTAGGTTCCCGACTTTGAAATTCCCAATCCAAAGGCCAAGGAAACTCTTAGTTGGGTTGCCCGGTCCTGTCATCCCGAAGAAGAAGTCAAGGCCAAGGAAATTATGTCAGGTCTTGCTTGAAAGAAAGGAGAGAAGAATCTACTTTATATCCCACCCAATAAGTAGGCGGCGAGGGGGGAAATTAGGTTCAGCAACGTAAACAGGGTATCGGAAGGTTTCGGTGCTTGTGTCCCGCCCGGGGTTCAGTTCGACTTCATGATCTATAGTCAGTCGATAGACTCGGTTCAGTCGACGCAGGTGATAGGGACGTTTCGTTGAGAGAGGGGGAGTAGGCCATAGTAGTGTTGGTTTGGCTCTGACTTCACTTAGAGAGCAGCCTTAGCCTCGAACCAGTGCAGTGGACATCGGTAAGAATAATGAGACTACTAGATAAGATAGGCGGTCGAAGCTTTGTTCCATCTTTTTGCACAGCAGCACGAGCCTCTGCCTGCCTATCATAGCGGCTCACTCAAACGATCGATTAGGTGTAGGTGTGAATGGAGGAATGAATCTCCTTATCTATCCTATAGATATAGACAAGCAGGTTTCAGAATCTTGGTGGTAGGGGAAAGGGGGGAATAACCTGATAATAACATCGATGCTTTGAGCTCCAGCAAAGACCAATTAGTTACAACAAATGGGGGCGAAACTAAACTCTTCCTGACTGAACTAAGGCGAGTCTCCCAATTCTCCATGAATAGTTCATACATGGCCAATTCCCCACCAGGTTGATCCCGATCTTGTGGTGCATTCACTCACCCAATTCGATCAAGTTCATTCTTCTGGTAAGTCTGCGAAAGCGTAATTACGTAGATAAAGAATGAATGCATAATGACATATATAATAGCAGCATTTTTGAAGGATTGATCTACACTACTTTCCCCCCCACTCTAAGTCAACTCGTATCGGAAAAGTGAATTCAAAAGAAATGAATTGACGACGCTTTCCCGGAGTATCGGAGTTGGTCGAAATGAACAAAATCGATCTCTCAAAATTGCATAATGACATATATAATATATGCATTGTCTACTAAAGCGTAATTACGTAGATAAAGAATGACCAGCAGCACGATCCCCAGGGACGTCCTAAGAGGGGCGAGAAGCAAACGAGCCGCTCTAAAGACCCCCACTAACCAATAAGTCATTAAGAGGGCGAGGGTGGAAATGCGAAGTGTCTTGTTTAGTTCAAACGCCGCCCAAAGTACTTCTACGCGAGGTAGGTCTCCGGCGTTTGCTAATAGGATGCGTAGCTTGAAACCTTCGACCTTGAGTTACTTATTGGGTGGGGGGCCGAATCTGGTATGACACATATCTAATTCA
>Ga0181464_1000578_pt1 | contig 16479 bp, 15 predicted proteins | sample InSIn2gowninarea_FD_119074 | JGI IMG/M metagenome (GOLD analysis project Ga0181464, IMG submission 119074) | Clean room microbial communities from NASA Spacecraft Assembly Facility at Jet Propulsion Laboratory, Pasadena, California, USA -... ...
TGTTCTGCCTTGTTTTTTGTCCTCAGGAAATAGTTCGAAGTCGAAGTGAAACGTCGGGCTGTCATTTAGATTATCAAAGGGAACATCATGAAGATAAAAATCTTCAAATGCATGGATCTGGTTCTTCAGTTCAAAATCGGGCTTACCAAAATAGTTGATCCCATATGAAAACTTATAAACGCCATGGGTACGGTTTACCAGGTGAACCTTCAGCTCGTCAACCACATCATCTCCAAAATCATCCGAACTGATCACGGGTATGAAAGTTATCCATACACCATCGACCTTTTTTTCGGTTATCTTCTTTTTCTCTATCGGAACCTGGTCAATGAACTTTTTCTCTTTTTTTTCAGGCACCATTTTTTGTTCCATAAACCTCCTGAAGTAAGGAAAATCCAGCTGATCAGTATGAGCCGGAAATCTTACGCCACGCACATCAACCATCACCATCTTGTCGTTGATTATACCCGTCACTTCGCCCTCTTCATTGCTATGAAGCACTGTTACCTTGTCACCAATTTGAAATTTCACTGTTATGTTTGTTTTATCTTCTTTCGACAGCTTTAAAGGGCCGTTATTTAACTGCAAAGATACGACAGGATTTATCAGCAGGGGCTAATAGAGATGGCCAGCCAATTTGCTTTTCCGGTATCCGTAAAGAAAATAGATCGTCAGGCCAAGGGCCATCCAGATAAAAAAGTAGACCCAGGAAGTGGCTGGAATTAATTTCAATTAGCAGGTATGCACAGGAAAGCACACCAAGAACGGGTATAAGTGAAAAGTTTTTGAGAAAAGAGAGCACCGCCATCACGATGGCCAGCACCACGTATACAAGAAACAGAATTTCCTGGAGACTATCACTTCCCAGCTTTTCAATGGCCCCCTGGATCCTCCCGCGGGACAACACCAGGAAAATGGCACATAATACAGGTACTATAATTTTACCGTTTACATATGGAAGCCTGAACGACCGCTGATCCCCTCCACCCAGTCGTGGCAGCATAAGAACACCAGCCGAAACAAGAACAAAGGCGAACAATGTCCCGATACTGGTGAGATCAGACATCAGGCTGCTCTGCATGAACAGGGATGGAACCGCCACGATAACACCGGTGACTATAGTTGAAAAATAGGGAGTATGATATTTTTTGTGAACCCTTGAAAAAGCCTTTGGCAGCAAACCATCACGACTCATGCTCATCCAGATCCTGGGCTGTCCCAATTGAAACACAAGAAGCACACTGGTCGTGGCAACAACCGCACTTATCGAAACAAGATAGCCGATCCACTCTTTGCCAACACGCTCAAATACGAAGGCGAGAGGATCTGTAACATTCAATTCAGAAAAGTTGACCATGCCTGTGAGCACGAGGGCAATGAGTATATAAAGCACGGTACAGATCAGCAACGAGTAGATCATCCCCCTCGGTAGATCTCGTTGCGGATTTTTACATTCTTCGGCAGTTGTGGATATGGCGTCAAAACCAATGTAAGCATAGAAAACTGCCGAAACTCCTTTCAGCACTCCTTCGATGCCATTGGGCATAAAGGGGCTCCAGTTGTGCGGGTTCACTGAAAACGCACCAAGGATAATCACAAAAATGATGACGGCAATTTTAAAAACTACCATGGCGTTGGTACTTTTTTTACTTTCCCTGATGCCCACATAAGTTATACAGGTGATGAGGCAAACTATCAAAAAAGCCGGCAAATTGATAAAGATCCTGCTTCCATTCACCACGGGTGCCTGTTCCCAGGCATTTCGTGCGAATTGCAACGATGGTGTCAGTGTTTCTCCTTTATCCAGCGCCGCCTGTGAAAGATTGTAGGCAGCATTTGCAGTACCCGGATCTACAGTTAGCCAGGCGGGGAGGGTGATATCAAAGTTTGGAAAACCGTTTGCCTGGAACCACCTAGTGGCCCCCTCAAGGAGGTTATTGAAGTACCCGCTCCAGGAAATGGCAACAACTATGTTTCCTATAGCATATTCGAGTATCAGCGCCCACCCGATTATCCAGGCGATCAATTCCCCGAACGATACATACGCGTATGTATATGCGCTCCCGGCAATGGGTACGCGACTCGCAAACTCTGCATAACACAGCGCCGCAAAACCACAGGTTATTGCGGTAATAACAAAGAGCAGAGAGATGCCAGGGCCGCCGTTAAAGGCCGCTGACCCGATCGTCGAAAATACTCCTGCACCAACAACCGCCGCTATCCCCATAAATGTCAGATCGCGGACATTCAGAATTTTTTTAAGCCCGCTGACCCCGCCATGTCCATCGTTTATTCCTTCTTCAGCTTCTTTGACGATCTTATCTATAGATTTTTTCCGGAATAAAGATGTTGACATTGCGGCTGTTTTGTTTGACGGTTAATTTATGGAATATAATTTGTCAGTAATCTCTTTTGATCAGGTATTGAGCAAGTGCCTTTAAGGGTTCTTTGCGGGAGGATAGGACGGCGATATCTTCAAGATGTTTATAGGCGGTAGCAATATACTGTTCCTTAAGGCTGGATGCCCACGTGTACACCCCCGCATTGCGGAAGATCTGCTGAACCCTCGCAACTTTATCAGGGACATCCGATTTCATGAGGTACTGTAATTCCTTTTTGTCTTCCGGTCCTGCACTTTCCATCGCCTTGATCAGTAAAAACGTTTTTTTGTTTGCAAGTATATCACCGCCAACCTGTTTCCCAACTTTGCCGGGATCGCCAAAAGCGTCGAGGTAATCATCCTGTATCTGGAAGGCAATACCAAGATTTTTGCCGAATTCGTAAAGGTGTTGCTGATTTGCTTCCCCCGCCCCTCCGAGTATAGCTCCCATCTGTAGTCCTCCCGCAATCAGGACAGAAGTTTTTAGAGCTATCATTTCGATGTAAGCAGCCAGGTCAACACTTTCGACGGTTTCATAATCCATATCGAGCTGCTGGCCTTCGCAAACCTGCCGCGCTGTTTTATTGAACAACCGGAGTATGGGGTTCAGAAACCGGCCCTGGATCTTATTGAGGTAATCATAGGCAACAACCAACATCACATCACCCGCCAGTAAAGCCGTCGGGAAATTATATTTTTCATGAAGTGTGGGCATACCACGCCGAAGCGGGGCTTTATCCATGATATCATCATGCACCAGCGAAAAGTTATGAAACAGCTCGATCGCCGTCGCCACCTCATACGCATCCGGAACGATGTCACCAAACAATTCATTACCCATCAGGCACATTGCCGGCCTGATGCGCTTGCCGCTGACACTGAGGAAATATTCATTTGGTTCGTACAGGGATGCCGGCGAGGTAGGAAAATGCCTGACATTGAACTTCTTTGAAAAAATCTCCGACAACTCTTGAAATGAATGCATAGGCAAAAATACAGGTCAACACCGACAGGTCAAAAGATCAATCGGTAATCGAGGTAGCAATTTTTTGTTTGGATGAGATTATGATTTCGGTCCTTTAGACTTTGGCGTTGTTCCTTTTGTTTTATGTTTCGCCGCTTTTGGCTTTCCGGCATCTTTGTCTGCTTTGTGCTTACCTGATTTATTTTTCTTTGGTTTTCCTTTTGATGATTTGCCCCCGTTGTGACCATATTTACTTTTGCCGGAATCAAATTGCTCTTTCGGCGGCCTGGGTCCGCGCATACCGCTTCCTCCATGCGCGCGCTCATCCCGGGTAACTTCCTTGCTGCCGCCGGTTTCGGCTGCCGGGTGACCAGCAGTTGCCGGCACGTGCCCACCGGTTTTAGATGCCATATTTTCTTCAGGAACCGCATTGCGGTTTTCGGGTATCCATACTTCAATCTCGGACTTAATTTCTTCAGTTTTTTCCGCTGCAACCGGCCTTGGCGATGATTGTGCTTCTTTCGGAATATTGTCCTTTTGCCGGGGTTTCATAGCGCCTCTTTTCTTCCCTTCACCGCGTTTTCCGGCATATCTTTCGGTGTCGGACAACCGCTCTTCCCTGTTAGCGCGTTCAACATGATCACCGTCGGTGGCACCGGCTTCCGGTTGCCCGGCAGGTTTCTTCACACCACCTGATCCGCTCTGTGCGAGTACCCATTCGTAATCAAGCTGTCTCTTGGTGAGATTTGCGGCCACGATCTTGATTGTCACTTTATCACCCATCCTGAATTTACGTCCTGATCTGAGGCCGACCAGGCTGTATTCGCCTTCTATGACGCGAAAATCATCATAGTCCTGTAAACTTGTAATACTCACAAGCCCTTCACATTTATGTTGCACTGTTTCAACCCAGAATCCAAAAGTAGAAACTCCGCTGATTACACCTTCGAACTCCTCTCCGAGGTAATCCTGCATGTACTCCACCTGCTTATATTTATTGGCTGCGCGTTCTGCTTCCATCGCAGATCTTTCCTTATCACTGCAATGTTTACATTTCTGTTCCAGTTTCTTGTCAACCTGTGCGTCTTTGTCCAGTATATCCTGCAGTATACGATGGACAAGGATATCCGGGTATCGCCTGATCGGAGAAGTAAAGTGGCAGTAGTGTTCAAAGCCAAGGCCGTAGTGACCTATATTTTCGGTTGTATAAATTGCTTTGGCCATGGTCCGTATGCCTAGCTGCTCCAGGACATGTTGTTCCGGTCTCCCCTTGACATCGTCCAGCATCTGGTTAAACGATTTAGAGATCCCTTCCGGTGAAGAGGTATCAAAGGTGTGACCATATTTTTTTGCGAAAGTGATAAATGGTGTCAGCTTCACTTCATCCGGTGTGTCATGAACGCGGTAGGGAAAAGGAAGTTCCTGTTTGTCGATCTTCACTTTACCTGCTACCTCTGCCACTGCCCTGTTCGCAAGGAGCATAAATTCCTCGATGAGCTGATGTGCCTCTTTGCTCTCCTTTACAACTATTCCAATGGGTTTACCTTTTTCATCGAGTTTGAAGCGGACTTCCTGTGATGAAAAATTGATGGCTCCTTTTTTAAAACGTCTTTTACGGTATTGCTGGGCGAGGCCATTCAGCAAAAGGATCTGGTCCTTATATGGACCATCTTCCTGTTCAATTATTTCCTGTGCCTCTTCGTAAGTATAACGGTGATCCGAATGTATAACGGTGCGGCCAAACCATTGCGATTTTATTTCCCCTTCCTGCGTGATCTCGAAGACGGCAGAAAAAGTAAACTTGTCTTCCTTAGGTCGAAGTGAACATAGCTCGTTTGATATACGCTCGGGTAGCATTGGTGATACACGGTCCGGAAGGTAAACCGAAGTTGCCCGATCATAGGCTTCCCTGTCGAGTTCTGTATCCGGTTCAACATAAAAACTGACATCGGCTATATGAACGCCGATTTCATAATTACCACTCTTCAGTACCTGGAAAGAAATTGCGTCATCGAAATCCCTGGCATCGACCGGGTCGATGGTAAACGTAAGAATGTTCCTGAAGTCCCGTCTTTTCTTAATTTCGCTTGCCGGCAGTACATCCGGGATACGCTCACTTTCTTCAATCACACTGTCAGGAAACATCAGCGGAAATCCATTTTCCATAAGGATCTCTTTCATCGCCTGATCATTCACATCTGAAGCGTCCATTACCTGGATCACCTCTCCCACTGGTTTTTTGTTTTTTTTCCCACTCAACGATTCTCACTATTGCCTGGTCGCCGTTTGCTGCGTTATTAAGTTTGTTTAAGGGGATATAAATATCGGGTACGGGCTTATCAGAGTTAACGATAAAAAAAGCAAAATTTTTGCTGACGTCCACGCGACCCATGAACTCCATTTGTTTTCGTTTAACCACCTCCGTTATCTCACCCTGCTTGCGGCCCGACCTGGAATGATCCCCTCTTACTTTTACTCTTACAATGTCGCCATGCATCGCGGTATTGAAATCGGTTGGCCGGACCAGGATATCTTCCGGGTTATTCTCGACAATAACGAATCCCATCCCTGACCTGGTAATATCAAGAACACCTTTTAAAGTGTCGGAATGTGACGATTTTTTATTCTTGTTTTTTGATTGTTTTCTGTTCATTAATTTTTGTTGTTTTTGGTATCAAAACCTTCAATGAATGTAGTGATAATATTATTAAAGCGTGGGCCATCTTCAAAAAGGAAATGGCTTTGGATCGGGATCACATAAAAGGGTAATTCGCTTAGGTGCTCCCTGTATTTTATCAGCCTGACCGCATCTTTTTCAGTAGTGATAATAATTTTGTGCCGCGCAGTCATCCCATGGTAACGTTGCACAATTTCCTTCCAGTCATCCGTACTGAAAATGTGATGATCGCTGTAAAGTAACTCATAATAAGTGGCGGCCTTTTCACCCAGGTATTTTTTTAAAGGGGCCGGGTTTGCAATCCCGGATATGAGAAGGACCTCTGCCGTCCCATCGAAATTGACCGGTTCCCGGGTGAGGATATGGTAAGGTAAGCCATAGATAATATCAGTGAAAAAAACCTCCTGGCCCGGGCGCGGCGAGATCTCACTGATAATGGATGCCTGTTCCTGCCGGCTCAGATCCGGCCTGCATTTGGTGACAACAATAAGATCTGCCCGTTTATAACTCCGGCGTTCGTCACGGAGGTTGCCCGTGGGCAAAAACCAGTCCCTGGTGAAAAGGTGGCTAAAATCCGTCAGCAGTATGTTTAGTCCCGCCTTAACAGCTCTATGCTGGAATGCATCATCGAGGATTATTACACCTGTGTCAGGCCGGTCGTGGAGTATCTGCGGCACAGCCACTAATCGTTCTTCTCCTACCGCGACTGCTATTTCCGGGAACTTCAGATAAAATTGCATCGGTTCATCACCAATCTCAAGGGCAGTGGAGTTTTTATTGGCCATTGCATAACCTTTGGTTCTTCTTTTATAACCCCTGCTCAGGATCGCAGGGGGAACCTTTGTGATCACCAATCTTACCAGGTATTCAACCATCGGGGATTTTCCGGTTCCCCCGGCAGAAAGATTCCCGACACAGATCAATGGCTTGTTAAAGGTTGTTGAACGCAAAATATTGTTGTCGTACATCCTGTTCCTGAGCCAGACAATAAAACCGTAGATGAGAGAGAAAGGAAATAATAAGGTCCGAAGCGGTTTAAACAGTGGCGCATTAAAATTCATACAGGCGACTCGGAGTTATACAATAGTCTAAAGGTACATCAAATTCATTGATGTCACTGACCGGCTCCACAGCGGCAAAAAAGCTGAAGCCTATCCTGACTATATCTTTCCGGCACCTGATGAGATACCTGTCGTAATAACCTTTACCGTAACCGACCCGGAATCCATTGTTATCAAAGGCAAGTAATGGAACAAAAACCAGGTCAATTAAAGCAGGGGCAACAATGGCGTTGCCGATAGGTTCAAGTATATCATATTTATTTTTTGCAAAAAGACCCTGCTCTTCCAGAAGATGCGCCTCCATTCCAACTACATCCGGATCCGTTTTTGGCCACGCTATTTTCGCAAGCGGAAACCTGCTGAGGATTACCTGTTCACACACGGCTACATTAAATTCCTTTCGACTGACTAAGGGATAATACGACAACAAAAATTTCACTTCAGGCAATGAAAGGGTTTCGAGATGCGATTTGATCTGTCTCGTAAATTCTTCGATCTGATCATCTTCAAGATCAAGTCTCTTTTTCAGATAATCCCGCCGTAATTCTGATTTTAACATAACAGTGTTTCAAGTTTCTCCCTTTCAAGTTTCTCCCTTAGAACTTTTGCCTGGGCGGATATAAACTCAGGATTGGCATTTGCGGTAAACGGTACAGATCCCAGCCGTGGTAAGTTGGTCCACCCGGCGATCTCGTTTTCATAGTCGAGATACTGATCATTAAAAACCCATCCGAGGACCGGTAGTTTTTTTTCTTTCGCCAGATGTGCAGTGAGCAGTGAATGATTGATACTTCCTAAATAGTTTCTGCTGACCAGGATTACTTTGGCCCCCAGATGCTGAACGAGATCAGCTATAAATTCTTTATCGTTTAAAGGTACCATCAGACCTCCGGCACCTTCGACAATTAAGTTACATTTTATTTCCGGTACAGCATTACAAATCTTTTGAATTGATATGTTGATTCCTTCCTCTCTTGCAGCTATATGTGGTGATGCCGGCTTGCGCAGCCGGTAAAGCTCGGGATGCACCCGCGTGTTGCCGTTACGAATATGGTTTTTTATCCATTCACTATCAGTTTCGGTTTCAAGGCCTGCCTGAACAGGCTTCCAGTAATCAGCTTCAAGCGCTTCAGCAAGGATAGCTGAAATAATTGTTTTCCCTATTCCGGTTCCTATTCCGGTTACAAAAAAGATTGCCATACGATTTGATTACTTAACCAGCGAACTGCGTGGATCACTTTACTACGAACTGCGTGGATCTGCCCTGCTGATTGTTGTCAGGCCACCCTATTTACAAAAATACTGAAGATAGTGGTGCCGTATTTCCTGGCTGTTGAAAACTGGGGCGCCTTTTCATAATCATTCCGCGGTGTGTGTTCCAACACAAACCAACCGCCGGCATTCAATAATTTTTTTTCAAAAACAATAACCGGGAGATTGTCAATGGTTGCGAGTGCATATGGAGGGCCGGCGAATATAAAGTCGTATTTGTCTGTACATTGTTCCAGGAACCGAAACACATCCATCCTGACAACATTGATCTGCGGAAGCGATAATTGAACAGCTGTCTTCCGGATGAACTCAAACATAGCCTGGTCTTTCTCAACGGTTGTTATATCCTTACAACCCCTTGATGCCATCTCATAACTGATGCTCCCTGTACCTCCGAAAATGTCAAGAACCTTCAGTGACGAAATGTCCAGGTTGTTTTCAATAACATTAAATAATCCCTCCTTAGCCACGTCGGTCGTGGGCCTGGTATGCGGCATATTGCCCGGTGGATTAATTTTCCTTCCACCTATATCTCCTCCAATTATACGCATAATGCCATCCGGACAAGGGGTGAAAAATAATGAGATGGAAATTGTTTCAATATTCCTGCCGGATCGATTGCTGCCGGTAAGGGATCCCACACCAGGTACTGAAAGTATTTATTCAGTTCAGTGTAAAGTATAGAGTCTTCATCTATAAGGCCTGAAATTTTTAGCACCACATCCTCCTGTCTCACCTCATGAGCTTTTAACACAGTGAGCAGGTAATAACTTACATCTTCCGGGGTCTGGTAGTTAAAGCTCTGCATGATGAGCAATTCTCCATCCCTGAATGCACCCACAATAAACTTGTCTGCATAAAACATTACGCGTATCCTGGCAAGGTCAGCTGGTGAATCTTTTTCCACCTGGAAAAAGGAAAGCTGCAGCGTATAATAATGCCAGTAGCTGGATGAAGTAAATTTTTGCTGAAACAGCCTGTGAATATCAGGTGGTATACGATAGACATTATAGACAGGAAGAACATCAACCTTTTCGCTCATCACCAATCCTTTTTCTGCATCCCCGAACATAAGGTCGAGTACTGACCGGTTGAGATCTGCCTGGAAATAATTTTCGGGTACCAGTGTGCTATCAGGATAATGGTAAACCATTACAACTCTCGCGACACGATTATTCAGCATAAGATCGTCCCTGAGCAATTCTTCCATTATGGTCATGGAATTTTTGTCAACAGTATCCTCAATATTGTAATGTCTTACTCCAAGTAATTTCTGTTTAGCCTGGTTGTACCAGACGCAGCCCAGAAAATTTGCAGATACCTCGAGCAGCATTATGCTCTGTTCCCACTCAGCCGGATTTATATTAAGCGCGGTAATATCAAATGATGGTCTAATCATATCAGGATGCAATTTTACCAAGATTATCCGGATTTAATACACCCGGTTCAGACTTATCCCAACGCGACCCTGAAATTGAGGTATTGGAGGCTGTAGCTTTAATATAGATATAACCGAACTTTTGATGTACGGAAATTTATGATAGATATCGTCCAGGATAAGCTTACCGACTTTTTCAAGCAATGGGGTTGGCTCTTTCATTCTTTCCTTAACGATGTTCAGTAGTTCAACATAACTGATGGTATCATCCAACGTATCAAAGTTCTTCCCGGCAGCTTCATATTGAACTTTGAGGTTAATCTCGAAATCACCACCTACCAGGGGCTCTCCACTGTATAAGCCATGATACGCATGCAGCTTGACCTGGTCGAGTATGATTGTTACCATTGAAGATATCGGTTTATAACATCAATAGGAATCGGCACTTACATCATGCCCCTTTGCAGAGAGATACCTTTCGGCATCTAACGCCGCCATACAACCGCTTCCTGCAGCAGTAACCGCCTGGCGATAAATTTTGTCCTGTACGTCACCTGATGCAAACACTCCGTCGATATTTGTTTTCGTGGTACCAGGGATGGTTTTTATATAACCCGCTTCATCCATTTCGAGCCACTCTTTAAAAATTGCTGAATTTGGCTGATGGCCAATGGCAACAAAGAAACCGCTGACCGGGATTACCTGGCTCTCACCTGTTTTAGTGTTCTTCAACTTAACTTTTTCAACTTTCGTTTCGCCGATTACTTCTTCGGTTTCCGAGTTCCAGTAGATCTTGATGTTTGGTGTTTTGAGTACACGGTCCTGCATAATTTTAGAGGCGCGCATTTCGCCACGTCGAACAACCATATGAACGGTACTGCAAAGTTTTGACAGGTACAATGCTTCTTCAGCCGCAGTATCACCTGCTCCAACTATCGCTACCTCTTTTCCGCGAAAGAAAAATCCATCACAAACGGCACAGGCACTTACACCAAACCCATTCAGTCTTTCTTCACTTTCGAGTCCAAGCCATTTAGCAGAGGCACCGGTTGCGATAATGACCGATTCAGCTTCCAGTTCCTTCTCCTCATCTATCCAGACTTTAAAAGGAGATTTGGAGAAATCAACTTTGGTGGCTAAGCCGAAACGAACGTCAGCTCCCATCCGCTGCGCCTGTTTTTCGAAATCTATCATCATCTCAGGTCCCTGGACGCCATCCTTATAACCGGGGTAATTTTCTACCTCGGTAGTTATTGTTAACTGCCCACCGGGCTGAATTCCCTGGTAGAGTACAGGTTTCATATTCGCCCTTGCGGCATAGATTGCCGCAGTATAACCGGCCGGACCGGACCCGATAATCAGACACTCTATTTTCTCTATATCTGAAGTTTTCATATCCTGACTAAAATTTATGCATGCTAATAAAAGTTGGCAAAGTTACGCTATTTCATCCTCGCCACGAAAGGATACGCAAGTTACCGAATGCGGCTTAGTTCTGCGCAGGAGGAAAGCGTGTGGGAATAACTTGTTTACTTCGGTATTTTGATCGAAATATACTGAACCGAATATCCACCAAAATACCCCAGCGCACCGCCATCAACGTTTGTTACTACCCTGGTCGGCGAGGAAAACGGGTTACCGATACTCGAATAGCTGTATTCGATGGTCCGCCAGAAATCGAAGGTTGCGCGATCGATGTTGGTCATCTTAACAACTATAGAATCGCCGCGGTCGAAGAAGGAATACTGTTCGAAATCTATTTCTTCATTCCGGTTCACGCCCTGTTCTATCTGGACCTTATAGCTTTTGCCGTCAACGATATTATCATCAAAGACAGAATTGAGCCCCGGAAAAAATGGTCCGCCGTTAGTAGAGGTGAAAAACCTGATATAGTTACCTAAACCGGGAGGATCGGTAGTTTGTCCGTAAAGGATCACCTTAGAGGTATCATCTTGCTGTTTTACGGTTTCCCAGCTAAGTGAGTCAATCTTTTTTGTCAGGAATGGAATGGTGGTGGTGGCCTTGTACTCCTTTCCGCCTACTTTGATGTTCATGGAATATCCCTTCCCCTGTTCTCCCCTGAACAATGTAGCTACCTGGGCGGAATCAACCGTATAATAGGAAAGCTTATATGTGCCGGATAGCGGTACCTCGTATTCCTTGAGACGGTGAGTTTTAGAGCCGTTTGACATGGTGATTTCGGCACCATGAACAAAAGAATTAACAAGCATATCCAGTGAGATCTCGCTGAAAAAGCCAAAACTGTTTGAAAGCAAAACCGTCGGATATTTCCCATCCTCGATGGTCGCTTCCACCACCAGTTCCGGCGTAGATTCATTCGGAACAAAATCTATCGGTTTCTCGCAGGAATGAAATAACAGCATGACCGAGGCGGCAACAACGGGATAAAGCAAAAACTTTTTCAGATCAGCGTTTGTCAATCTTCCAATATTTTGGGACGAGGTCGTTAAACCAAAAGTAGTGCAGATAGTTCACAAAAAAACCCCGCAGGTGCGGGGTTCACTTTGAAATTTTATACTTTACTACCCTAAATAAGCTTTTAATGCGTTGCTGTAACGAGCCTTTTGAAGACGCTTGATAGCTCTTTCCTTGATCTGGCGTATACGCTCTTTGGTTAAGTCGTATTTCTGACCAATTTGCTCAATGGTTACACCATTTTCACCATCTAAACCGAAATAGGCGTTCACGATTTCTGCTTCCCTTGGGCTAAGTGACTTAAGCACCCGGCGGATCTCATTACGGAGCGAATCCTTCATAACATCGTCATCAGTATCATCACCACCTTCGAGGAGATCTCCCATGGCAACATCTTCGGCTTCGTGCACAGGTGCGTCAAGTGAAGTATGCCTGGTATTGCTCTGGAAAATGTTGTTGATCTCTGTTTCACTCATTTCGAGTAATTCAGCCAGTTCCTCTGTGCTTGGCTCCCTTTCATGCTCCTGCTCGAAAGCCATATAAGCCTTGTTCGCCTTATTATATGTACCAATCTTATTCTGGGGAAGACGAACCAGTCTGCCTTGCTCGGCCAAAGCCTGAAGGATAGACTGACGGATCCACCATACAGCATAAGAAATGAATTTAAAACCTTTGGTTTCATCGAAACGCTGGGCAGCCTTGATCAGACCCAGGTTACCTTCGTTGATCAGGTCACTCAGGGAAAGCCCCTGGTGTTGATATTGTTTAGCTACAGAAACCACGAAACGTAAATTCGCCTGTACTAACTTATCCAAAGCCTTTTGGTCCCCCATCTTGATACGCTGGGCAAGAACAGTTTCCTCTTCGGGAGTGATCATCGGGATCTTTGATATTTCCTGGAGGTACTTTTCTACTGCCTGCGAATCGCGATTTGTTATCTGCGTAGCTATTTTGAGCTGTCTCATATCTTAAATAAATAAATTGACTAATCCGGATTTAGGGGGTACGGGATCAACAATTATCAGACACAATAAGTTCTATGGACGTTGTAAAAAGGGTAAGTTAAAACTTTTTTTCCGCTCTGAACCTGAACAAATGTAGTGTCTGACTTTTAGAATTCATAGTGTTTTAAAAAAAAAGAAATCATTTTAGGGTAAATACTTACACTTAACTGTATGAATTCCACCCGGGTAGCAAAAGAACTACTCCTGCAAAACCTAAGCCAGCATTGTCTTTTAGCCCGCCAGGCGCAAATTTAGGATCAAGGAAGTGTATTGCCGCTCAAGATGTTTTTGCCAATAAACATGTTTGGCGTAAGCACCGCTAAAGGATTGTCGGTAAAACTTCTTCTTATGTAAACAATATTTCTTCCTCTTTATGTCTTATCACAAGCTCTTTGCCTGCCGCAGGTTCGACCCTTCCCACAACCCTGGCGTCAATCCCCAGCTTTGCAGCTGTTTCAATCATCCTGCCGGCCTCATTTTCGCTGGTAAAGATCTCCAGCCGGTGACCCATGTTGAAAACCTGGAACATTTCGCGATTGTCTGACCCGGAAGCCTGCTTAATAAGGTCGAAAATGACCGGGGGATCAAATAAATTATCTTTTATAAGCCGCATCGGACCGGGGAGATATTTCAGGCATTTGGTCTGCCCTCCCCCACTGCAGTGTATAATGCCATGAATATCATCGAATTGCTCAGCCAGCAGAATTTTCAGCAATGGTGCATAGGTCCTGGTAGGCGAAAGGAGGAGCTTGCCGATATTTAGTGTTCCTGTTGCGTCAATGGAAGACGGAGCCGGGTCGGTCATCCTGTAAGGTCCGATATAAGTAACGGCGGGAGACAGGCTACCTTCAAAGGTTTCCGGGTAATTTTCTGCATAATATCGTGAAAGAACATCGTGTCTCGCGCTTGTCAGACCATTACTGCCGAGCCCACTATTGTACTGCGTTTCATAAGCGGTTTTGCCTGCGCTTGAAAAACCTACGATTACATCTCCTGCAACTATATTATCATTGGTTATCAGCCTGTTTTTGGGCCATCGGGCCATCATGGTGCCATTCACCGCAATGGTACGGACCAGGTCACCAACATCAGCTGTTTCGCCACCAAGAAAACGAATGTTTATTCCAAACTGTTTAAGGTCATCAAAAAACTCCTGTGTGCCGTTTATCACGGCTTCCAGCACTTCCCCCGGGATAGTCTTCTTGTTCCTGTCGATCGTTGAAGAAAACAGGAAATTGTCATGAATACCCACACAAAGCAGATCATCCAGGTTCATCACGATAGCATCTTGCGCAATACCCTTCCAAACAGACAGATCGCCGGTTTCTTTCCAGTACAGGTAAGCCAGGATGCTTTTAGTTCCTGCTCCGTCGGCATGCATAAGATTTACCCAGTTATCATCTCCGTTAAGATAGTCAGGATATATTTTACAGAATGCATTTGGAAACAAGCCTTTGTCTAGTTTTTCAGTCGCCTTATGGACCTCTTCCTTCTGCGCAGAGACACCACGCTGATTATAAAGACTCATTATTGATTTTTGATTGGCGCAAAAGTAACCATGATTTTGATTATTCTGTCGTGTTAAGACGGTAATAATGCCGTCTTATAGTTTTAATAAGCCAAATCATGTTTACTTTGCGGATTAAATAAAGGAACGAGTCGAAAATATGCAGGTTTACAGAGATACCGGCAAAATACCGGATTTCAGGAATGGAGTTGTGACGATAGGCACATTTGACGGCGTGCACACTGGCCATCGCCAGATAATTGCCCAGTTAAAGGAAGAAGCAAATCAAATAGACGGTGAAACCGTGATTGTTACCTTTCATCCACATCCCCGCCGGGTAGTTGGAGACGCTTCCAGGTCTGTTCAGCTACTCAATACCATCGAAGAAAAAACCGCCCTACTTGCTGAAGCTGGCATTGATCATCTCGTCATCTGCCCTTTTACCGAGCATTTTTCACAACTCACCGCCGAAGAATATATCACAGAGTTCCTGCTCAAAAAGTTTAATCCCCGTACTATCGTTATTGGCTATGATCACCGTTTTGGCCAGGGAAGAAAAGGAGATTATAAGTTGCTTGAAGATTTCAGTGAGAAATATGGTTTCAGGTTAAAAGAGATCCCGGCACATATTATTAATGAAAGCACTGTCAGCTCAACCGGGATAAGAAATGCCCTGCTTGCCGGGGATACCGATACGGCTTCAAAGTTACTTGGATACGACTATTTTTTCCAGGGAACAGTGATCGAAGGGAACAAACTGGGCCGAACGCTCGGATATCCTACGGCAAATCTCGATGTGGAGAACCCGGAGAAACTCATCCCCGGCAACGGGGTTTATGCGGTTTCTGTTGAGCTGGATGAACCTGGCGACAATGCGGCCGGTAAATTCTCACAGACTTCTACCGGGTACGTAGATAAGATGCATCTTGATAAATTGCATGCAGGGATGATGAACATTGGCGTAAGACCGACAATTGATCAATCGGCAAGGCGAACCATAGAGATCAATCTTTTGAATTTCAGCGGTGATCTGTATGGGCGCACACTGACGGTTTACCTCCGGAAATTTCTAAGACCCGAACTCAAATTTTCCGGCCTTGATGCCCTGAAACAACAACTCGCAACGGACAGGCAGCAAGCACTGCAAATTCTAAGAACATGATGACTAACTCATCATTTTAACGACCATCTCTTTAAGAAGAGATGCATCGCTCGTTCCGGTGTCGTTCACACCAACACTCCTGAGATTATAATGATGCAACAGGATGAGTGCATTTTCGGTTCCTAATTGAACCCATAGTTCTTTGCTGTGATCATATAATCTTTTACAAAAAACGCATTGACGCCGATATTAGTTGCTACCTGCTTTTCATCATTCGATTGCTGGCCGAATATCATGTAGGTCTTGCTAAACAAGTTATACAGGGTCGGTAAGATCAGCTGTATTGGCGCAGCCTTGGGGTTGGCTTCAAAATAACTGATGATCTGTATGGCTTTCGAAAGATTCTTTTTTGCCAGTGCAGCTTGTAATTCAAAAGGATTATATTCTTTGCTGATGCCAACATAGTTTTCAATATCATCCTCAGATATTGCGCGACGGCTTCCAAGGTTGACCAGCATTTTATTTATTTCATTTTCTATACGACTCAAATCATTGCCGATATGATCAATCAAAAGTGCGAGGGCTTTGGGTGCGATCGAGTACCCTTTAGATTGCACCAGGTCATTAGTCCAGTCGGGCAGCTGGTTTTCATACATTTTTTTTGTAGTCACAATCTCACCCTTATCCTTGATCATACG
>Ga0181464_1000381_pt2 | contig 16445 bp, 8 predicted proteins | sample InSIn2gowninarea_FD_119074 | JGI IMG/M metagenome (GOLD analysis project Ga0181464, IMG submission 119074) | Clean room microbial communities from NASA Spacecraft Assembly Facility at Jet Propulsion Laboratory, Pasadena, California, USA -... ...
ATTGTTGTTCCATTTCCATGATTCAACACTATATGCAAAACAACATAACAACTTTTTTCAAGCAAGCATAATAACAAGCATCATATGCATACCTTGAGATCACAAGGATAACTAAGCTCAACTCCTTCATTAATAGCGCCTACCATGTACAATCAACCTTACAACACAATGTACAAGTCAACATCACATATGCATGAAAAACATTCATTCTCAAATGCAATACCTGTGTTCTCTTGTTGCTTCTCCTTTGGTGTTCTGCTGCCATCAACTTCATTTCTAATCAATATATGAAGCATACCAAGTATACCTTGCGTGCTCCTATTTTTCCTTTTCCATCAATGACAACAATGCCAACAACCTCTATATTTTGGCCCCTATTTTTCCTAACCAAAATTCTCTGCAATCTTGGAGGTGTGAGCCTCTCTAATTAGCTACAATCGCTCACCTTTAAAAACACATAACTTTTCCAACCTGTATAATAATCCATTATGGAGATGATCGTCAATTTTTGTATCACCATCATGCACATGGCTTTGGCTATGCAATTGTTTTAAACACCCCCTTAGAGACCGCATCCTCTATGTATGTTGCTATGTATGCATTCTGGGTGGAAAACTCCATGTGCATCAAATTTCCCAAAGTTGTTATCTTTGATGTGGGTGGTGTTAAAAGCATCTCAGCCAACTTGTTTGTGTTTTCCTTATTGTACTTGATCACTAAATGAAACTATTGTAAAATCCCTATACACTTGTAATTCCTTATCTATTGTAACTTACTATGGTCCTACAGGTACTATAACAGCTAGTGATTTGTGTGAATCATTGTCTCCTTTCCCATCAGATAGTGTTTCCACTTTTTCACAACTTGTCCTAGGGCATAGAGCTCCTTATTTAAGAACCACCCCATCAAATACTCCAAAATGGTAGCATATAGACCTTCATCCCTACATCAACATTTCTCCCATACCATACCCACTTGCATATGTCTCCACTTGAAAGGGTTGTTACAATTTCAATAATGTAAAAACTAGTGCTTAATTGATTTTCTTCTTTAACTCCTCAAATGCCTTTTGCTAACATTTTCCCCACTAGAAAAATTTTACACACATTGTTATGACATGGAGTGGTGCTCCTACTAATGAAAATGAGGCTATGAATTTCACATGTACTATGCATCCCCAATGAAACCCCTAACCTCAAAAATATTGTTAGACACCAACCATTTCATGATGGCTTCCATCTTGACAAGATCTATCTTTAGCTCTCTTCCACTAATCACATATCCTAAATACACCAAATATTGTTGTGCAAACTCAAATTTCTTGATATTTTCCAACAACTAGTTCTTCTTCAATGTCTTTAGCACTTGCATTAAATTTGAGATGTGCTCCTCCCAAGTAGCACTATATGCCCATATATCATCCAAATATACAAGCACAAATGAATCTAAATGTGGGTGTGGTATGTCATTTATTAACATCATGAATCTAGTTGGTGCATTGCATAAACTAAATGGCATGACTAACCACTCATACAAACCTTATTTGATTTTGAACGAAAATTTCAAAATATCTTCTTCTCTAACTTGAACCTAGTGATACCTTGATTTTATGTCCAACTTGGTGAACTATTTTTCTTGCTACAACTGGCCCAACAGATCATCTATCCTTCTTGATAATTATTTTGTTCAATGACATGTAATCAATGCACATTCACCAAGGCCCATCCTTCTTATATAAAATTATGATGGATGACCCACAAGGTGAGGTACCTGAATGAATAACAACCTGCTCAAAAAGTGGTTGCAATTGCTTCTTCAGCTCATTGTCTTCTATTATGAACTACATGTACAACCAAATGTTTGGCAATAGAGAGTCTACAATAGTTGCATCTCATCATATGATTCCCTCTTGGGTGGTATCCCTTTAGGCTCCTGAAAAACTTCAATATATTCCTGTATCAACTCTTTTAGTTGTCGTGTTCCTTACTAGCACCCCTCTAGGTATTCCTTTGCTCTCATTGACTCTTTTACAAATTAATTTTCTCTTAAAAATAGTAAAGCACACTTCTATCTAACTGATAAGTTTCTTGGCTTGCTTTGCATTTACCGGTAAATTTTACACTTTCCCTTATGCGTGTTGATGATGAAGGATTTTTTGTCCTTGATGTTGCAGTACTGGTTGGATCTCTACATGAAAGCCTCATTTCGTATGTACATATAGGGACTCACAAGCACCACTCCACATACATCAAGTGGAACTACATCCAATTCTACTTCATCAAGAAAATCAACATTGATATTAAATTTGATTTCATTTATTTTTTTACCTTGATTTTTGCATCCTTATTTACCCACCTCAATGGATATGGACTTGGATGATCTTGAACCTCCAATCCCAGTTTGTTAACCAAAATTGTTGCAATGATATTTCCTATGATCCTGTCTTAAATAGAGCATCGATTTTTATCTTCTTGACCTGTATCTTTATATTGAAGAGTTTGGTCATCTCCTCCTCTTCCTATTGTTGAAATATACTCATGTTCACCCCCCTTTTGCACTGATGTGTAACAATACTCTCATCCACATCTGAGTTTCTTTATACTTGATTACTTGAATCTATGGCCATGAGGTTTTTCTTCTTCCCATTCTTTTGATTCTTTAGGTCAAGTTCTAGATGTAGTCTCTAACACACCTCATCTATGTGATCATCAATGTTACATAAATTGTAGTGGTTGCTAAAAATTTTGCACTAGTGTGGTGTGTTTTGTTTTTTGTCCTTCCCCCTTTCCATCTCTTCTTCCCCTCTTTAGAATCTCCTTAGTTTTCCTTCTTCTTTGAACCACTTGACTTCCCTTTTTTCTGGCATACATTTTCTAAGTATTGTGCTTATACATGAGAATCTTTCACCATTCTAGGTTTGAAAAGCATCACTCCCTTTAGTAGATTGTTGTGTGGTCCCCCTAGGTATTTTTTGGTTCTTATGAGGGATACCCAACATTATTAAAATCTTCCTTAGATCTATGTTATACTCTTATACGCTCTTCCATTATCTCCGCCTAAAGTATTGTTACTCGATCCATTAGTACTCTACAGAGCCAATAAGGTATAATTGGGACTTTGTGAGAATTTTTAATTCCTCCCACTTACTTATTGGGAGATCCCCCTCTAGCCTCAGGGCTTATATGTGGTTTTCCCACTAGTTAAGGGCATGGCTCTCTAGGTTCAAATGAGCAAAATAAATTTTATATTCCTCCTCTATGTGGTCAACACTAATATAAACCTTTAATTGTTGCAACTAGCGATTCCATTTCAAATCATTAATCTCACTTTCACATGTCTTAATTTCAACCCTCACTTTCATCTTAAATAGGGACTATGAATGGTTCACAACATTTGAACTAGATTGTCCTTTTTTAGGTTCTTTCTTAAATTCCTCTAGGTCTTCTCAATCCCCTAATTTTCCCTCTTATCTGATCTTTAAATTGGAACCTATTTTTTGTTTGAATCCAAGCATGTTTACCAAAGCCACCATAAGGAGGTTCATATCATGGTTGACATCTGCAACATGCTATTCATACCTTACGAACCTTTGCTCTGTCAAATACGAAGATTTTTTTTTACCATGGTGAATTATTAACTCATTACAGTAATCTCAGTGATGCGCAAGATCAAACCTAGAAACTATTGAATTTTCCTCAACACTTTAGAATCATATCTATGTCTAAAACATTATCACAAACACACTAAAATGTCACAACACCAAGCACTTTGCATGGTGGAAAACTTACTATATTGAATCAATGAAGTACACAAGAAATTTACACAACCTAAAACTTGTTATGTTACAAAGTTAATACAACAAACATAGGGCTCCTATGCTAGGGATTATAGCCCTTACAATTAACCTCGATACAATAACAACTAGGGCTTCATGTCAACAACTTATGACTATCAATATACCCTTGAAAAAGACACACTTGACTTACATGTTGAAGGAGATCTCACATCAAAGCTTTCATTCCACATACCTTGAACACTTGGTTGGTCCTTTACCACCTCTTATGTTTCTCACAAATACTTATGTTTCTTACATATTCATTTGGCCATAACACCTTCTATCAATCCTCCTACTACTCCAATAATAGTGAACACGGGCTACTCTTTAAAAATCCTTTGTTGCTCCAAAGAATTATACTCTTAAGGTCTTTAATAACCACCTTCTAGCAATGCTTTTCCACACCAAAATTCACTACTCATAAGTTCTTCAAAATCTACCCTCCAACAATGAAACGAAGGTTCCTTTATCATTGTACTTAGGGCTCACATAAACTACCCTCGCAACATTTTTCTTACTCCACCTAGATGACAATTCTTAGGGCTTAAAAAAAAGTCCCTACACAGTGCCTTAACACCCTATAAGGTGACTAAACTAGGGCATACATACTATCCCTCACATATTCCACCAAGATGATTGATCTAGGGCTTACTTGGCATCCCACACAACTGTAACTTGTCACACCAAACCACATTCTTTAGGGATGGAAACTACCATTTTCCAACACAGATTAGTGGAAAAACTTCTTCTCATCACCTTCAGCACTCCTTTCTCCTTAATTATGCCCACTTTCCTTCACTTCAAGACATCCTAACACATAGTCCCAATATTCTCCATTCTTTATACAATATGAGCAAGTCCTCAACCCCTTTTCCTTAGTGAAATACATGTTCCCAACTCTTAAGGCATGCAGCCCTTATTTCAGAGACAAACTACAACAGGATGTCATCTTTTAAGGGTCTCAATCCTCATTATTATGCACAGAACTTAGGCCACTTAGGGATAGACCTTTGGTGGTTGATCATGTGGAAAAGAATCCCTAAACAAGGTCACCAACCAAACAGAATTAGGCCTCCAAAACATGTACAATGGACCTACTTGAGGGTTGAGTATCAAAGAGATACATCTCCATGAGCCTAAGTAAACTTAGCCACTATCACAGACTTGAACCAGACCACATATGCTCCAATTCATCCTCCTTATAACTTTGCATCTCCCTAATGTATTCGACCTCTTCCTTAGAACTTTGCATCTTCCTAATGGTTTGAATGAGTTCGATCTATCCTATACTTATAGTGTCTTTGGTGGCCTCATATTACACCAAGGGGCATGACCTTTAGCCCAAGCCAACTTGAGTTTAACTTATCAAAATGCAACTAATATAAGAAATGAGATTTATTTCATTCATCTTTTGCCACATCATCAAAGCCCTAGGTGACCCTTATCCCTTCAAGGCTACCCCACATGCTTTCAATGATTAAACAATCAATTTAATCCTTGGTCTTGCACCCACAACTTTTGGTACATTGCCCACAAAACCCTTTTTTTGTGAGTCAACTCCTTACAAACCCAATAACCTAGGGTTCATGGAAGTACCTCCCAAGCTACACATTTCAACACTCCCTCTTAGTGAGGGACTTACTTCCATGACTCGTAAATATCTCATCACCATCAACGACACTAGCCCAATATCTGGCATTCACTACTACAACATACCTGGTAGAATGAACCACATTGTCCCTGGTAGTGTCCTTGCCTCCAAAATTTTTCCACTTCTTCTTCTCCTGAAATTATTTCAACTCATTCCACAATTCCTTCTTTCTAATACAACTCTCCTTACTCCCCACTGACCATGCACTCTTCTTGGGTTGCAAATTCTCCCTTTGAACCTGCATACTCCCACTCAAACTTGACTCTCTTTGAATCTCGTGAACCTGCTTCTTTACATTATCTATAGGATTTATCATTATTCGATATAGACCATGCTCCTTAACTCCAACGATATCTCTAGCATAGTTAGAGCCTCTAGTCCTGAGCTTCATTTTCCCATCCTGGAAAATCACTCAAACCCCTTTTCCTTGATCATTGAGAATGACAACACATGGTATCTAACCTCTGGTACTCATAGTACATATTGAAATCATAACCTCCCACCTGACTCCATCCTGAATGGCACAACACCTTCCCCTTTGAAAGCCTTCTTATTCTTGTCGCCAAACTTTGTGTGCAACTTCGAGTCCCATTCAGTTGTAGTCCCAAAATATTCATGTGAACCTGCCATATGCTTCGATGCTCTACTTTCCACATACCATGAAATCTCATTGATGTCACCCTTTATGAAATGAGAGAATAAAGAAAATTCCTCCTTGAAACTTCTTGAGAATTCATCCAGCTCACCATAAGATGTAGCAACCCTAGCTAATTCTTTCCCTTCGTCTTCTTATTATCTCATCTTCTCTATACGAGCCACATTATCATCATAAGTTTTCTTCTTCTTATTAAGGTTCTTGTCTCACAGTTCTTCTTGCATGAAGTCATCCCATAACCTATTCTAATCTATCATCTTTTCTTGAGCAATGATCCTTTTTCTAAATGGATTCCATTCCTAGAAAAAACCTTGCAAAGCACTCCTCACTAGCTCAGACTCTGGAACATTTTCACCGATGGCAGAAAGATCATGTCAAAGTTGAGAAAGTATTGTTAGATAAAAATCCATGCCTTTACCGTCCAACATCTTGGTTCTCTTCAACTTCTCTCTTAATACCAACAACAATTTCTTTTTCTTATTCTAGAACAAATCTTAAAGATGTTTCCACATCTTGCAGGTAGTGTTCTTCTCAATCATATGATGTATCAAGTGATCTTTAACACTGTCTAGGATAATAAGCTTCACCTTTGCATCCAAATCTTCATAAACTTGCAACCCTTAAGGTCATTTGGTTTCTTTATCTCCTTGTTGGTAAACTCCCAAATCTTGTCTACCAACAAGAAAAGCTTGATCCTTTCCTTCTAAGGAATATAATTAGAAAATTCATCTAATCTATCTTCGTACCTCAAACTCGTGACCAACTTCGTCATGCTGCTAGTCCTTCAAGAAAAACGAAACCAACTCCCTCTTGAGTTGTAAGTTGTGCACACTCTAAATTAGTTGTTCCTTCAAATTAGCTATGAAACCATGTTTGTTTTCCTCGACACTTCAAAATTAGGTCTATGTCTAAAATATTATCACAAACACATAAAATGACACAACACCAAGCACTTTACACAGCAAAAAATGTACAGTAATGAATCAACGAAGTATACAATAAATTTACACAACCTAAAACTTATTATATTATAACTTTAATACAACAAATATAGGGCACCCATACCAAGGATCATGGCCCTTACAATTATCCCTAATACAAGAACAATTATGGTTTGATTTCAACATCTTAAGACTATCAATATACCCTTGAAGAAGACACACTTGAATTACTTGTTGAAGGAAATCTCATACTAGCCCTTTGAGTCCACATACCTTGAACACCTGGTAATTCCTTTTCCACCTCTTTTGTTACTCACAATTACTTATGTTACTCCATAATTTCTTGCATCTTTAGCTAAGTAGAACACCTTCTATCAATCCTCTTACTTCTCCAAGAAGACTGAACATAGCCTTCCCTCTAATAATCCTTTGTTGCTCCAAATAATTTTGCGTCTAGGGTATTTAACAACTTCCTTCTAGCAATACTTTTCCACAATAAAATTCATTTCTCATAAGGTCTTCAAAGGTTTCCCTCTAACAATGACAAGTTTTCTCCTTTATCACTATACCTAGGGCACACATAAACTACCCTCTCAACGTATTTCTTGCTCCAACAAGATGAAATTTCTTAGGGCCTACAAACCAACCCTCACACAATTCCTTAAAATCTTATAATGTGATTAAACTAGGGCATACAAACCATCCCCCAAACAATCCATCAAAATTATTAATCTAAGGTTTACTTTGCAGCACACGCAATTGTAACTTGTCTCACCAAACCACAGTCCTTGGGGCTAGAAACTACCTTTGTCTATCACATCTTAGTTGAGAGATTTCTTCTCATCACCTTCAGCATTCCTTTCTCCTTGATTCGTCCCACTGGCCTCCACTTCAAGGCATCCCAACATATTGTCCCAATACACTCTATTCTTTATACAATCTGAGCAAGTTGTTGGTCCCATTTCATCGCTAAAATACTTGTGAAAACATCCTAAGGCATGTGGCCCTTATTGTAGAGACAAATTGTTGATGATTGTTTAATTTTTTAAAAACTATAACAATTAAACTCCTCAAATCTCCTTATTTTAATGATGTAATGTGATAGGGTGCTCGAAATTTATAACTACAAGTTCATGGTTTTCTTTGATTTTTTGTTTTTCTTGTGTTCTATAATGCAAAAATATACATAAAGAATTTACATCAGAAAATAAATAAAAATGTATACATCATAAATACGTCATTTATAGCAAGCATGTGATAACTGAAGTAGAAAAAGAAAGATAAAATACAAACCAAATTCAATTGGAGCATTGAGCTAGTCAGAATTTGGGCTTGGAGGCCCTAAATTTTGTAGAGCATAAGTTGGGATAGATAATAGGAAACAAAGAGAAACTGAAATTAAAAAATGTGTAATAAACAAAGATATGTGAGATAACAAAGTTGTAGAAAATAGTCGATTTTATTAATGATGAAAAGTACAGCCAAAATCCTAAAAAGGGAATTTTTTGCGAAATATTTTGACCAATCTTATCACAAACTACTACAATGTAAATAAAGCATATACAATAGCTTAGGAAATAAACAAGAATGGAAGTATATCAAAATCCTTCGTACAAGCATAAATATGGATAGCTTGTTCTACAAAAATATAGTTGTTAGCACTTGTAAAGGGTAACCAGATATTCAAACAATAATGAATAAATGAGAAAGGCACAAGATACCTGAAAATTTCCTTGGAAATATTATTGGACTCACTCTAATTTGTCTCGCCTTGGTGAAATAGGATTTTTTCACCATCGGGATTAGCCTCAAACTCATAAGAAATTAAAATCAGAGGATAGATGACAACCAAAAATTCTATAGCATACCTCTCTTCACAATTCTCTCTGTCTACCTTCATAGATCCTTCCTCCTTTTAAAGGACTCCAAAATAGTGTGGAAAGTTTCTTTGCTTAACATATTGTTTTTAACTTCATTTCTAATATTTTTTATTAGAAAGTAGAAGGAGGGATTTTTTAAAGGCTCTAATTAATAAATTAGTTTATAAAATCTTTTAACTTTGAATCTAGTAGGTGGGACCCTTAGTCTTCTGTGATTTTATTCTATAATTTCTTTGCTTCAAATACATAAATAAAGAAGCTATGTGACCAAACTTTTGCTTCATATAACTCCCAATAAAAACCATAATAATAACACACGTCATATAAAAGATATTATCTATGTATAATCAATCAAAATACATGCCACATCACCAATATTTTCTCCACATATAAAACAGATCAGCACACAAAAAATTAAACCCTTGTTCCTCCATAATCACAATCCATGTATTCCATCATAATAATTAAAATGTTGTGTATAAACATAGTTTTCTATGTATAGCCATGAGTCATTCCATCCAAACAAAACCAACGGCCAAAAATATATCATCATAAATATCTACAATTATATGTAGTGTAAGGTATCTAACCAAAACTGAAGCAATCATCATCATCATGAATAATTTTTTCAGCAGCCATGACTCAACAATACCTAAAAACATACCAAAATATGTTGCAAATACCATAAACTAATGTCCCTGCCTATGACACGGAACAAATTTTTCCTATTATTCTTCCTAGCGAGGATGAGACATGACAGAATGTGATGAACCATGTGAATAATCAAAAAGAGAGACCTATGAGTTATATATTTTTTGACTCACAATAAGTTGGGGAATTATTGATTGTTTGGAAGATTGACCAGTGGGACCAGTAAGAAAAAAGGGTTGTTTAGAAACTTGTTGAGTGGAGTGAGGATGTTGACTGGTAGATGTAGAAGGTTGTGGTGATGCATGATGGGAGTGGACAATACGTGAAGTAGTAGACTATAAATGAGAAACATGTGCCTCATGAGGAGGAGGAAGTGAGACAGTGGGCCAACCTTGGACTAAACAAAGTGGTTGTGTAGGGATGGAAGCTTCCCAACCATCATTATTTGGGACAACCAAAAGGAGCAGATGCATGTGGGAGACGGGAATATCAATGATACATGGATGGAGAATAGGGGGGTTGTGGTTGAGGTTGCACAACAAGCTGAGGCTCTGGTTGACCTAAAAGGTTCACAACACTAGTGCAAAGAAAATGTCTCAACTTTTTTCAAACAACATCAAAGTGTATTGAGATTATTGGTCTTTTGTCCCTTCTCACAAGAAAGTTCTGATCTCTATCTCCTCCTCCTCTACCTCTGCCACTACCCCTATTTCTATTGAAAAAAACTCATACTGGAAATAAATTCACATAAGTTATTCATAGGTAAATGAAAGCATGAAATTCATTAATAACCAAATTAATAAATCATCTGATAAGACAACAAAAGATAATACATGTAAGAAGGGAAGGGTATTGCATATGCGAGTTGCTAAGTAACATGTGCAAACGCTCGAAGTAAAATTAAATACTATTTGACCTTTCATAATCCGAGAAAGGACGTACATAAACAATTTAGAGGTAAGGTAAGTACATGAAGGTTTATTTCCCTTTAAAATTTACAGAGGGAGTGTTGATTCATTCATCTTACAAACTAACAATTATTTTTTGAAAACAAACATTAATAGATAAATGAAACATTTGGTATAATTTTCCAGTATATTGAATATGATAATGCAGGCGATTTATAATAGGAATCGCAATGAAAATATCCTAATATATAACCAAATACTTGACTATTAAATTGTGAGCCAATGGAACAGATTCATATGCATTCATAGAAGAGTTCGATGAATATTTTTATTTTATTTTAAACAAAGACAAATTTCTTTGTTAGACCAAGCAAGTGAACAAGAGTTTGTGTGCATGAAAACACCCAAATATTTTTTTCCCAGGACTTAGCTATCTCGAAGTCTCCCATGGGTGGGAAGGTTAGGGTAGTTGAACAATATATTAGGGTTTTAATTAATGAATTATGTTTTTGATAATGAAAATTCATAATACTGGAAATCATTCAATATTAAAAGAACTTAATGAAATAAAACAATAACCTCTGGGATTCAATTAACTCTCAATGAATTTGTCATTGGAAACCATGCACATTACAAGAAAAGGTTTTGAATGTGAGTAATATCTACCTTAGAATGCACAAAGTTTAGGACTTGTAATGCAATCTTAAAAGACTCATATGTAAGGCATATTCACTTAGACAAAAAAGTATCGATTTCCAAGTGTCATGCACCCAAGGAAATTCTCAAGGGATGTGCACCTAGAGTGCGCAAGGCTTGAATCCAAATCCGGTAAAAAAATGACTCATACAAAGAAATCAAACCGAAATAAAATTTTAACCAATAAAGGAAATTTTCCTTTATTTATAGAAACCATCCAAGAGTTTTAAAGCAAATGAACATTCAAGGTTGGCAATAAGTTGTGCCAGATGATTATAAATAAGATATGGGGAACGGGGTAGAAAAGGAAAGACTTGGGATGATTCCTAATCTAATAAAACAAGAAGGCAATATGATAAGCTTGAAACCAAAATCTTCGGTTACCGCCCACTACTATCACCTTTGTTCGTCCTGCTAGTTCAGAACTAGGGTTCGTTCAATTTTTTTTGTATAAAGTGATAAAATCGTGGAAATGATAAATGATACTCTCTGAAGGTTTCATAGAAGGGCGTAAATGGAGGATAAATTTGAGGTAGGAATAGTAGTGGAAAATAAATGCAGCAATAAAAGTCAAAATGGAAAGTGGTATAGAATATAATGAGCCAACATACCGAAGGTGAGGTTTTTCATGCCATGTCATTAAACCAATTAAGTATGAGCTAATAAAAATATGCCAATACAATATGACTTGGTGGGGGATGATGATTTGGCATTATGAAGGGAAAACATTGCATAGTGCCATCAAGGAGGTTGAACATATTTAAGAGGAATTTAGTCTATGACCAATACAATTGATGTGGATGATGAATCATCACAAACAGGCCTATAATGAATTCCAACCAAACCAATCATGTTATTCAAGAGAGCTATGTGAATCGTGAAGTCATTCAATAGCTAAGATTGATCCCATTTTCATTAAATTAAAAAGTGTGTTGAATCTTGTTATTAATGTCAAACTCAGAACATATCACCAGTAATCACTTCCCATAAATATTATCAAAGATTTGCCTTCAATAACTTTGACAAGGCTTGGTGGTGTTATCAATGTATATGTTTAAAACGAACTTTGTAAATATAACATATCAAACTGAAAATTCCCATACTCTGAACCATATATTTTACAATGTATTGTTTATGACCATGATTCCAATGTTTCCCAATAACACTGATATATCGGCTCATATATATATATATATATAGGTAGATATCACGTAGTTCAATCCAGATATTTTGCAAAACATTTCGATAATGTTTGCCACTAGGATATTTCCAACAGTTTTAATATATTTTCTCTTTTACATATATGTCTCATGTGCCATATGAAACCATTGATACTCATTTTATGTATATAATTCGTCAATTAGGTGAGTATAAATGGAGTGATTCATTATCAATTTATAAAATGTCCCCATTGTCACTTCTTGTGTATACATGTATATATATTTTCTCATGAGGTAGATAATTATGAAGTGAAAGAAATCTCCCAACTTATATTGGAATGTGAAGTATTTACATAATTGATTCAATATGTTTTCATATAAACTTTTTTTAATTTCACCGAGGTATAAACCGACCTTAATCTTGACAGAGGATTTTCACTTTATCAAGGGTCTCACCTACTAGGTCAATTTCATTAAAATTTGAGTCATTAGGGGATTATTAGTCAAGGATAACCGCAATGGTTTGTAGAAGCTAACTAACCTTGACAGGTGTCAACATTGACGACTCCACAGGGAGACTTGTTGGAAGAAAGTCAAAACACAACATCTCTATCTGAAACCAACGTCATTTTATTGTAGAAGAGTACGATGCAGGTTGTCATGATGATGCAAAGAAAGGGATGCAAGGAGCAGGATGTAGAGAACATACCTTAAGGTGTATTATGTAGTTAATAATAAGATTTGAATAGAATCAAAGTGACCCATTTGAAGATAAGGAGAACGGATTCCTCACTTCATTTAAAAGGTTATTGCTCTAAAAACTTATAATATTAGCTTTTAATATTCAAAAAAACAACAGTCTTAAAACATTGTACTTACAAAAGGATTTATTGCCAATGTTCCCTTCTTTTGCATAAAATGAAACAATATTAAACGACAATATATGAAATAAAAACATAAACATTTAAGAATATTGGCAAAGGGAACTTGAAAAAAAAAAATTGAAAAGAAAATGTTATGTACAAGAGTATCAAGGAGATTGTGATGATTCAACCAGCGTCTCCTTCCACAAATGGCTTTAGATCGAATCCATTAGTGGTATATGGCAAGATACGATCGTTCTTATCATTAAGCAAATAAGTATTTAGCCCAACAATAGTAGAAATTTTAAAAGGACCAATCCACAACCTCTAAAATTTATGATATTTATCTTTTTCAACATGAGCTAAGTCCAAGAGAAGGAATCTCTAGTCAACAGTGAAACTGACATTCTCAAAAAAAAAATATCAAAATACTTTTTCATTGTTTTCATTTTGCGTTGAATATTTTCCAGAGAGTTCTTAAGTTGTTCTTCTAGAGCCATTAGTGCTAAAACTCTTTGTGGGACATTGTTTGAAGTAAGTTCTTAAGCTTGTACAGTTAGATGAATTGACAAGAGTTCTAATTTAGTAGGTAATATATCATATTTTCCATATACAAGCTGGAAGGGTGAAGCATCCGTACCAGATTTTACAGTAGTATGATTATTTGGGCAAATTATGGACTTATAATTTGACAGACATAAATTATCAACCAAGGGTAGGTAACCTTATGAGATGTTGCACAAAATATATGCAGGCTAATACTTTAAGTGTTTTTCTAAACAAAGCCACATACACACAGCGTCAATATCTCTTTTCCTCATCTCCTCATCAACACTTAGCAACAAAGGCTACAGAGTGATTTAATCATCCCTCTACAGCACCTAAAATTGTTGATGTTTATCATAAAAAAGATAATGGATCAATCAAATAGCAATTAAACCAATTCAACAATTTGCAATGTAAATTAAAGCTTAATCAAATAACTCCAAACATATTCCTCAAATAAGCTTCACCATTTAACCATCATACATGTGTTGCTACAAATTAGAAAAGAGGAACAAAAGTTGTGTAATAATTTTGTCAATTCATGAAAATAATTAAAAGAACACAAATTTGCAACTACGGGAGTTGTGAACAAATATTACAGTAGTACAAAGGTCTGGTATATCCGCCCTCCCTTGTAAATGAAACATGAAAGTATTTATACAAGTGCAAGGGCATAAACTTGCCCGAATTAGGAAAACTAACATACTGCAACTATTTGCTAACAATGACTGGAAAAGACAATAAAAATAAACATGTTGAGTTTAATCCATGACTGAAAGCATGGATCAAACTGATCTTTTTGAGTTGTTGGAGTTATTTCCCAATACGCCCATCTGTGAGAGGTCTAAAGATCTGGGTGGTTTTGGTGGAAGTTTTGAGGTAGCGAATAGGACAACGTCCATGTAAACAGATTTCTTGACAAAACCCATGTTTTCTTTCTCCCCGAGGCTGACCGAAACATACTCAACCATCGAGATTGCTACAGGAAATCGGAGAAGTTACAGGAAATCAACATATCTATAGGAAATCAGAAACTATACAGGAAATCACAGGCTATCTGCAGGAAATCACGGAATCGCTTCAAAAGATGGTTGGCCTGCATAGGATCCAATCAGCAATCTTGAAATTGTAGATAATTTGATTAGGTATCATTTAACTTAAAAAATACTCAAGAATAAAATGCAATGATACTTTTTAAAATGATTTTCTTACCTTAAAGCTCACAGCACCCTTTTGGTCAAAACACATAGAATATGGAAAAAGAGAGTCATGGAGGGTCAAAAATAGTTCAAAATAGGGGAAGAAAAGCCTTAGAAACATTATCAAAAATGGATAAATCAGGACTCAACATCTCCCTCATACCTAGCTCCTTACATGTCCCTATGCAAGCAAAAATGTTGCAAATCTGAAGGAAAATTCATTCTTTTCCCTATGTTACAACTACTACAACCAGGTGATCCAAGTGCGCCCAGGTGGAATCATCTTTCTGAACCCAACTTCGATATTAGTCATTCTTCTTTTGTAGGTGCTCGATCTGAACCTGGTTTTTCTTCATGACTCGGCATGCCTTCTAATGCTTCACTTTCCACTCCTCAATTTCCTTCTGTAGGCATAGGTTGTTCTTTAGAGTTTTGTTTTCCTTCCGAAGAACCCATGTAGACACAGTGAGCTCAGTGATAGATTCCTCCATATCCTTTAGGGACTAATTTTTCTTAGAGGTTTCCTCATCCCCATGTTTCCCTTGAAAGGACTGAGGTGGACATGGTTCCTCCTGGTCTTTGTAGCCTTTGAATTTTTAATCCCCACTTTCCTGTAGTTGTGGGTCTTGGAAAGATACGGCCTCCAACTCTTCTTTGTTAACAAACACAGTTGACTCAATCTTTACTTGCTTCCTCTTTGACAAGTCTCGGGGCTTCTTATCCTTCTTCTCAATTTTAATTTGTTGTACCTCCTCCTCTGTAGTTTCCTTTATCTCTAGCTTTGTTTCCTAGCTTCTCGTAAAACGCCTAGTAGGAGTAGAGTTACCCTTTGATGGCTTAGGATTCTTTCCCATAGTTTCCCCAACTACCACCACCTCCTCATCTTTCTTAACCTCCTCTTTCAGCTAACCACGGGTCCGAGGTTTCTTTCTCGGCTTCTCTTTTGGTTATACCTCTTTGGTTTCCTGTAAATCAGGCTCTTTCTCGTTATCCACAAAGTAATTCTCTACCAAAAACTCTTCCATGTTTTATTCTTTTTCTTCAAAACCTCTGTCACGATAACTTTGACAAGACCATGATGATATAGGTTCTCCTCTATATGTCATACCCTCTCCTTGGCAGAAGTAGTCATCTTCAACAAAGGCATTCTAAGATAATATGGTAAATTCAAGGGTTTTTCTCAGAAATGGTCAAGAAGACGAATATGAAACATGAAATCTAACCCAAAATGACCTTCACAGATGATATACTTCTGCAATAGAAACAAGAGACATTTGTACTTACTTCTAAGGTAATCATGTGGAATCCCCTTACTCCAGTTCAAGTTTGCATGCTCTTTTCTAGGGAAGGGTGCGCAAATATCCTCGTTGAATCGCTAGTTTTTAAACCAACGCTCTCCTTCCTGTGGAATTCCACAAGCTTGGGCTGCCAGCCCCTACACCTTTCCTAAATTACAACAT
>Ga0181464_1000582_pt1 | contig 16439 bp, 23 predicted proteins | sample InSIn2gowninarea_FD_119074 | JGI IMG/M metagenome (GOLD analysis project Ga0181464, IMG submission 119074) | Clean room microbial communities from NASA Spacecraft Assembly Facility at Jet Propulsion Laboratory, Pasadena, California, USA -... ...
TAGTAATGTTTGGATCTCATGTAGAGGAAGTGGATTCTTCCACTCCACCTTTTTACATATATTTGTTGATTCATTCTTTTATGTTGCATATTTGTATGCTAGATTCTGGAGCTTCACATAATTTGATGCCTTTGTCAGTCATGAAACAACTGAACCTTTAGATTAATAAACCTTATAAGGATCTTTATTCATTTGATTCCAAAAAGGTTAAATGTGTAGGAGCGATCAAAGATTTAGTTGTTTCGCTAGCCCATATTCCAGCTAGAAACCTGGTGATGGATGTGGTGGTGGCAGATATTACATTTTGGAATGCTCCTTTCAAGGTCTTGGGGAGAAAAATTGGGTGGTGTACTAAAATTAGATTTTACGTATGCAATAATCCCTATTTTCGAAGGTGAAGAGAGGAGGTTATACATAGAAAACAGGTTTATTAAAACCATTACAAAGGAGGGTTCTAGTAATTTTCTTGTGTATAGTAAGGAAAAGGATGATTTTTCCCATTTTATGTTTCAAGAAGCAAAGGAAATTACTAAAGACAATAAAGTGCAGCTCCCTTCAACAGTTAAAGATGAGGAGCTAGAAACTAGTGGAGTATGGAAGCTTTACTTTGATGGTGATTATTCAAGAGATGGAAGTGGAGCAGGTATAATTTTTATTTCTCCAAAAGGTCATTTCTTTCCTTTTTCTTAGAAGTTGGAATTTGACTCCACAAATAATATCACTAAGTATGAAGCATTAGTTATGGGATGACAAGCTGCTAAAGGTTTAGGGGTGCAATGTATTTCTATTTTTGGAGACACTGAATTGGTAGTAAAGCAGATTAAGAATCAATGCCAATCAAAACATCCAAGGTTAAGAACATATAGAAATGAAATATGAGATTTGGTATATAATTTATTTGTTGCTTTCAATATATAGTTTGTGCCTATAGAAGAAAATAGAATGGCTGATTCTTTAGCAGTTGCAGCTAGCACTTTTAAACCACCTTTAAATCCTAGATTGAGGTATGAAATTGAAATCAGACACAAACCATCAATCCCAGATAATGTCAAACATTGGCAAATGTTTGAGGATGAAGAACATATTAAATACTTTCTTGAGTTGGTTGGAGAGTTTTCAGGCCTAGAGATTGATCAAGAAGAAGAAGTTGAAGAGGAACATTCAAACATGAAAATTTTGAAAGTTTCAGTTGGAAATCATAAGATTCTTCAACTTAAAGATAATGTAATACCTAAAGGCTTGGTACCACTGGAAAAGTTGTTTAATGCAAATGATGTTGGAATGAATCCAAAGAAAGCAGATTTGGAGGAAGATCTTGAAGAATGTAATCTGGGAACAGATCAACAACCCAAAATGGTAAGACTAGCCAAAAATGTTCCAGAACATTTTAAACAACGGTATGTGAGTCTTTTTAAGAAATTTGTGGATGTTTTTGCATGGTCTTATGAAGATTTAAAGACTTATGATACCAAGATTATTCAACATAAGATTCCTTTAAAACCAAGGGTGAAATCTTTTAGATAGAAGCTCAGACATATTAATCCTTTTCTGTTGACATCATTTGAGAAAGAAGTTAAGAAGTTATTAGATGCAAAAATAATTGTTCCTTTAACGTATTCAAATTGGGTAGCAAATTTGGTTCCTGTAAAGAAGACGAATGGAGAAATTAGATTGTGTGTTAATTTTTGAAATTTGAATAGAGCATATTTGAAAGATAATTATCCTCTTCCTAAGATGGATCATATTTTACAAAAGGTGACTGGTTCTTACAGGTTACTAATGATTGATGGTTTTTCTGGTTATAATTAGATTTCAATGGATAAGGAGGACCAGAACAAAGCAACATTCACAACTCCTTGGGGAACTTTTATGTATTCTAAAATTCCTTTTGGATTGATGAATGCGTGGGCCACATTTCAGAGGGATATGGACATAGATTTAGTAGGAGAAAAAGATAAGTTTGTTGTCATTTATTTGGATGATATTTCTTTTTCTCAAAGTCAGATGAAGAAAATTTGGAGCATCTACAACAAATTTTTGAAAAATGTAGAAGGTATGGTCTATCATTGAATCCTAAGAAATCCCATTTTTCTTTAAAAGAAGGAAAGCTGTTGGATCATATTGTATCAAAAGAAGGAGTTAATATAGATCCAAGTAGAGTAGAAGAAAGCAAGAAAATACCACTCCCTAGAAATAAGAAGGAAATTCAAAGTTTCTTAGGGAGGATAAATTTTCTTAGGATATTTGTTCCCAATTATGCAGAGATTACAAAAGGCATTACTGATATGCTAAAGGAAGGTGTTGAAGTGAAATGGAATTCAATTGCTAAGGAATCTTTTTCTAGATTTAAAGTGGCACTTCAAGAATCCCCTTTATTAGTAATCCCAGACTATAAAAATCCTTTTCAATTGTTTTCTTTTGCTTCTGCTTCTACTATTGCAACACTACTTTTACAGAGAAATGAAGAAGGAAGGGAACAACTAGTGGCTTTCTTTAGCAGAGTATTGAGAGACGTAGAGCTAAAGTATAATATTTTGGAAAAGGAGGCTTATGCTTTAGTCAAAGCACTTAAGGCTTTCAGGGTTTATATTCTTCAATCTCAAGTAACTGCATATGTTCCAAATGCTACTATAAAATATGTTTTGTTCAGGGTGATATAGAAGGAAGGAGAGGGACATGGATAGAAAAGATACAAGAACATGATTTGGATATAAAGGCAACTAAGTTAGTAAAAGGGCAGGGTTTGGCAAATATCTTGACAGAAACAAATTGCCAAGCTATGGGAATCAATTTGCTGACTGAAGTTGAGAAAGACAGTAATAATGCAGAAGAAGATGAAGAGGTAAATGAAGGTAAGAAAGAAAACTCTAAGGATATAGTTCAATATAAATACCTGTGTTCTAATTGGTACAAGGACATTGTCCATTATTTATGTTTTCTTTGCTGTCCTCCCAATTTGAATAGATCAAAATACAAAGCTTTGAAAGGTAAAACTCAGAAATATATCTTAGTTAATGGAAAATTGTATTAGAGGGATCCTGGTGGTGTTCTTCTACTTTTTCTGACAAAAGGGGAAATTATTGAAATAGTGAATGAATATCATGGCTGTTTCTATGGCAGTGCTTATGGGTGGAAAGTGACAACCCATAAGATTTTGAAAGCTGGTTTTTTCTGGCCTTCTCTATTTTCAGATGTTTAAAGTTTGGTAAGGGGATGTCAAAAGTGTCAAATGTTTGTTGAGAAAAAGAAGTTAGCACCATTTCCTTTAATTCCTGTCTTTATAGAAGAACCTTTTAGATAGTGGGGATTAGATTTTGTGGGAGAAATAAATCCAACATCAAGTGGGCAATATAAGTGTATTTTGACAGGCACAAGTTATTTTACTAAATGGGTAGAAGTAGTACCAACAAGGAAAGCAAATGATTTGGTGGTGATTAAATTTTTGGAGGAAAATATTTTTAGCAGATTTGGATGTCCTAAAAGGTTAGTGGCAAATAATGCTGAAGTTCTTAGGTTTGCTAAGTTACAAGATCTTTGTCAAAAATATAATGTGATACTGTCTCATTGGACTACTTACCACCCTTAGGGGAATGGGTTAGCAGAGTCATCAAACAAAACACTGGTGAGGATACTTAAGAAGACCATTGTAGAAAATCAAAAGAATTGGGATACCAAATTGAAATTTTCTCCATGGGCAAGTCGAGTAACCCCAAGAAGGTCTACTGACAAATCACCATTTGAACTTGTTTATGGTATGACTACATTATTTCCTAGTTAGTTAATAAAGCCCGTGGCCTTATTAGTCCAAGATATACAAGAAGAATTGAGCCCTCTGGTGAGAAGGATGAATCGGTTGATTGCAATTAATGAAAACATGGAGAAATTCATGGAAAATTTGATTGGTTATTAGCATAAAACGAAGATGATTTTTGACAGGAAAGCTAAAGATATTATTTTTCAGCCTGGTGATCTAGTTCTCAGATGGGATACAAGAAGGGGAGACAAAGGAAAACATGGTAAGTTTGATCCTTTGTGGTATGGTCCTTTTAGAATTGTAGAGTCAAAGTCAAACAACACATTCATTTTGGAGAATTTAGATGGTGGACTGCTACAACTGCCAGTGAATGGGCAGTACCTTAAACACTATTTCCAGCACTAACCAGTTTTTTCCAATTATTATATATATCGGAGTGTCCATTGTAAGAATGCCGGTGAGTTATTCATAGTAATGTGTGATGTTACAATTTGACTGCATGCCGAGGTGAAGGCACTAATCTACAGTTCTTAGCGTTCTTTTTCTTAAAAACACTATCCTGAAGTGGAGCCAGATGTTGTAACCTGTTTTAAATTTGATGTACATATTAAACGTAAGTGTAAAAAAGAAAAAACCAAATATTGAAAAGGGAAAAGAAAATGTCAAATACTTTTGTTATTTGATTAAACTACGTTATTATAGTTTATCAAAGTCTTTGCATTACTAATATCTTGTATTTATAAAGTTTATTGCAATAAATTGAGTCGGAAGGTGGGATCCCGCAGTGACAGTCGGAGGTGTTAAAGTGTAAGCGGGTTGGTGATGCACAAAAGGTAGAAAGAATGAGACCCACCCAATAGAGAAAACTTGAAAACATAATTAAGCCGAAGGTTAACAAAGGCAGTGCCCCAACAAAGATTTTTGTTGGGCTTGTTGACTTTTGAATGAACGATGTAGATTCACTGCAGGGGCACCACCCAGAAATTGGTCTAGTACAGAGTAGTCCCCCGGCGGTGATGACAACAAGTGAGCCAGCTAATTCAACTTTCATTCTCCATGTCACATCCCTTGTCTAGCTGTCATCCAAACTGTCAAGTCCTCCATTTAATTCGGTCATTTCCCACGATGGAATCTAATGCCATTTTTCCCTCCTATGAATTTTTTAATTCCACTATAAAAACGTTTTCTTAGCTTTTGCTCAGTACATTGTCTTATTGTTCATTGCCAAGAAAATCAAAGTCCAGCTTACATCTGAGTCAGCCTCATCACCAATACCAGGTATTTAACCATAATCAACCACTTATCTCTTAAAAATGACCAAGAAATCTGTTTTAGCCGGTTCATCCTCACACATCCCGCTCATGGATACTTAAAGAGACATATTTGATGTTTCTTTCCCTGTCAACCACCATGAATTCTACCAACATGTCGAGTTAAACCAGTCCAATTCCCCAATTTATGCTGCAATGATAAAATTTGGTTTGTTGACAGCCTTTTTCCCTCAAACATACCTATTCCCTGAGTTTATTCATTGGCTAGTTTTAGCAATGTATCCTCAAAGGTGTTTTGTGATAAATGGGCTGGGAGAAAGTGTTTCTCAAGTGTCTTCTCTTCTAATTCAAAAAGAATTCTGCTATCCTTCAATAGAGTCTTACTTGTCTTTCTCCGAAGAATCATTGACTACTTATTTTGAAGAATTATCTGAACTAGAGTCTGCTATAATTCACTTGTATCTAATGACTAATGGAAAACAATTCCCTGTAGATTGTAGCCACTTTCCCTTGGATATTTTTGACGAAGTTGTAAGACCAGTTCTTCAGGTATTGACCAGAATTTTAGAGAAAGAGGACACTGTAGTAGTTGACAGAGTAGTTTTAGGAATGTTTGCTGTAATGATGAAGCTTGGGGTTGTATTGGATATACCAACCTATTGTAAAAAATAAATCAATGTCCAGTTCATGAATTTCACTCTTACCAGTTGTTTTAGGTTTCCTTCACTTGTAACATATTTATTCCTTTATTCCAGTGTTGAGAAATTCATGCATCCAGGGTTAAATATTATGGGCACCCTCAAGCATAAACAATCAATGTTTTTCTGGACTGATATAATAAGAATTGATGCCAGAAATGAAGGTCTGTACTATTTTGCCTCCTCTTTCCCTTCTATTGTATATTCAATCATTAATAGTTCACTTGCACCAGCTTTACTCCCTAAAGTCCAATATTTCCTTCAAGTGAGTAAAGATGTCAAAGTTGGATATTGGTTTTCTTTCCAGGATCATGTAGAAATAAGGTTATACGGAGCTGAGTTTGAACCGTACAGATCACCAAATTTTGTTCCAATGATGATGTTTTCTCTTGAATTCATTAGATAGAGTCTGAATGCGGATCAGGTACATTTTGTACCTACAAAGAAGGGACTCATTTTAAAGTTGCCTAGGACTGTTGGACCATTCATTGTAAATACTAGGCAAACAACAGATGAAGTCCATAAACTGTTAGAAGGAATGAATTTGTTACTAGAAGAGAAATGGGCTTATGATCGATATCATATAATTTCAAATAGGAGGATAGAAAATGGACATTCTCCTTTTGTGCATGAGTCAAACTAGAAATTGAAAGACTGGAAAATGGATGGCAATCAACTCCTTTGGGGAATATAGAGATTAAGACCCCTCTTGCTACTAAAAAGAACATGAAGAGAAGCATGTTAGAGGTAGTTAATTTAGAGGAAGAGGAGGAAAGAACAATAAAAAGGGAAAATATGTCTGAAGAGGCTAGTGCATTAGTAGCTCCCAGTATACATTTGCAGTTAGGGAAAATTTTTGTACTCCTTCTTCTCTAGTTTCAGGGGAACCTTCTCAAGATTTAGTTTCTATGATCAAATAGATGTTTTTGAAGGTGGAGGAGAGAAATAATAAAATCAGAGAAAACATGGAATACCAATAAGAAGCTCAGGTATCTTTTGAACATCAGACAAGGCTGCTATTAGCTATGGATTCAGAGAAAAGTTAGCTAAAATTTGCTCTTTCTCATCCATAATCATTATTAGTAACATCTGCAGTAGGGTTCAAGACTGCCAATTTGATAGTGGATGGAAAGAGAATTCCATTACCTGATAAAATTAATATGCATATGCAAACTGGACAACTAATTTTTCGCGATTTGTATAAATCTGCTTCAGCTTCTTCCAAAGCTGAAAATATGTTGGAGAAAGTGGTAAACCAACTGAAGTTGGAGAAATAAAACACCAAAGCTCTTCATATCCAAAATGAAGAGCTGAAAAATATAATTGTAAAAATTGGTGTAAATCTAGAGGATAGGTCCGCAATTTAGAAGTTGCTATAGAGTGCTGATATAAAGGTTCAAAAACTTAAGAAAAAGTTGAATTTGCCTTCAGTAGAACTTCCCATGGCTTCAGAGGTAGCAGGAGTTGAGAAAGAAAATGAATTACTAGTACAAGAACTTTTACAAATGGTTGAGGAGATAGTGAAGTTGAAGGAAGTGAATCTTTCTTTACAACAAAAGATTGATTCACATGTATGCATAATTGTGGTTGCAAAAAATTCAAAAGCTGAGAATTTGACTCAAGTTAGGACTGAGTTGCACATTACTGAGAATGAGTTGAAGAAGAAAAATACATATTTAGAAAATGTTGTGAAAATAATTAAAACAACTGAGTAGGAGATGTTTATGACCAAGGAGACTGCAGAAAAATACAGAAGGGACTTCCAGGCTGCTCAGCAAGAAATCAAAGAATTGAAGGAGAAAGTGAAAGGAAATATATCCCTACTACAAGCAAGATAAATATTGTGGAATGATATAATCAATACTAAAAAAAGTTTCAAGTGGTTCCTAACTATCATTGAATAGGAAAAGATCATTGTGAGAGACTTAGAAGAAGTCATCCTCAGTAATAAGTAGAAGTTGCAGAATAGAGCCCAATTTGCTAAGAAGTTAATTGAATTCTTAAACTCAAAGTCTACACAGGAGATGAAAGAGTTTGGGATAAAATACATGACAAAGTAGGTAATGGAGATAAACAAGATGATATTAAAAAATGCCAATAGGAAAGGAGCAGAGAATAAATTGATGGAGATCAAAGAAGCAGTGATGAGTTTTGATATTAATTTTGATAAAAGAACAAGGGCTGGCTTGCCATCCTGTTGGGATCAACAAAACAATTTTTTATATTGGGAACGATATGAAACATTACTGGTAGAAGCAAAAAGTTAAATTAACTCTACACATGAAAAGACTGCAGTCATAAAGGGAGCTACAGTTGTAAACTATCTTCATAAATATTTTCAACTTGTCTGGATGATGAAGACTCTATTTATTGAGAAGCCTACATACAACATAATCATAGACTTCAGGATAGCACATGTTAAGTTTATAAATTCTCCAAGCACAGGTACAAAGATCTAGAGGAAGACCAGAGAATGGATGTCACCACAAGATGCTACTACAGAAGCAGAACCCTTTACTGCTCCAGAATCTCAGATTGTTTGAGATGAAATGTTCACTTTTAGAAGTTGTTTATTTTCAAGTCATGCAATTTTTATATTTCAATGTAATGTTGAATAGTCATGTAGTTAGGATGTTGACTGTTCTGATAACTATCTTTTTGAAAAGTTTGTATAAATGTATCTCAAAAAAATGAAAAGAGGTTCCAAATTTTTGCAATACCTAAGAGAATATCACTTTGTACTTTGATCTTCAATTTAATGATAAAGAAAGCTTGCAGTGATTCCAGAAATTGTTGGGTTTCATTTGTTTTCCTGTGTCATATTATGCATGTTCTCTTCATTGAAAGAATTGAAGCAGTCTAATATTCTTTATTTATAGTTAATGGTTATAATTCTATGTAAATTTAGAGGGTAAAAAGATCCTTAAAAACAATGCTGACAAGTATGACAGACACAGAATGGGATATTCTCGACAGAAAGGCACTTGAAACAATACGACTGTGCCCAGCGGCATCGGTAATGTTTAATATTTCAAAGGAAACGATAACAGAGGGTTTAATGTCGGCATTGGAGAAATTATATGAAAAACCCTCGATCCTAAATAAGGTATTTCTTATGAAGCATTTATTTAATATGAAGATGTTAGAAGGTGGATCTGTTGCTAATCATTTAAATGAATTTAATATAGTTACCAGTCAGTTAAGTTTTGTAGGGGTAAATTTTGATGATGAAGTTAGGGCTTTGTTATTTCTGTGCTCATTGCCAGAAATTTGGAATGGTTTAGTTATGGCCATTAGTAACTCTGTCTTTTGATCTAGTACTTTAAAGTCTGATGATGTTGTCGGTGCAATCCTTAGCGAGGAAATGCGATGGAAAAGCTCCGGTGGGACATCAGGTAATGCTTTAATTGCAGAGACTAGGGGAAGAAAAATGGAAAGAGGAAAGAGCCCAAGATATCACAATAAGTCAAGGAAAGGCAGATCCAAGTCCAGATCAGGGATAGTGTGCTAGAAATGCACGAAGAAAGGACACCTGAATAAAGACTGCAAGTCTCGGAAGGGAAAAGAAGGAGACATGCAACAAGAAAATAATCATGAAGCGAATGTGATAGGTGATGTGTTGCAAGATGATTTTATTCTTTCATTAGAAAATATTATTGATGCCTGGGTTGTAGATTCAGGGGCATAATTCCATGCCACACTTGATAGGAAACACTTTCATGATTATGTTCAAGGAGATTTTGGACAAGTTCGATTGGGTGATGATAAACCCTGTAAAATCATTGGAATTGGTACAATTTTCATAAAACAATAGAATGGAAATCAATGGCTATTGAAGGAGGTAAGGCATGTTCCAAATTTGAATAAAAATCTGATTTCAATAGGGATGTTGGGAGGTGTAGGTTGTGTAACAAATTTTACAGATAAAACCTGGAAGGTCACTAAAGGAGCCCTGGTAATAGCAAAAGGAGAAAAGGTTGGTACATTGTATTTATGCAATGGTATTTCTAATTTTGTTAATGTTTTAACCTCTATAGGATAAGATACGACATTGTGGCATCATAGGCTCGGGCACATGAGTGAGAAGGGGATGCAAATTCTTCACTCAAGAAAATTGTTGCTAGGTTTGAAGCATGTTGATTTAAAATTATGTGAGAATTGTGTTTATGGAAAACAGAAGAGAGTCAGGTTCCTCAGAGTTGGGAAAGAAAATAAGAGCAAAAAATTAGAGCTTGTGCATACAGATGTATGGGGACTTTCTTAGGTATAATTTCTTGGTGGGTCTTGTTATTATGTTACTTTTATTGATGATGCAACAAAACAAAAGCCTGGATTTATTATATTCGAAATAAATCTGATGTATTTGATACTTTCAAGAAATGAAAAGCTTTGGTTGAAAATGAGACAGGAAAAAGGTTGAAGTGTCTCAGATCATACAATGGAGGTGAATATTGTAGCAAAGAGTTTGATAGGTATTTTTCAGAGAATGGAATTCGTAGAGAGAAGACAGTTCCAGGAACACCACAAGAAAATGGTGTGTCAGAAAGGATGAACATGACAATCATGGAGCGTGCAAGGTGCACGAGATTGCATGTAGGATTTCCTTTACAATTTTGGGCAGATACTATAGATACTCCTGTTTATCTAATAAAAAGAGGGCCTTCAAGTTCCTTGGATCGTGGTATTCTAGAGGAGGCATGGATAGGTGAAAAGGTAAACTACTCATTTTTAAAGACTTTTGGTTGTGAAGCCTTTACCCACATTAATAAAGAAAATAGAACAAAGCTTGAGGTAAAATCAAAGAAATGTACCTTTATTGGATATGGTGTTAATGATTTTTTTATCGCTTTTATGGTTATGAAAAACACAAAATCATTTAGCAGCAAAGATGTCATATTTAACGAAAAGGTTTTATATAAGGATCAGATGCGGGAAAAGAAACAGGAAAAAGGAAACATAGAATACATAGTGCTTGATGAGATCACAGAAAAAGTAAAGGTGCCTGAAAATCATAATGATCAATAGCCAAAACAACAACAACAACCACACAGTAATAACCACCTCAAATGCCTGAAAGTGGTGTTAGAAGATCTACCAGAATAAGTAGACCCCTTGAACGATACTCTCCTTCATTATATTATGTATTGTTGAGTGATTTTGGCGAACTAGAATGTTATGAATAAGCAGTGCAGGTAGAAACTAGGAAGAAGTGGGAGCAAGCCATGAAAAAAGAGATGGACTCCTTAGCACATAACCAGACTTGTGACTTAGTCAGGTTTCTTGCAGGTAAAGCATCATTACAGAATAAATGGGTTTACAGGTTGAAGGAAAAAGATGGAGGTAGAAAAAGGTATAAAGCTAGACTTATGGTGAAGGGGTTTGCACAAAAAGAGGGTATAGACTTTGATGAGATATTTTTTCCTGTTGTTAAAATGACTTCAATCAGAACTATTTAAGTCTAGCATCAGCTAAAGATTTGCATCTTGAGCAGTTAGATGTAAAGACAACCTTTCTCCATGGGGTTTTGGAGGAAGAGATATATGCAACAACCACAAGGATATGAGGTCAAAGGGAAGGAGAAACTAGTGTGCAGGTTGGAGAAGAGCTTGTATGGCTTAAAATAGGCTCCAAGGCAGTGGTATCCAAAATTTGATAGGTTTATGTCTGAGCAAGGTTATACTAGATGTCATTCTGATCATAGTGTTTATCTCAAAAGGCAAAATGATGACAACTATATTATATTGTTATTGTATGTAGATGACATGCTTGTTGTAGGTTCTAACATGTAGGAAATAAATGTGCTCAAAAAAAAATTGGCAAACTCATTTGCAATGAAGGATTTGGGTGATGCAAAACAAATCCTTAGTATGAGAATAACTAGAGATAGGAAGAATCGAAAATTAACATTGTCTCAGAGTGAGTACATACAAAAGGTGTTGAAAATATTTAATATGCAGAATGCAAAACCAGTTAGTATACCTTTGGCTAGCCATTTCAAATTAAGTAAGGAGGGGTGTCCCAAGACTCAGGAAGAAATGACTTGTATGTCTAAAGTTCCATTTGCATTAGCAGTTGGAAGCTTAATGTATGCAATGGTTTGCACAAGGCCTGATATTGCACACGTTGTGGGAGTTGTAAGCAGGTACATGAACAATCTAGGAAAAGAACATTAGATGATGGTGAAGTGGATTCTCAGGTATTTGAGAGGTACCAAAAATCAAGCATTATGCTTTGGTAGTTCAAACAGTGCTCTACAAGGATATGTTGATGCATATATGGCGGGTGATAGAGATATCAAGAGGAGAAAAATAGGGCATGTGTTTAATGTAGGTGGAACAACTGTTAGTTGGGTTTCAAAACTACAAAGTGTTGTTGCACTCTCAACAATGGAAGCAATGTTGCTACTGCAAAGGCTAGTAAAGAAATGATTTGGTTACAAAGGTTTTTGGATGAATTGGGTAAGAAGCAGGAGTTAGGCAGGTTATACAGTGACAACCAGAGTGCCATACATCTTGCAAAGAACTCTGCATTTCATTCCAAGACTAAACGTATACAGCTCAAGTACCATTTCATACGGCCAGTGTTAGAAGATGGAACGTTGAAGCTGAAAAAGACACACACCAGCTAGAATCCTGCAGATATGTTAACAAAAGTTGTAACCAGGGAGAAACTGAGACTCTGCTAAGTTTCAATTGGTCTTCAAGTATGATGAAGAAGATGAGAAACAACCATGTCCAAAGTGGAGTCATTTTCCATCAAATGAAGTAGCGATGGAGTTTCTATAATCAGTCTCCAAGTGGGAGATTGTTGGGTGTGGAGCCTGGTTATCTTCTTTATTTAGAGGTATCGCCACATTGGACCCCAGTTTGTAATGTGGAAGAAATGCCGCTAGGGGGGGTCAATGACAATTATTTGGAGCCCCCCTTGGAGGGGTATTAGGGGCAATGCCCCCGAAGCTAAAAATAGATGTAAAATTGCCTTGTAAAATGTTGTAATTTCGTAGTCAATCTGGGCCGTTCATTAGGTTGAGATCTGATGGTAGAAGTTATGTTTAATTTAGGTTTTTTTCCCTAGAAGGCAACCCCTCGCTATATATGAGGGAATTTTATTGCATCTATGTAGATCCGTATTCTGACTGAGAAAGAGAGAGGAGATTATGTGAGAGAGAAGAGGGAATTACAAAGGATTTGCTGTAGGTTGTATTTCTTCAGTTTGATGGATAATATAAAAGGAAGGACTGGCTGTTTCTCCATGGACGTAGCGCAAATTGGGTGAAACACGTATATCTGTGTCTCTCTTGTATTATTTGTTTTATGTGTTTATATTTCTACAATATATTTGATGTGTTCCACTTCTCTGTAATATATATTTTCTAGCAGTTTGACACTATCATCTTGGGTACTCCATGTAATTGAAAAATTTCCTTCATGAGGATATTAGCAATTTATGCCATACCATAAATAGATTGTAATGGTATGAAATGGACTGCCTTAAGGTGTCCACTACTACCATGATTTATTTGTGCTATCTCTTGTTCCTTAGTAGTCCTGTAATAAAATATAAATAAATTATTTCCCATCTCCACTAAAGGATAGGTAGTGGATTCAATAGCCCGACAGGGTGTTGATGTTCAACCTTTACCTATTGACACTCTATACATTTTGATAAATATTCATCCACTTCCTTCTTCATACCCAACTAGAAAAAATTCTTTCTTAATTATGTAACCATATTTTGGTACCCATGATGTCCTACATATGGTTTCTTATGATTTTCATCTAGTATCATTTGTTTCAAGGCATTTACATTTGGAACATACAATCATTTTCTATAAAGCAACAAATTTTTAGAATTTTTTGTATAAATAGGGATGTTAATCTACTGTAATTTTTGCTTAATTTCCACATATTTAGGGTCACTCTTTATCGATTTTTTGATTTTTTCTATCAAATCTATACTAACAATGCTAACCGACACTTCCATTAGAGTGTAGGCATGTCTGTTCAACACATATGCTATCTTGTTTTCTTTCCCTTTTATGTGTCTAATGTCGAACTCAAACTCACTAGGAAACGCCATCCACCTTACTTTTTGGGCATTAATATCTAATTGGTTGAAAACATATTTTATATTGATATGATCAGTTACCAAAGTGAATTTCTTCCCTAGCAAATAATGCCTCCACATATTTAAGGCATGTATTACAATGACTAGCTCTAAATCATACATGACATAATTCCTTTCGTGTGTATTTAGTTTTCTAGACTTTTAAGCTATCACCAAATTGTCTTGCATTAACTCTCCCCCTAGTCCTTCCATACATGCATCGGTGCAACCTGTAAATTCTTTATTTGGATATGCCAATTTTAAAATGGGAGCTACCGTGAGTAGCTGTTTCAACTTATCAAAACTTTCTTGAAATTTATTAGTCCATTCAAATTTTACTCCTTTTTTCAATAAGGATGTGATAGGATATGCTAGTTTCAAGAATTCCTCTATAAAACTTCTGTAGTATCCTGCGATTCCCATAAAACATCGGACAACATAAACATCCTTTGGTATGGGAAAATTTACCATAGCCCTAACCTTCTCAGGATCAACCACTAGTCCTTCCCTTGAAATGATGTCCCCCAAATCTTGTATTCTATTTTTATAGAATTCACATTTACTAAATTTGGCATACAATTGATGTTTCCTTAGAGTTTGCAACAACAATTTTAAATGTTCCTTATGTTCCTCTTCATCATTGGAATATACTAGAATTTCGTCTATAAACACCAACACAAATTTGTCTAAATATTAACTGAATATACTGTTCATCAGGCACAGAAAGGTTGTTGGGACATTAGTAAGGCCGCACAGCAACACTATAAACTCGTAGTGACCATATCTAGTTTTGAAGGCTGTCTTATAAATATCTTCATTTCTGATTATCAATTGATGATATCTAGTTGTTAAGTCAATATTTGAAAAAATAGTTGCCCCCTTACTTGATCAAATAGATCATCAATACCAATGGATATTTGTTTTTTACAGTTAACTTGTTCAATTTTCGATAATCAATGAAAATTCTAAACGTGCCATCCTTCTTCTTGAAAAATAACACACCCGCCCCCCACAATGACACACTAGGTGTAATATAACCTTTGTCCAGTAGTTCTTGTAGCTGCATTTTCAACTTTAGTAATTTAGGTGGGTTTATTTGGAAAGGCACTCTAGACATTGGAGTTGCATTGAGTACCAAAACAATGGAAAATTCTATATCCATGTGAGGGGAAAACCGAGAATTTCCTCTAGAAATACATCACGAAACTCCTTAATAATTGAGAGGGTGTCTAATTTGGATTCTTCTCCTTGCTGTTTACTTATTTCTACATGAACCATAAATAATTGACATCATTTCCATGCGCATTCATTTGGAGGGTTGAGATTTGTCTAAATGATATGGGTTTTGGTATGCCTTGTATTATTTGAGTTTGTCCCTATTGATTCACACAACTCACTTTTTTTTTAAACAGTTAATAATGCCCCCCTTCTTTTCTAACTAGTCCATGCATATTACAATGTCATATGATCCTAAGGGAAGTACATTAAGATTTATCCATGTAAGATAACCATTTAAATCAAGATAACATTGCTTTACTTGGTTGGTTGCCTTTATTTTCATGCCAATTGCTAATTGCACCAACTAGACAACTTTATATTTTTCAGATTTGAGTTTATATTTTTCTACTACCTATGGACCAATGTAGCTTATGCTAGCCCTTGGATCAATTAAAACATAAACACGTTGGTTGGAAATAATTCCTTCAATCTCAATCATTGTTGATTGATGTTCTGCTTGTCTATCCTCCAAAGCTGCACTTATCCTAGGAATATTCCTGGCAATATCATATACTGTGGTGGCTTCATGAATTTCTTGGATATTTTGGACAGATATGGGATTATGCGGACAACCCCTCAACAAATGAGGTTCTCCACACCCCTAGCACCTTAGTGGTTACTTTTCCTTACCCCCACTAATCTTCTTACTATTCAACTCCATAGGTCTTGACCCAACTTGCGAATGTGCTGGTTGATTTACATTTCCCTTGTTGAATTCATTCTTTGATGATCCTTCCCAATTTTTTTTAAGTAAGCAGGATTCTATAGTTTTGCTCCAATTGCAGATTTAGATTTGTCCTTACTATGCCAAAACTTGGTGTTGTCACCCTTATTCTTAAATTTTTGGTAACACAGCTTTGCCTTTCTTACTGCTTCATCCATTGCCTTATGATTGTTGAATTCAATCTATTCCTTATAGACAGTGGGTAAACAGTTCACAAATCACTGCACTTTGGCTTTTTCTTCTTTAATGTAGGGAACATACTGCAATAAGTTGGTAAATTTTGCTACAAATTCATCCATAGTTAGCTGTAACAAACTTAACTCATGGAAGTCTTTTTCATGATCATCATAATAACATTCATCTAATTAGCAGTTTTAAATTGCTGCCGAAATTCTTCCCAAGATATTGTGTTATGAAACCAACTCAAGAAAAGATAGAAAAGATAGATCAACGCCTTAGAATTCAGCCTCTTCGAGGGGGCAACCTCCTTTACATTACATAAATGAACAATTCTTCGATGATTCAAATGACAAAACCTCCTTTCTATATATAGGAGTCTAAGGAGTCACAATATAATCCAGCCGACCTAACAATAATAATATAAAGCC
>Ga0181464_1000590_pt1 | contig 16347 bp, 9 predicted proteins | sample InSIn2gowninarea_FD_119074 | JGI IMG/M metagenome (GOLD analysis project Ga0181464, IMG submission 119074) | Clean room microbial communities from NASA Spacecraft Assembly Facility at Jet Propulsion Laboratory, Pasadena, California, USA -... ...
TTTTATTTTTTTATTTCTAATTTTTTTTATTATATAATATTACCATTTCTGATTAGCCATTTCCTGTAAATTTTGAGGAAACCTCTAGTCGTTCCCCACACCCATACCCAAGTTCCCAACGTTCCCACCTTCCAGAAACTCATGCAACATAGATATTTTCCTTTCATGACCTAGACAAAATAGTTTTGTAATACACATGCATTTGTTTGTAAGCCTCAAATTACCTCACTTCCTTCTACTACAAGACAAAACTTTGATTATTTTCCATGTCTTTATTCACTCAGTGTAAAAAAAAATATTATACATTTTCAATCGTTTTGACAGACCCAACGCCTTGTTCTTTTATGAGCCATATATGTATTAAGCACATATCACTCCAGGTCTGTGTTCTAGAAATAAGAATAACCCTCACACCATCCTCAAAATATTTCCTTAAGCTCGCTATAGTTTTTTATATGCCTTTGATGCCATACATTATTTGTGCCATCACATTTTGGTCGAGGTCTGTGTTCTAGAAATAAGAATAACCCTCACACCGTCCTCAAAATATTTCCTTAAGCTCGCTATAGTTTTTTATATGCCTTTGATGCCATACATTATTTGTGCCATCACATCTTGGCCAAAGAAAAGAGAGTCTTTTACAAGCCTTGTCATTTTCTCATTTGATTGAATTAAATATCATGCCTGTAAAAAAATTAAAATATGCCGTGAATTATGTATTCGATGTACTACTCTTGCATTCTTCCTTACTGATATTATGCAGACCATTTTATTGATCACAGACCTGCTCTGATTTTGCATTAAGTAGTTGTTTGTTACCTTATAATTTTTTTCCCAAGTGTATGTATTTATAACTCGTGTAATACTAAATTATTGTATGCTAGAATATTTTATCCTGTCATGATCTATTCATGATCTGCAAATAACATGATGTTTTTTTTACAACATGAGCTTTTATAATCGAAATAGAACAAGGGAAAGAAATAATAGAGATAGAGGGTTGGGGATAAGAAGGGATAGAAGGCTCAGAGTCTTGGTGCATTTTGATGCAGAGTCAGAAGAGTTAAGACAAATTCTGCAAATTGGTGTTGTGAATTTGACTGGTCAACCTATTGTTCAACCCCCACAGCCATCTTTCCATAACAGGCCTAGTATTGGCATTCCAGTAGACCCTATGTCTCAGCTCGACTTGTAGTCCCTGCCAATGATGGCAGGCAAAATCACATTCAGCCACAACCCTTACAATCTATTCAAGGTTGGCCAACAGCGTCTTTGCCTCCTCCTCCAGCCTCCCTTAAAGCACAGGTATCACGCTAGTTACAATTGTTGCCTCACGTGTTGTCCCCACTCCTCATCCAGTAGCTTAATCTTCCAAGTCTGTTGTCTAGCTTCCTCAACCTGTTGCTAGTTTTGAGAAGAAAAAAATCCCAAGTCATGAGGTTAGACTCCTCCCATGGATCTTCTCATTCTGTTACGTCCCATCCCCACCAACAGGAGCAGCAAGTTGACGGTGCACCATATCACATGCCATAATGACAGTCTATTTATGTTTTCAGATAATCATATTTTAGTTTGTGGGCATACCATGCTTCAATTTTTGCTACTACTTCAATTTGTTTACTTAGCATTTATTCAGAGTATGAATACAGTTTTATTACATGATATTGTAATAAACATTAATGGTTAGACGACACTCATTTCCTGGATAGCATTTTTTTGGGGTAATTGGGTTATATGCTTTGAGTGTGTGTGTTGATTATCATGATGCCTAATGATGGAGATACAGGGGGAATTATGGGAGACACAAAGTGTTTGTCTTTTTTGGTTTGATGATGATTTCTTCTCCATGACTATACATGGATGATGTTATCTTTTTTTCACATTAGAGAGATGAGGAGTGTGGTTTCTTATACAACATGATTTATGGCAGCGTTATTTATTTTATCATATTCTATTTGGAGGCATATGACATATATATGGTTAATGATTATTTTAATTATTTATAAACAAATAGATTATATCAGTAACTCAAATATTAGATTAAATCAAAATATTCAAATATTAAAATCAATTTAAATATATAATCTCTCTTATATATAAATATATTCCTTGGGTGTCTCTCTTCCTGAGTATCTCCCTTATATATATATAAAATATTAAAATGTCAATTTCATTATCAGTGCTCTGACACATGACCAGTATTTGAAACAATCTCCCTTAAAAATACGAAGGAACAATTTTACCTATGTTTCTCTAATTATTCTTATGATAACTCTAATGGTTAAGCATTGACTGCCACATACAATATGCACACAATCTTTTGTGATACATATACATAAACAAAAAAATAAATACTTAGTAGTGTGGCATCCCAGATATCACCCTTACATTGAGGTGTCACACGCTTCCTTAACCCATCAAGGGATTGCTCCAGTTTCTCAATTAAGGATATCGGTGTTAAGGATGTCTTTGGCCATTCTTCTTGCGAAGGTTTCAACAAAGCCTCATGTTTTGTGGGCAGTTCAACATATTTGTCTACATGCTTTGTATTCCCCAACCCCAGGGAACCCAGGAACTCCAAAAAAAACAGTGTTCAAAGCTCCCAAAACTTTCCCAAGTTCCCATTGCAGCGCCCATAGAAAAGGGAACGTTCCCATACAATTCTAAAGCTTCCGGGAATGCGGGAACCACTGGAACGAGTTTCCCACCTCTAGAGAGCGGTTCCCGTGTAACAGAGGAAGATATACATTTAGCACCAGTCGATTGATAATATCGACATGGTTTTGTGCCCAAGACCCTAAGGTCTCAAGGGCTCCCACTCTGCAATAGCTAACATGCTATGAGGGATGGTTTGCGCCGTAGGGTTTTCTTTTACCCATGTATTGAGAGATAGACAGTGCGTTTAAGCTAATATTTGAAGAATAACCCATTATTATGAAAAGCAAACATACCATGAATTTGAAAGGAAAACAATGATAAACCTCTGTTGCATGGAACCCTTATAGATATACTATCATAAAAGAGAGGAAATTCTATTCGTTGTATCAGTCTTGGTGCATGGGATTATATGGACATCCATTTCCAAATAACCTTCATAACAAAACATAAAAATAAATATGTCAAAAGAAATTCGACAATCCCAGTTTATTGAACAAAAATTGTGGACAATGAAACTAATTGAACTAGATTCAGGGACAGGGCACATAGATACAACCTTGGTGGGTCATGAAAAAACGTTTTCGCTGCTTGCTTAAATGATGAATGCAATTGCAATGGTGAAATTCATTCAAAATTGTGAAGGGCAGACACCAATTTGGTGACCTTTGAAAATGTTGGAATGCTTTTGTGCCCAAGACTTGGATCTCAAAGGCTCACACTGCAACATTTCAAATGCATGATGCAATCATGTAATATTTAACAAGGCTTTGTGACAAGGCAAGACTGAAAACAATTTCTTGCATACTGTAGGAGGTATTTGAGTTAGGATATAAGGAATGACACTAATTCTGAGTAGAGTGAGGACCTTAAAAAAGAGATTAGTCCTTGGCTTGCATGGTGCATTCGAATGGATAAGACATCTTTTAAAAATAATTAGAAGGGAGGGATTTTACATGTAGAAGAGAGATTTTGTAAAGGGATTTGAGGAGATCTGAGACTGCACTAAGTAGTTAATAAATAAATAGAATTAAGTATAGGAATAAGGACAAAAGACTCAATTTAAATTCAATTTATCAAAGCCGAAACAAATTATCCATCATTATGCATACTTGGTAATTTCACATGCAAAAGATGGTTCTCTTGTGCCCCAAGAAGCTTCTTCCTCCTCTCTCAACTTCTAGCAGTGGTTAGAGACAATTTGAGTAGCGAAAAACTGAATAAAGGGTAGCCATACATGTTTTATGCCCTTGAAACTTCATGGGTATAGGTAAAGATGGCATGCAATAGTCGAGGTTTTGGGAGTGATGGTGAGTAAATGACGAAAGTAATGGCGAGTGAATAGAATTGACAACATGGATGGTTATGTTTTCATGGTAATTAGAACGTGGATGCTAGATTGGATCTAGAATATTGTTGACCTCCAATAGTTAAAGACCTGAGCATGTCACATAAGTAATCCTCACGTGGTCGGGTAGAGTGTTGGTGCAAAGCTTAAATGACAGATTAAAACATATTTTGACAATTGTCATACTACACTGACAAAGGAAAGCAGGAGGTGATATGGCATTAAAAATCAATCTCGTATAGAGATTAAGGGACCGACCAAGAATTAAACCTCATAAATGATAGTTGTTGATACCAAGTAAGCCAACATAAGTGGATTGACACATCAGATTTGTAATTTTTCTGTTTGGACACAATCATCTCTAGATAGGCCCTGTTGAGAAATCAAGTTAACTCTATATTAGGGTAGATTTATTTTCTTTGATAATTGCTTGTGAAAGTTGTTGGCTTCTTATTAATCTTTATTATGTTCCTTTCATCAAATGATTACCAAAGAAAACATGAAGATCATAGGAAATAAAGAACACGATATAGGCTTCAAGCTAGGGCAAAAACCTCAGAAGGGGGAAAGCCCAGAAAAAATCTCTTCTTATAGAATCAGATCAAAGTGAGATATCTAAGACCCATGACCATAAAAAGACTCCAACCCTCAAGTTTCCAAGTCAAGCCCTCCTTCCACAGAAAATCCATCAACAACAAAAGACTAGCAACTTGTATGACATTAGGATCAATCTTTCAATAAGAGATATGTCATGGTAGAACCATCACATATCCAAGCTCAAGAAAACCTTCCTTTTCTTATGCAAACTTCAGACTTCATCCTTCCTTGACTTTGCTTTTCTATTTCAGAACATATCATGTGAATTGCTTGTCTCCAAATGAGCTCAATTCACCCTCTATTTATACTATCTAGAGGGGTTCAAATAGATGTTTCTTTTGGGGAGGGTCGACTTGACATCTTGAGGTGACTTTGACACAAATTCCATATTTGAAAATTCTTTTTCTAGGCTATAAATAAGCCTATGACTTTGACCAATACAAATAATAATGAGCATGAAGAACATGCTTAAATAATAATAATTTGAGCATGAAACCCATGCTTGGAAAAATAAAATTGATTTTTCTTCTTTTTACATAATGCCACAAGTACAATGATAGTTATGAAGACCAAAGCTAGTTACATTTTCCAACACTCCCTCTTAACTAAGGAGGTATTCTTAATTACACATCAAAGTGAAATAATATTCTCAAATTGAAATATTCTCATAAGAAGATTCATATTGATAAGCCATCATCAAGTATCAACATCATAACCAACATTGCCAAACTTCTATATAGCAAGGCCAAGTTACAAGCTCTAACTCTCCACTAGATTAGAGCACAATGTTGGGAGGCATACATTTGGACACCATCACCACAACCTCTTAAGGCACATACCCCATCCAGATGTTCACTAGGTATGTCCTTACAACATTATTCATATCTTGGATTCCCAATCCTCAAAGAATATCAATCCTCTTTGACTACTCTTATCTTGGATACCCTATGCTATCCTCAAAGAGTATATGTCCACTTGACTACTACCTATCTTAAATTCCAAATCCTCAAGGAGTATTGGTCCCAAGCGCTTATCCAATCCTCCATTCTCCCTACCAGTGCCTTCACTAGACTTACGATTGTTAGTCTTGGCCTAGTGCATGACACATGGAGAATACAGTATCCATCATCACTCCCTCTCAACCAAGGAGGATATACTCACTCCCTCTTAACCAGGGAGACATAACCACAATCCTTAGCTGGTCTCATACTTCATCAATACATCAGATACGTGTTCTTTCATGGAGATATAGTTATAGCTGCAGGGCTCGTTTCTCACATTACATCATACTAGAGCTTTGACCTTCTTGGATGTCAAACATTTTACATCTCATACTCTATCTTCATGACATGGTTTATCGACTTCTAATAACATCACATAATATCAAACTTTGACCTTTCTGGATCTTGACAATCATCATGTAATTTTGTCATCAAATGGTTCATCTATCATCTTCAAGGAGCCAAACTTCCTCACAACTGTTAACACATGCCTTCTATCCTTCATAACAATGTTTTACCTCATATTCTTCACTAGGCATATCAACTTTCCAAATATCAATTCTACCCTCATGCTCTTTCAAGCCATCAATAGTGTTATCCACACAATCCATATGCTTTCAAATCAAATCAAACAATTGTCGATACAATATCATCAAACAAGTTATCTCAACTGTTATCTTTCTGACCTGTTTACAAACTTCTGTAATATGTCCTTTTAAGGAGGCAAACCAAATTCCATCATTATCAGAGTTTCCAAATCACAATAACCTCTAGTCAAGGTGCAAGATTCTTCATGTCAAATTCTGCTACTTTCTTCCTCCGAGGTCAACATTCCTTCATATTGCAACAGAGTTCTGCTTCGTGCTTTCCTTTTTCTGATCATCAATCAATGTGTTCCTAGAATGAACCAATAAGCTGCTGGAACAACTACATTAGAACTCTTCAACTTATTTACTTAAAGTCATTGCCCTAGATCAAACATCATCTCTTTTGGTCACAAGCTTCTCTGAGTTTTCTTCTGAGCCTCAATTAATATTGTATTCATGACGGTCTTTACAACTCCTCCTTTATCCATCTGAGGTAAGTGAACTTCTTGCCATCTAATTGTCTTTTTTAGCAAACTGCTCCTTCCTTCACAATCTTCAAGCTATGCCATGTTCTTTCAAATCTTTCATATGCTAGTCAAGCTAGATAGAACTTATCTTGACCTGAAACCTTTGTTAGAATACCATGAAAGGATAGAAGACCATGAAAGGATAGAGAGGGCAAGGCAAAAAGATAATATAGAGTGTTTATCTTTTGAGAAGAATTAACTCCCTCTTAATCATGGACATGTTCACCAACCTTATTCTTACATTAAACATCAACGGTTAGATCTATCTTTAATAGTGAACATAATTAAACAGGGTTATGTTTCAAGGGTTTCTTTTAGTCCAAACTATGCTAGGGTTTATAAACCCTAGATGCCAAAGTCTTTTAAAACCTAGATCCTTCACAGTTATCAAGACTTGTCATCCATGTATTGCGAAATTTTACTAGAATCCTCCAAAACCCTAATGATACTATTTGATATGCCTTTTATCTATAAGAACTAGCCTTCATATGCAACAACATCAAACTCTTACACGTCACTGTCTCTAATGGATACCTATGCAAACCCTTTACCTTTCAAATGACCATAATGAGCTAGTGAACTTGACACATATCATGGAATGCACACAAAAATTATACATACCTCTACAAATTTACCTTTGCAAACATATGGTTCTTCTTCAAATGTCAACACTCTTTAACAAATGTTTATCTTTAACACAGGTGCCTCAGTTCTTCATCCTTCAAGCTAGGGTTCGATTCACAAAGACATTTTGATTTTTGCAACGTCCTTTGTTTATGATATCACAGTTCTTCAAGATCTCGATCTTCAATATAGTTCTATTTTTTTCCTAAAACAAGGTGACTCAAATTTTTGTGTTTGCAACTGTGTTTTAATCCTGTAAATCATTCCTTTCAGGTTGGCCTCATTGATGGAGTAATTCCTTCTATGTATATGACTGATTCTCATAGAAGTGCTTCATAAGAGTTAACATATATTGTTACTATTTTTTACAGAGTTTTGGTTTCTTCAAAACAAGTCGGCTTCAAGGTGAAGTTCATCCTTCAGAAGTCTCATGGCTGCTACACATTCTTGTCATAGAGGTGATTTATATTATTGTCATTAAAAGTCCTATAGAGTGTTACTCCCATACATAGTTGTTGCCATATTAAAGATCACTGTCTCACTGTCAACAGGGGTTACTGTTTTACCGTATAATGTCGAGTCGCAGAGTCACTGTGCGAACCATTGTAGAATTTTTATGATGCATAGAGAAGCAACGGCAACATGGAGATATAATTATGCCACTGTAGATACATAGATATATCGATACCACTTTAGATATGCCGCTGTAGGGATGACATTGTAGAGATGCCACGAAATGTAAGCTATAAACCATGGTTTCAAACCATTGTAATCTTGCGAGCAACCGTATTAATGCAGACCATTGATGTGGGCCAATGTAACGTCGCAAGCTACTGAAAACTTGTGAGATGCCACACTGTAAATCCGAACCTCAGAGTATATCACCGTAAATGGCAAATATCAGAGAATAGAATGCGATCCATAGAAAACTAAGCGAACCATAGAAAATATAAAGTGAGCCACAAAGCATTGATGCGATTCGTTGTAGAATTCAATCCATAGAAAAATTATGAGCAAGCCAAATCCTGAGATCGGTGAGCCACAAACCTAAGCCTCCATAACGATTACAAAGGCGAGTCACAAAGTAATTACAAAAATGCGTACCACAATTAGATTGATACATTCCACATAGTATAGATATAATTCATATGAAAGATGTGAGCCACAGGGAGGTGCCTACGAACTTTTCAAGCGAACCACAGGTAACAATTATACAAGTCATTGTGATTGCAGGCCTCTGTGATAAGGGAGCCAAAGAAACATAACGAGCCATTGCGAGTTAATGCAAGTCAGTGTTATAGATCCGAGCCACAGGGTAAGAGTAAGAGCTACAGGTGACATATGAACCACAAGGTTGAATACGAGCCAGTCATATTGAACATTTTAGCTGTCAAATTTTATTCGCATTAATCAAAGAAATATAGCCTCAGATTTGATGCTTCGTCACTACATATCTCTTGTACATATCTCTTGTATCATACCTTTAGATATTTGCGAATATACAATTTAGATTACAAGATTGGATCTTTTAGGGTTACCACGGAGTCCTTCTTTCCATACTAGATGAGTTGCAATATGTTAAACCTTTTCTTGAGCTCGGATCTTTAACCGAAGATATAGGTTTTGAACCCCTTGGATGTTTCAGATGATAATGATCTTTTCTGAATGGAGTGGTGCCAGCTACAACGAAAATGAGTCTTCTTTAAGGATGCCAACAAAAATGTGATTTTTAAATTACCAATTTTAGCTACGATATCATGTTGAGAAATAAGTTCACATGTATATTAAGGTAGATTTCTCTTTTTTGATGATTGCTTGTGAAAGTTGTTTGCTTCTTATTAATCTTTATTATGTCTTTTTCATCAAACAATTACTAGACAAAACATGAAGATCACAGGAAACAAAGAACACACGATATAGGCTCCAAGCTCGGGTGAAAACCCCACAAGGAGGAAAACCCATAAAATTTCTCTTCTTATAGAATCAGATCAAAGTGAGATATCCAAGACCCGTGACCATAAAAATACTCCAACCCTCAAGATGCCAAATCAAGCCCTCATTTCACATAGCAAATCCATCAATAACAAAAGACCAACAACTTGAACAACATCAGGAACGATATTTCAACAAGATATGTGTCATGGCAGAACTATCATATATTCAAGCTTAAGAAAACCTTCTTTTTCTCGTACAAACTTCAGAGTCTGGCCTCACTTGACTTCACTCTTCTATTTCAAGACAAATCATGGAAATTTCTTGTTTCCAAATGAGCTCAATTCACCCTCTATTTATATGGTCTAGTGGGGTTCAAATAGATGTTTCTTTTGGGGCAGGGCCAACTTGACAAGCAAGGCCGACTTGACATCTTGAGGTGACTTTGAGAAAAATTAGATCTTTGAAAATTCTTTTTCCAGGCTATAAATAAACCTTTGACTTTTACCAATACAAATACTATTGAGCATGAAGAACATGCTTAAATAAAATAATAATTTGGCCATGAAACACATGCATGAAAAAATAAATTTTTTTTTTTCTTCTTTTTACACAATGACACAAGTAAAATAATATTTATGAAGATGGAACCTAGTTACATTTTCCAATAGGCCCTTGGGTCGTATTACCAAGCAATTGTTGAAATATGTAACTTGGTTTGGTCTTCATAATGACATGTAATTATGATTTTATGTATTTGATGTAAAAAGAAAAAGAAAAATATTATTGTCATTTTTCAGCCATGGGTTTCATGCTCAAGGTTATTTGATTTATAGGTCAAGCACCCATTGAGTGATTCTAGGGCTTGTCTTTGAGTCAAAAAGTTATAAGAGTCATTGTCATGTATGGAAGACCCTTTTGGGCATGTTACATATTGTAAAGAAAAATTCATTTGAGTCAAAATTGTGTCATAAGACCCTCCAAGATCACGTTGGCCTACAAGATATCAAGTTAGCCTTATGAATGCAATTTGAACCCTTGGGAAGCCTATATATAAAAGGCATTTGACCTCATTTGAAGCACACACCAAGACATTTATTCAAGCAAAAGAAGTTGTCCAATCTTAAGGAAAAAAAAATCTAAAAGACAAGTGAATTTCAAGGAGAAAATTGGAATTAAAGTTTTTAGTTTTTGTTTCTCTCTTTCTAAAGTGTAATGAAGTTGTGAAACTAAAGTTGTGAAGATGCATCAAGATCGAAGCTGTGAAGTTGCATTAAGGTCAAAGTTGGGAAGCTGCATCAAGGTCGAAATTGTGAAGCTGCATCAAGGTTGAAGCTGGGAAGCTGCATCAAGGTTGAAGCTGTGAAGGTCGAAGTTGTGAAACTACATAAAGGTCAAAGTTGTGGAAGTTGTTAGGTCGAAGTTGCAGGAATTGTTGTTGGGGATCGAAGTTGCTAAAGAAGTTGTTGAAAGATCGAAGTTTGATGCTGGAAGCTATGATCATCAAGAAGGAAGGTTGAATTGGTCTTGGAGGGATCTTGGTCAAGGGTCATAGGTCTTGGAATTCATAATTTAAAGTTCTATAAGAAGACAAGAGTTCTTGTGGGTTTTCCTCTAAAAAGGAGAGGTTCTTTCCCTCGTTGATAACCTATATCTTATGTCCTCTTGTCTTGTTCTTTTTTGTTTGGTAGTTGTTTGATGGTATTAAAAAACTAATAATGATCAAGTGAAAGAAGAAGCTAATCAAGTTAAGTAAAAATACATCACAAACAGTTATCAAAATAAGAGATATCACTTAATCTAGTTGCCCTAGATTTCTCAACATAGTATTAGAGCTAAGGCGACAAGACAAGGAAAGGAAGCTTGTAGAAGGACCATCAAAAGGAATATCAAGAAAGGTCAAGGCATCAAAGAGGACATCGAACCATCAAGAAGGGATACATAAGGGCCAAAAAAACCAAGGAGCATCAAGGGAGACTACCCATCTCATCACAAGGATCATACCATCTAGAAGCAGCAACAAGAAGAAGACCACAAAGAATATACTTTCAAGAAGGACCGTACCTCCACTCAAAGAAATAAGGACTACACATTTGAAGCATAATGAAGTCCCTACATCCCAATGAAGCAAGAAGAAACATTATCAAAGGAATTAAGGTGATCTCCCTCTCTTTGAAGAAATAATCATATCTCAAGTATATTTGAAGAAGGACATCTCTAGAAGAAGTATTGTCATCTTCAACTATCACCAAAATCAAGAAAGGCATCAAGTTGAAGATACCATCATTTAAGAAGCACCTTCACTTGAAAAGTAAGTACCTTTATATTTATGTCTGAATCTACTATCAAAATGACTTCATTTTGAAAGGAAAGCAACAAACTGGTTGGGTCATCAAATTTCCTTGCATGGAAGAAGAGGATAGTCTGATCAAATAAGGATAATCTGATTCCTGTCATTTGATGTTGATCAAAGAGTATAAATTCCTCACCATAATAAACATTCAATGCATAATAATGAAATCATTGAATTCAGGAGATTAGATCCCTCTCTGACATATTGGAAAAAACTTGGTATGCATATTCTAATTTCCTGTTGCAACATTGCTAAATCTACACTAGAAGTAAGAACGCTAGCAAGTGTGACTGAATTGGCATTGACTCTAGATAGTTTCATTTCATCAAACAACTATCATACCTCCTTAAAATTCCTCATATTGGAAATACTTGTAATGGTGGTGTTCCATATAACTGCATTTCACATAGACATTTTTTCAAACACATCTCAAACATCCTCCAATCTTCTGCCCTTTACAAAACGCCCACCAAATTAAAACCCAAAATTTTCTCTTACTGGATGGCCTTTTTGTTAGCATAAGTTTCAATCATTGGGTCCATTGTTGCATTGAACATTGGTTTTTACAACCTTGTTTAGATCCAACTATTGTAATATGTAACTCTAAAACAAATGTGCATCATTGAATCGTTCTTAATGAAACAATGATAACATGATATTTCAATATCTTCGAACCTATGAATGATATTGTCTCTCATCCCTTAGCAAACACCATTCAAGATTTCAGATGTTATAAGGTTGGAATCATATGGTAAATAGAGTTCCTCTTAGTATAGGAATTGATCTATTTTGTCCCTAACTACTACCTTTTAGGCCGATTTTCCAAAATTTCCTTGCCTTGTTGCAATGCTTCTAGGCCTACACATGCTTTCAAAACATGAGGAAAAGCGAAGTGATTGGGTTGCACACCTTCTCTATGCATTCAATAATATAATTTAAGGGTATCCTCAAATAATCCACTCCATAGTTATTCTGCATTCATGGTATTCTAAAAGATGATATCTCATTTAACACTTTCGTTAAATAGTTTTCTTGCATTTGTAGTGTTCACTTTCACACTTTAACCTTACCCCATACAAGCCTAGTGTTGCAAACTAGGTTCTCATTCCACTTGTAACATTCCCCAACCACCCTGATAGGATGATGCTACTCACTCTAATGTTGATACCATACTATCACAACAACATCAATATACAATATGACTAGAACAACATAATAACATGTGTGATAGTCATAAATCATAAATATAAGATATGCCATAAATTAGGTTTCGAACATTTCTTTGATAAAATCTATTGATGGGTTATAGGTCTCAGATGTTTGTCTTAGCTATAGACTACATTGCTCATAATCTCTTAGCAACGGATCACCCCCAAGTTGGAACCATGACGCCATAAGAACAATGGCTTACCAAAGCCAACCATGGCACATAACTAGCGTCGAGCATGAACAGGGACATATTTCCAACCCTAATAGCCTCCAACCAATATTCTCACATCCCCCACTAGCTAACACAACCCAAGGTATTGCACTCCCTTCTTTACACCTGTAGTCCATCGGTTTGTGCAACTACCCATTCATGGTTTTCCAACTTAATTGGCTAGGGATGTCTCAAATCCATACACCCCTAGGGGTCTTTAGGTACCCTCCAAGCCCATACAAAGACACATATATCTGCACTTATCTCTCCAAGGCTCTAGCCTTCCCCAATGCAACTTAAGGAGAAGTGCACTCATGCCCAGAGCCACCTAGGGTCTCCGAGGTACAATAGCTAGGGATTCTTTGGTTTTCCTAAAAGCTAGCAACAAAATCATCCCCTAGTAGATTCTAATGGAAATGAAGGATGAAAAATTTCCATTCCCCTTCCTTTGCCTTTTACTATTTATAGAATAGTATAAATGTTATTATATTAAAATATTATATAATATTTTAGTATCATCCCATAATGTTGCTTTACAACTATTACATTAGTAAAAGTTATTTGGCCTAGGAACCATGTCTTGGTTCTACCTCCTGACCTTTCCTTATTATGGATTTCACTCTTTCCAGCCCTTCTACAACTGTGGTGTTCTTTATTAACTTTTATGTGTTTACATGTTACTCCTATTAGGCTCATTGGCCTTTTAATGCACATGCTTTCTGGCCTTACCACATAGGAACCTTGGCCTTAAAACACATCTACACATTGGATCACCAACCTGACACATTTATACACATAGGCATGTAGGCCTAAACATAATTTGGTTCACTAGAATAGTTATCATATATGCATATACATTACAAATTACGGTTTTAATTGGGGTTCTTCAAAATTTACATTTTCTTATTTCCTTATACATGTCATATTTAGGTGTGGGGGGCTTAGAAACTACCACTATTCAGTGCTTCCAAGCTTTAGGGAGAGGAATGGTTCTTAGGTCAGCCATTTAATCAACATGTGATTGTGATGTGATATGGTCATCGGGTGGACTTTATGAGTGGTGTCATGGTATTATACTAGGATATACAAGACCTTCATCCATGAGTGCCTTTGTGGAGGGAGTGCTTGCATTTACTTGAGTTACCCTTTGCTTGACACTACTTTTTCCATAGTTTCCTTAGCATTTTACTTTGATTTTATTTTCTTGCTTTGCAAGCTTCATTAATTTCATTTAAGTCCCCTTTAAGATGGGAATTTCATAGCTTATAGGCGTGAGATGCTTCTTCAAGTCCCTTTTGCTTTGATAGGAATGATATGCATGAGACTAAGGTAATGACCTCACATGATGGGGTAGAGCCCAAGGTAACTTGGGCTTTTTTTTTTTTTAATAAATCATGCCTATCTACTTTTTTGCATTTTAACATTTGATACATCCTCTTTATTTCTCTTTTTATAGTTGCATTAACCTTTGGGAATTTCTAAGCCCCTCTTCTCATAGGATGATACAAATACGGAACTAGCATAAGTGATTGACAACAACCAACTTAAAAGGTAGGAAATTAGGGAAAGGGGATGCATGGAAGGTGTTAAGTATGGAAGGATATTGTCACACTACCTCAATATAGGTCTCTTATTTATGACCTTTTTGGATAGTGAAAGAAAATCCCTAGCATGGTCACACTTAACTAGAAGGAAAGATAACTGCCAAGGTGAAATAAAGAAACAAGCATAACTTTGAAACATAATTATTCTTTCTCCAACTTCAATCCATGATCCTTACTTAAATGTCTAATACATTAAATGAAAACACTTCCTATGTAACCATGACTAATGTAACTTATGTGTGTTGAACCACCATCATCAAACAAGTATGTTGATTAGTCAAAATAAGCCAAGCATATGAGGAACAAGAGGCATCAAAGGAGTGGAGAATTTTTATCATCATCTCTACAATGAAGAGCAAGTTTAACTGCTAGCTGGACATAGGAGAAAAATTTTCTTCTACGATTAACTATGTTTATAGATGGGTAATATCTAGCTCTAACTTAGGAAAATGTGCTCACTGTAGAGTGCATGAGAACATCAACATATTTTGTAATCCAAGACTTATAACTTGTATCACTCTAAAGTTTTTCTATTACATTCTAAAATAAAACTATTTATAATAAAGGACATGGGGATATAAGTGACCTTGGTATATGAAAAGTATAAATTGATGTAAAAAAAGGCTTAAATTGACATTCTCTTTGTTTTGTTTGTACGAAAAAATTCAACATGATAATAAATTATAGAGAGATGCAAAATCAAGATGCGTAACATACAATTTACCTAATCCTAATCTAAGAGAATATCTGAGAATATCATAAAAAATGATCATGTTTTAACATAAGGTTTAATAAGTGTTGCACATTGTGTTGTCATTGATGAAAACAAGATTTCATTGATGTCAAAGGGCATGTCCAAGAAAATAGCAGTATCATTCATGATTCCTAAGGAAGAAGTAGTACACTCTATTTACCAATATGATAGCTAGATCACTGACACAATCTCACTTTATGAAGAAAAAGGAGTTTGAATTTATTTGAGTTTTTGATGAAGTTATGGTGTCCTAATGATTCTATAAACATCATGGTTTCATAGGCCTTATCGATACCTTTGAAATCACATATTCTTCTTTGAAAATGTCATCCTGGATGAGAAGTTATGGCCAATTGAAGTTCAATATAAATTAAGGGACCAAAAATTTATGAAAAGACCCCAAATGCCAATTTTTTTTACAAGTGTGCATCTTCAGGGTAATAAAGAAATTAATGGCCTCAGGTGCAAAAAAGTGTGCATTGTTAAACGACATTAAGTAGTGTGTATCTTCTAGGCCAATCAATGATAATCGTAAAACTTAAATGAATGGGTGATATCGAATCTATGCCATGTTTAACTGGTCCTATCAACCTAACCAAATAATGACAAGTGGTAGCGTTTCATATGACGATGACAAGGACCGTTTGGATGAATGACATGTGGCTCTTTTACATAGTCAACAAGAAACATAAGCATATGATGTCATCGTAGTGACATGGTGTCACCAGGGGCTACGACATGATAGGGACAAATAGAAGCTTTGGATTGGTGAAAAGCTCGAAAATGAGTGACATGTGGCATGCCTCAAAGGCCACTAAGTGGCATGATGATGCCATGCTAACCGCATCACATGGATGACCAAGGAGCCCTAAGGACCTAGTCATATGGAATGGGGTCACACGGACCTTGCCACATAATCTAAGGCTCGAAGGCATGGTCATATGG
>Ga0181464_1000591_pt1 | contig 16339 bp, 20 predicted proteins | sample InSIn2gowninarea_FD_119074 | JGI IMG/M metagenome (GOLD analysis project Ga0181464, IMG submission 119074) | Clean room microbial communities from NASA Spacecraft Assembly Facility at Jet Propulsion Laboratory, Pasadena, California, USA -... ...
GCAGGACGGACAATTTTTGCGGGACTTACCTTCGTGACGATGACCATGTTTGCATCTGCCCGGACGGCGAGCGGGAAGGAATGCTTATGCTGAGCAATTCATGAAAATTCAGGAAAGCAGACGAATTCCTGCCGCAAGCCGTCAAATGTGTGGGATAATTGTTGTTGAAGGAGAAGTGGAAGAGCAGTCAGTGAAACAATGGAGAGGAAGGGGATTTGAGGAAGCCTGAAGAGGCCGGACAGGAGAGAAGAGGAAGACGTGAGGGAGAGAGAGACGAAAAAACTGGCATGCATGTCTGTATGGTCAATAACCTCTGGGGCGTAAATTTGCATAAGAAGCGGTCGCTGAGGGGACACGGGGAGGCCGGTCGTCTCTCCTGTGGGACGCACTTGTCACAAGGTGAAGGAGCGTGTCTTTCCAAGAAGGAGACACACAGGTGGTTCAAGAGTGAAACATTGGCTGAGGATTAAGAAAGCGATCGCCGTTTTCACCAATTTACCGGATTAGACACACGATGCTCTGGCGGATGCTCACGTTGTCGATGACAGGTTTTGATGAAGACGCGTATCACCGTAATCACACCACCGTGTTGCCATCAGCTGCACATGACAATGAATCACTATTCTTAAAGAGTCACAGTCTGTTGGAAGGGCAGGAATCGTATCCGTGGAGTGCAACAGGTTGAAGTCAGATGTCTGACACGTCTGAATCAGAATGCGGAGCGCCTGTGAATTGATCACTATATTTCAGGGTGATGATGACGATGACATCAGAGACGCTGATGCAGGGGTCTGCACTGAGACGGAGAGGAGTGATTCATGTCATGACTGGTGCGTGTTGGGCAGGATGACCGGGTCCGCAGGGACGACTTCGGAGAAACAGCAAACACTCAGGATGAGGGATGAGACGGAGCAGGACCAGGAGCGTTCCTCCCGCTGATGCTGGATGAAAACGTCGCTCAGGTGAGGCAGGAGAGAGAGAGCACAACTGCGGCACTCGACTCTCCGCACTTCCATCTCCCGAAGAAGAGCCCATTCTCTTTTTTGTGGATCCCGGGACACACCTTCTGCTCTTTTTACCTGCAGTCTGGCAGAATCGCTCAACCCGAAATCCTGACTTCGGCCTCCCGATCCCCCCGCACTCTCATGCACTTGCACACTCTTTTCCCCCCTCCGCTCTCACTTTTCCCTGCCACAGGACAAGTCCTTTTGTCCGACTCACACAGCCTCTTTTGTTCCCCTCTTTTTCAGCTCTCGGACACTCGCACGATGTGGCAATCATCCCGCTGCCTCATCCCAGCTCCTCCACTGCGTGCCCGTCTCCTGGATCCTGTCATGGGACTCCAGGATATGGGGAAGGTGAAACAAACAGCCGCCGACGCGCACTTCAGCGCCGCGGACAGGCACGGTCTTTGGAGTACTCGCCATGCGCCCGCTCTCCCCTCGCACTGTGCTAGTAACAAGTTCCGTTTATTGATGATCATATAACATAGACAGCGGTTGGCTAAGAACACGATGAGTAAGAATTATTCGGTGAAACGAGATGGTGGAATCAGTTATGAGGAGCCTGCAACAAGCCATCCGCCTCCCACAACTAATGAGCAATCAAATGCGCAGACGGTTAGTCATGTACATGCATTAGGGAGCAGGCGGCATCGCTACTCACTTTAATAACGCGATCATAGCCTGAGGTGAGCAGCTGATTCTTGCTCTCGTCAAAGTCGACGTGGGTAACAGCGTGTTTTGCATCGAAAAACAAGGCCAGCGATACACGGCTGCGAGGGAGGGACGGCGACTCAGGCATTGACGTGGGCTCACACAAAATGACTTACTCTGCATCGGTTAGAGCAGCGTTGCACTCATCACAGAGTCGAACTCGGAATTCATGACCCAGCAGCGGGAGCGTGGAGCGGCCGGAGCTGCATGTGTCACAGATCGCTTTACCACACTTGCGGCAGTGATGCTGGCGAAGGCCGATCGTTTTCTGGTCGTACATCGCTTTGAAGTTCCAGAAAAACGGTTTGGAGCACTTTTGACAGAAGTCTGATTCAGCCCATTCAGGAGTCTGTGGGAATCGATCGACGACTGCATCATGCGACGAAAATAACTAACGTGTGAAGGAACGCACCTCTTTCCTTTTGGACTTCATGCACCAGGAGACGATAGCACTGTCTTCTCCGGCCGAAATCAGCCGCTGTGCCGAATTGATGTAATAGAGGGACGTGACTTTGCTCCTGCAGGGGATGTAACAGTGTTAAGTGTTCGCTCCGGACCGCCTGCCACAGGGACTCACTTATGGCCTTGTAGCTCGTAAGTCGTGCCCTTCTTGCCGCCGATGTCCCAGCAAACGATTGACTGATCATAACTGCCGGAGAAAAGCATTTGCCGCTGGGGATCCCATTTGAGACAGCGGATTGCACTGAGGTGACCTTTCAGGGTCGTCATCAGCTTCAAGTTGTTGCCATCATGTTTCAACATGAGTATCTGCCCCTTTTCATCGCCGACGAAAGCAGTCTTCGACTGCACGTCATATTGCAGGGAAGTGCAAACACCGGATTCCGGATATCCTATCATCCGTCGTCCGGTATCGGAGCAGTGGATGTACAGGAACTTGTCTTTGCCCACTGACAACAGCCACTCCGTTTCGATCGAAAACACAACTTGTGCGACTCGCCCCTGGTGCGCTGCATAGCTCCTGACCTGAGTCATGCGGTTGTAGTCATCGGCCACTTGGAATTCCGTAATGTTCCCATTATCCATGCCGACGAATAGTCGTCTGGACTCGTCGTGCAAATGCATACAGGATGCCGGAGCTGTGCAAACAGGTATCAACACCCACATCCTCACTCCTCGCCACAGCATATCTTACCAGGCATTATGTGACAAACACTGGGCCAGTAGCTACCGACATCTCGTTTCAGCCAGATTCTGACCGTCCTGCAGGAAAGGAGAAGGAGACGAGTTTGTTGAGACGGAACCTGATAAGATGGACACGGGAACTGACTTGTCATCGCTGATGCTGACCACCCCGTCCTCTCCTTTAAGGATCACAGCGGCATTGACCACGTCCTGGTGGCCCTCTAACTTGCTAATGAGCTGCAGCTTCTGGGGACCGGTGGCGCCGGGGAATGGCCTGATCTCGGCGGCCATTTGAAGGAACAAGGAGTGGAACTCGGAGCAGATGATGAGGAAGGAGGAGGTGCTGGTGGCCGTGTCTGTTTATTTCCCGCGGAAGCAGCGCCACCCTCTCCCACGTCGCCTCTCCCCCGTCTCTACCGCCTGGTCACACGTCACACTCCTCGTAAATGACCGTTTGATTGGACAACAACGATCACAAGCTCTTCTATGAAACAAAAGGCAATTTTGGATAACATGGACCTGACTCTGACCGTAAAGTACTGTTATCTCGCTTTAGTTTCGGGTTGCAATTGGTACCGCTTTAGAGATATTATATCGTCAAAAGACAATTTCGACAACATTCTTTCAACATTTTTCACCGTAACAACAAGGTTAAAAACGCTGACATTGTCAGTGGCATGTGAATTAAGACTCATATTGCTTTAGGGTGGGTGGACAGAATTGCTTTTTTTCTTCTTCTTCTTCTTCTTTGGAAAAGAATATGTTCCTGCCTTTCCAATCTTTTGTTGTTGGTCGTGGAGTACAAAGTGAAGGGAAGGTCACGGAAGGTAGGAACAGGACAGCGTGGCAGGGATCAGGAATGTGTCTTATCGATAAATAACGAGTACGAGGAGGACAGTGGATGCGCAGGAGATTCGGTATGAGACGGCTGAGCAAATGGCTAGAACTTGAGGATTCCACCGCCCCATTTGTTGGCCAGTCCGCCGGTGATCCTGCTCATTCCGGAGATCCTGCCCATTATGTTCTGAGTCGCTTCCTGGAAGCGGGTCACAACGTCCGAGTCTTCGGCAGCCTTTGCGAGGCTCGCGCTGCGAGATGACTTTTCGCGCGATGTTGTCCCATCACTGTCAGCAAAAGTTAATTAAGGGGTTTGCTTCGCAAATAAGAATCTGGAGTATGTGAGGAGCATGCAAGAACTTGAACGTGTTCTTACTCGTCCTCCTCCCGACTCGTGCTGCTCTCGTTCACAGACGCCGCAGCCTCTTCCATTTGGATGCGGTTCAGAATCGTCTGATAGGCCTTTGAGTTGAGCTTTTCCTCCTCAAACCCTTGAAGGGAAAATTCCGAGTGTACCTTCTGCCATTCCGACAAGTTATTATGCGGTCACACGGCGTGCTGGTTTGATACTCACTCTGACTATTTGGGAAAGAGCAGACAACTGGACAGAATGGAGGCTGCAGTCCACACGTTCCGTCAGCCAGGTACTCAGCATCGAGACCTGAGTCGAATACCATTGCTGCTTTGCAGAATCAGGGAGAACATGTACCCGAGTGGTGAGCGAAGATTGTGAGTGTGTCATGTTGCTTCTGTACCTACCTCTAAGATATTCAGAACCAGCAGCTCGTCGAGTATTTTTTGACGCAACTGCTCTATGCAATTACGAACGAAGTTGACGTAGCAGGTGGCAACCTCCTTTCCGGAGCTCGAAACTCCCTGCTTGTACTGCAGGAAGGAGAACCTCGTTACTCACGTTCATGAAAAATGTGATAGAGCAATTTGGAGGGAGCAGCGTGGCGGGCGCACATCTCTGCGTACCGTCATTGAGAGAATGGGTGCAAGGAACGTGCCCTCGTCATAGCGGGAGAGTTTGGCCAGCGTCGTTTCCAGGATGGAGCAGAGCTGCCCGTTCCGGATCAGGATCAGTTTTGCGGAACGTTTGTGAACGCAGCAATTTTACCTTGGAAATTAGTCCATTCTGCATCTCGGTTAGGACACGGTCACCAAGTCCATCGATTTTGCTGTGGTACTGGTTCTACGGGAGCAGGATTTTGAATTAATGAGGAGATTTACCCGAGTGGATCATGTATTGTCAGCCCTTAGCGAGGAGTTCTCGTGGTCGGGATTGGCTGATCGGAGGGGAATAGGGGTTCTTACCGTGTCAACACCGGCAAAGGTACACAACTTGAGCGACTGGTTTCGAGCTTCCAGCACAACATTAACCATGACACACATCTCGGAAGGGACGATATAGTCAGTTGCATTTCCAAATCGTGTCCCTTTCTTTTCAAAAGTCTGAAAAGCGTGCAAAGTGCGACTGAGAAGGAGATCCAGCAGGTCGCACGCCATCAGCTTCAATCGTTGCTCCAAATGGGTTGCGAACACATCATCAGGCCAATGCAGGGCCTGAATGAATGTTTGCAGGGCATCCAGTTTCCAGAAAAGTTCTTCTGTCGTAACACAACCAGAGCTTCTATGCAAGGAGTAGAGTCAAATTAGATTTGCCCTTTTTATGTGCACAGCCTGTGCCCACGCGTTGGATCCCGTGTGCCTCTTCCTACCTTTTGACTTCCCACTTCTCCCGCTCGAATCCCCTGTGCAACGACTGAGCGATCGATGATTCCATAAGATCAATGTACCGAACGACTTGGGGAGCAAACGTGTCTCTCAGGTGGGTGTGGAATCGACCACCGCACATATTCTCTGAGCGGGCACAACACGTGAGAGATGATGCATGTGCATCGGTGCTCAGTGGCTCCTACCGTCTAATCTGAGATAGTTGTTGAGGACTTGGAAGAGTGGAAAGGATTCCCATGTGTCTGCTGGCTGCTGACTCAGAATCGAATTCATGTCCACAGAAAAGAGAGACCAGAATATCTCACAGTGCTCCACCAGTAGATCCGAAAACCAGGCAAACGCCTATGACAAATCCATGAGTAAGTAAACGGCTTTTCGCTCACACTGCTCTTACTCAGCGCTAAGATGCATAGCAACAGACAAGATGCAGACATCTACTCACATGATCCTTTCAGGCGGAACGGGGATACGCAAACGACACGTTAGGCGAAGCGGCAGGATTACGGGGCACACAAAGGATTAGGAAAGATGACACGAGGGAGACGTGAAAGCGATGTGTCGGCCTAGGTAATGAACTTACCCCAGCCGCCCTCTTTGCAACACAGACAGACAAGTGACAGGAGCGCCGGGCAGCAATGACATGTTATTAACGCCCCGACCGATCAAACATAGGGACAGGACATGCCGACAATGCGAAGCGACGTGAGCGACAACACTCACCTCGGAATAGTAGTCGTTGTTCTCCTGAACAAGGTCCACACAAAGTTCGGCTAGTTTGACCAGCTCTCCAAGTTTGGCAGTTGGTAACATTTCCCCGTCCTCCACCACCTCTGAAACGTCAGCATGAGGATCGAATGACGGGAAAACGCCCTCCTCACCCTCGATCCTCACTGTCTCGGATACTTTGGTGTAATTTACGAGAGCAGCGTTTTCCAGGCATTTCTTGATGACGGCCCTCACGTCTCCGGGAGCAGCTGGAGTCAGCACGTCCTTCATCAAGACGCGATCCAGGAGTGTGAGGGTGGCTTTGAGAAAGCCCTCAGGTCTCCCGAAGGGGAAAGCGTACCTACAACATGATTGAGTACAAGACAAGCAATGATTGCGAGTTGAAAGCGAATGCACGAATGTCTCTGGCACGAATGCCAGAATCGATCAGGTCGTCTGGAGCAGCGGCCCTCACCTGAAGTTGGTGATTTGGTACTCCAGGAGGTTTTTAAGTCGCTCTTTGATCACAGCATAGAGATCCTTCTCCTCCACAGTAACGGTGCCGATGCCATCAGGTCTGATATCAAATGCCACCTGTCCCAGGGGTGCAGCCGACGAGCTGTGTCAAAAAGTAACGATTCGCAATCGTAATCCGACACTGACGTAAGGAACAAGTGCGTGCACAAACCTGTGCCCATGAACTCGGGAGGAGCAGAAGGCAAAGCTGTAGTGAATCAGCGTCGGATCGATCACTGTGCCCGCCTCAGCGTAGTCCAGCAAGTCGCTGATATAGCAGAGATGCCGAAAGCAGCTCCTGACGCCATATCTGGCACAATACTCGTCCAGCACAAATATTTGACCAGGACTGAACCAGCCGTGTGAGCAGTACATGTCCCTGACGCGGTAGGTCAGGGTACAGGACTGCAGCAGTCGCAGCATGTCGTGGTGGTTGAAGTTGCACGGGTCCGCCGTGATGAACTCGTCCATCCCGTGCTTCCGGGCCCGGTCCGCGTCCCCCTGAATCCGAGTTATTGTCGAGTTTCCGGCGCCCACCGTCAAAGGCGTCGGCTTGTGGGACTGACCGGTCGCCCGGTAAAGGGCCATGACCCAGAGGTGACACTCGTTCTCATCCTCGCACGCGAATATCACGCTGTCGCCTTCTTTCACTGCGTTGAAAAAGAATCGTCCTTCTTCCAGTTCGGGCAGCGGCTCGATGTAGTCCACGGTGAACTGGTCCAACTGCAGCAGTTCTGTCGGCTCCGTCTTTTTCTCCCGGTAAGAACACATCGCGAAAGTGTATTGGGACACTTGGACCAGGACGAAGTACCGTTTCTTCCATTTCTTCCAGACCTGCTTTCCCTGAGCGTAGAGGTAGCCGCAGTGCTTCATATTGAGGGGTTTGTCCATGCGGACGACGATCTTTATCGTTAGTTCCTGATCAGGGGCGCTTTTGGGAGTAATCATCTTGTACCACTCGGCTCCTTTGGAGCTGAGGGGGCTCGGACGGATGATCACTTTTCCCAGCTCTTTGTCTTCCAGACTTAGGATTGAAGGCAACATCGATTCTGCATAGAGTTTCACCTTAACTACAGGCAAAGGGTGAGTCGTAGTGAAGTCGCCCTGCGTCTCCCACCTTCGCACCCACGCATTCGTCAGCGGAAAAAAAAAACGACGGCTCAGTGTGACTTTGCCTCTGGCAGTTACAATTGACTTACAAGGGTTTCGATGCGTGAGCGTGATCGGTTTGAAGTTTGTCACTACCCTCCACTTCCATTGTGCAGTAAACAACTCGATTCGGCTGCAGAGACTTGAGTCCGCGAACCTCCAGAACCACGACTTCGATCGTGAACGAGAGAATGAGATCTGACTTGGACAACGTCGTTTCCGACAGGTCTTCAGCCAGTCCTTCTCTGACAAGTGAGGCCTGACTTCTGTAACATTACAGAAGGACTTCAGTGGATAAATTCGGCTAACGCGATCAAGTCAAACAACTCTGATTCAGGAGCCGTTTGAATGATCGTGAGAGGTTTTGATTTACATGATGGAAAATGTGCGAAGAATCAGATGGTAAAAAATAGACCAAAGTGGAAACTGGAGAGCAAAAATCAATCGCCGCGGACTCAGTGACGTCAGGAAGATCATCGCTGCTGAACGAAAGGGATGCTCACTGTAACGGAAGCCGCGACATTTGGATGGGAAAGAAAGAAAAAAAGAAAAAAAAAGAGAAAATAAACCAGGCGTGCAAAAAGGTGAGAACGAGTGTGAGAGAGCGTGCATTCCGATTCGGCTGCGTGTACTATGTACTACATGTGCCATGCTGTTCCACGAGACGTAATAGGTGACAGGGACATGAAGACACAAAAGTGGAGCATAGTGCAGGTCAGGTGACACACAAGGAAACCAGGTGCTGGTGCAGAACGGATCACGTGGGAGGGAAAATCCAGTACAGATTCTACCTGCCTCAGGACTGACGATCGACGGCGACTGGTGGACGGTGACAAGAATGGCATAGGAAAAAGAGAAACATTTTAAAATCAAATGAAAGACATTATCAGCATCAGAAGGACTGATAGACTGACAGTGAAATTGTGAGACAGTGCGCGAAAGGCGCGAGCGGCGGCGGCAGCGCCCACTCACTTGTGGTTGTATCGTTTGAGTTTCTGAAAGCCGAGCCGCCCCTCTGCACCTTTGGCTACGGGCAGGCTTTCCAGATTCGCCATCAGTGTGTCGACGCACGACCTCAACTCCTCCAGGTGCATGCATTCCATTTCTTTCAGGACGAATTTTGGCAATAGTTTCCGGTTCTGGAGAGGAAAATGCGCGATGCGTGGGTGAGAGAGTGGGAGGCGGAAAATGCAGATCGTGAAAGCGGGGACGCGTCAAAATCGTTCAGAGGTAATGAAGTGGCGGAGGAAAAAGAGACAAGTCAGAGAGATGTGGCAGTCACCCTTTCCATGTCGTTGCATTTTTGGATCCGTCCGTCAAGTTCCCGTCGAATGGCAGCCGCCTGCTCGTCGATCGAATCCAACTACACGCACACAAAGAGGCAATTTGAGATGGGAGGAAAGCTCCTTTGCCGGAGCAACTGACCTGAAGCGCGCTGTTGATTAAGAGAAATGTAATGATGTGGTTGTTATGAGGAAATTGAATGAGCAGACAGAGCTGAGAGAGTTCGAACTATTCGAAAGATTACTCACTTGAAAAGGAGCTGATGCTCGAACTTTTTGATGCTGAGTACTGCCTGAAACATCTCGTACAGCTGATCTTTGGTGAGAATGGCTTCCGCCGCCAGATTAACCTGCTGTTGCTGCTGATATCGACTGGTGGGCTTTTTCGACTCCTCCTCTCCTCGCAATAGGAACTCGAACTTGGCCATCCATGAATTAAAGATCACTTCTTTTGTACTTCCCTCAGGATCGGGCAGGCTTTTGATTCTCTTTTTGATCTCCAGCCGGAATATCTCTCTCAGATCATGCAGTGATACCGCACCGCCTTTCACCAAAACTTGCAGGCGGTCGCTGTCCAAAAAGACTTGCAGATATGTTTGGATTGCGGCCTGAAACTCCTCATCCGCGGGAAAGGGGAAAGCGTCCCCCTTAACAAAGCCCTGGAAACGTGCGTGTATCTGTTCGAACTGCGCCTTCTGCACCTTTCCGTGCCGCTTCGTTATGTCCGTCGGCTGCTTCGCATTGAACGGATAGGAAATACAGCGTATCACAAAGACATACAATTGAAGGCGAGTCTTTCGCTCTCCTTCTTCGCGCTCCGCACGATCCGTGTCGTCGCGTCGCTCCGATTCCCGGTCACTGCCCAGCGATGGGGACGGACTGACCGGACGCGCGGCGGCGGAAGAAGTGCGGCCAGAGCAGGAGGGTTGCAGTCGTTCACTGTGGACACTCTGGTGACTGGAGTAGACGCCGCTACCCTGTGAGGAGGCGTCAGGAGACGTGGTTCTATTGCTGGTGTTTGAGCCGGAGGCAGAAAACAAGTTGTTGGAGTTGGCTGCGGGGGGAGGCACATGGTCGGCTTTGGACTGGTGGCCGGAGGTGAGGTCGTCGTCGCGACTGGTCTGCCGCTTGTGGACGGGTCGACGGACATCTGGTTCGTCCTCTTCGGAAGAAGAGGGTTCCAGCATCTCTGTCGCTGCTCGCCTCACTCACCGAACGAGCAGCTGCTGGCGGTGACGTGACGCAAACGACAGGTGTGCTTGTGTATGACGTCTGTCAGAGAATGGAATCGGAGCGTTTTCGGTCACGACTGCATGGATCGGCATAAGATGAATTTACAATCGGGCATGAGGATGACAGTGCGGAGAAACCTGAAGCATTCGCTGTCTCGTGTGCGAACTCAGAACCAACTCGCAGTCGTGTTGCGCTGTCAATCGACTCGCCGACTCGCACACCTACTCGCACACTCGTTTCCCTGCTATATAAGAGTACGCACCGCCCTGACGCTGGATGAGGCGAGCGCAGAACGCGACCTGACAGGCGGTAGCATCAGGTTCGGCGAGCTGACGCAGCCCTGCGATCATCTTTTATTATTCCGTTATTTGCGTCCATCCACTATTCAGGACAGCATGTGCTCATTAATGCAGCCACTGGCTAAGCACTACCTGTCTTTGCCAGAACCCCCATCCTCGTCCCACTGACTCCTGTTGACCCAGTTTCCGGGCATCCTCATGCAAACGCCCTTCCATCCTTCAATCTCTTTAATAAGTTATCCTGATTTCAGATTCACCTGATCTTCGCTCTGTTCGAAGGCCAGCGACACGTGGGGCAAATGTGATTGTCTCGCAAGAGCCAGGACAGGATACAGGATTCATGATACGAATGTCCACATGGAAGACCACAAAGGATTTGGTTCTGTCTGTAGGTTTCCAGACAAATGGCGCACTCACTGGATGAGATGCTACCCACAGGAGCTGCACTTTCGGGACCGACGTCTCTCTGAGAGGACTCGTGTACTTGGGCAGGCGCTGCTGCCTTTGATCGGCTCCCTGCACTCACATTCCTCTTCCGAAGCGACTTTGTGGGCGAATATTTAACGGGAATCGATGACTGGAAGGACTGGCAGGAGCCACGTGGCTGACTAGACTTAGATGTGGGACTTGATGCTCCCAGTTCCGACTCAGAGACTGAGGATGAGCGGTGATCGGCCGATTCCTCATTATTGCTTCCGGATTCAGGGTGAATTGCCTCCGTGTGGAGCCATACAGGCAGCGAATTGATGTATTCATTGGATATGAGGTCGTCCTGGAGCCAGAGGTTCGGAAATGCCAATCGTTCGATTAGCTGCTCCATCCCATCTTCCAAATTGGACTGAATCAGCGTGGCCGTCGGCGGCATGCTCATCCCGATCGGTCGAAAGAGAATATAGCTTAAGATTGTGGACTCCAGTGGCGACCATTCGCGGAAAAGATGATCGTCATCGAACACGCCGGGGCGGGAGAAGAATTTCTGCCTGACGGCGACAACGGCGATGCAGGAGACAACATAAGCCGCGAAAATGACAGGTAGGCGATGGTAATAGATGGCTGCATCATGACGGACGATCGCAGCAAAGTGCGTGCAGGCGATCGATTGCATCCAGCAGAGACAGGCATTCAGGACCGGTCTGACGGACGGTAGTCCACAGATTGTTAGGATCGACAGCCAGACGAAAAAGAGGAAACAGTTCGTTTTCACAGCTTGGATGAGCCAGTAAACGACATACTTCCAGGCTTTGGAGCAGCGTATCCAAAACAGATCCATGGACACGACAACGTTGACCAGGATTAGGCTCAATACAAAAAGATCGTTCATCTCCGGATTGAAGGACTTCATCAGAAGTTCCATGCTCCTGAAATTGAATGTCTCACCAGCTTGTTTTCCAAATAAGTACACTGAGTCATTAGACAGGGAAATGGCACAGACGGGGAAATCAAAATTGATGCCACGAATCTGTATGCGATCATGTTTCCCGTTCACGCGATACATTCCGAACACCGCTCGACCATTGAACTTGATCGCCAGCGCTGATAGCAGGAGCGGCGGTGTCTCCAGGCGTGAAATCAGAACCACACTCGTCCGCATAATGTGATCGTCGGAGTGTCGGATCTGAAGCCAATTGCGCGTCAGCCCTGAGACGGAATCGATCACTTTGACCCGAGAAGCCAGTTCATCTCTGATCCAGCGGAAAATAGACGAGCTTGAAAAGGAGGACCGGATCATATATTGCTTGAGAACGACGTCTCCTTTCGAAGTGTCGTGCTCTTTCGACGCAGGGTAAGAGAATGGAAAGATAAGAGTCAGCACACGCAATCAGGCGATGAGCAGGAAGAGGTGCCCCTCATCCTCTACTCACTGGGAACAGCCAGAAGTAAACGAGCTGATGTCCAATTCCTGGACTCACAAAACCCGGGATCCAGCGAACAATCGAAACGAGCAGCTCGTAACCCGAATTTGGACGTCTGTCGGACAACCTCCTTCCACTCCTCCGTCACGCGATCCAGCGCCATAATCCCCGATATCAGAGGGACAACGATCACGATCCAGGCCGAGTCTTTTGTGTCTTCGACCACTTCAAAGAAATGAGAACCCGAAGCCAATTCCGTGATCGCTGGTTCGACGTCATGCTTCAGCGAGCTGCTGCGCAATTCCTCGTCGGAAAGGTCACCAGAGGCATGAATCAGGTCGTGGAGTTCTTTCTTCTCCACCACTCCACCATATGAAATTCCCCGATTCTCCAGAATGGTTTTCAGGTTTTTGACGCTGAGGATTGCGGGATCCAGCACCACACGAACCGGTAGCAACGAAATTGACGTCAGCTTGTACGATATGATCGCAACATCAACAATACGCGAGATGAGAAAGACGGACACCATATACGTCAGGGCAAACACAAGTCTACGGGCACACATGATTGCATGGATTGCATATGTGCTCCAATGGAACGTCAGGTGAGGCACGACACTTGTTCCCCTCTCACAATTAGGCCTGATCCATGCGCCTGCTTCGCCGTACCAGCCGAATGGCTAGACGCTTTGGGGCACACAGAAGCACGCGGACCAGGAGACTGGATCAGCTGGGGGAAAGAATTGTCTTTACGGAGAAAAGTGATTTGAGGAATGTTGATCGTGTGAGCGAAAGCGAGCCTGCATCCTCAAGCTCCGCCTCCCCTCAGCTGATCTGCCTGCCATCCCATGTCGTCACCGACCGACTCCGGTAGTGACGATGATGACGGCTACTATGGACCCAGCCTTCCACCCTCATCCCCTGATTCTTCAAACAGACAGGAGGTGATTGGTCCTGTCCTGCCATCGCAGTGGAAAAACGCCTCTGTTGAGCAGGACGAAGACGATGACGCTGTTGCGATCGGACCACTGCCACCCGGAGATACGGCAAATGATCCTCACCAGAACCACCAGCCCGTCCTCAGAAAACCACAAAACGATTTGCCACAACGAGAGGAATGGATGACAGTTATTCCTGCAAAGGTGGAGAAAAAACTGGGGTTCAAGTCTGTCACGTCTTTCAGCAAACGACCGATCGGACCGCCTGCTGGAAAAGAGGAATCTGCGACAAAAGGAGAAGGAAAAGAGCTGATCGGAACTGCCGGCGAAGCTGAGGTAAGAGAGACAGCAAATCCTCGAATTAGTCAGGTTCGTGTCTAACCCATTGTTCGCAGGAGCGAAAACGTGTGGCTTCGTTGCTGGACACTCATCAGAATCAACTGAAGAAGAAGGTATTTATTTGTATAATAATAAAAAAAAAACTGCTAATATGTCGCTGTTTTGCGCAGAAATCGGAGACAGTGACTGAAAAGGCGGAGAGGCAACCGTTCGACCCCGAAAAAGATTTGCAAGTTCGCAAACTGGATCAGAGACAGACGCGATCCATAATCAGCAACTCCAAACTTCTCAATACCCGATTCTCCACCGGTCCCAGCAAATTCCTCTGATGCATCATTTTCATGGACACGGAAATTGTCGGAGAGGACGGCAAATAAATTGAGATTTTTAATTTAACCGTGAAATTCGGCATAAAGCTTTTGTGTCAGTTCTGCAAATCGGTGCTAGTACATTGTATGCTTGTGTTACGTTTGTGAAGGCGCAGGATGATCCGCGTGAGGCAGAAAGTGAAAGAGATCAAATTACAAAGTGTTGCTTGATTCAGTTTGGTCACCGGATTTGGGTTCGTTTGTCGAGTGCTGTGCAAACATGCAGAGGTACCCCGTGTCTCCGATCGGAGCCTTTTCCGACCCGTAAATCGTCTCGTTCCACTCCTTTTGCAGGAAAGACTTTTGGTCAGCGTCCAGTTTGACGAGGATCGCTTTCAAGTCCCGCAGCGTGGAGTGGAACGTTTTGCGATCTTCGATCAAAATGCTGGCCGAACTTTTAGTTCCATTGCCTTTCGGACTGTCGTCCCTGAGAGGCGTGGACGAGCGGAGTAAGAGATCATCAATTGTCTCCATTTGATTGAAGAGGAGCGAGTGAATGCGTGCCACTTCCCGGTCGGCGTCGATATGTACCGCGATGTCAAAGGGCAGGTTTTTGGAAACGGGGCAGCAGCCTTTAGCGGTCTCTGTCACCTGCCGGCAGCTGGTCAAAAGCAACAGATGAGGTAATAATAAAAGGTAAAGCAGTGGTGACACGAAGTCTTACCATAGCCACTGGTTCCCGATGAAAGCTGAGGGGTGGTAATCCTTCAGACGGTTTTGATTACTGATGCAAATGCGAGTCAGGATATCGATCCATTCCTTCTCCTCCACGCAGTTGTTGGCCTTTATGTACAAGGCTCTTCCATCGGATAAGATTTGGAACATCTGAGAAAGGAGAGCAGCCCGGGTAAGCGGAAAGCGCGCAGGAAATGAGTTGCGGCACGGAACGATAGATACATTTTTCATTTTGAACGAGTCCTCCCGCAGCTTTTCGACGGCTCGGATGTCAGAGACCGGCAGGTTCCAAGTCATAGGCTTATGTTTGGATTTGGCATAAAACAAGTTCTGAGTGGTGAGGCAGAAGTGTCTGCTTTTGAACTTGTTGAAGGTCAGTCCACCGAACTTTTTCGCCTTTCCGACCACTCTCTTCAACAGGATCCTGCGGCGCACATCACGTCCCCGACAAAGGAAAGGAAAGGAGAGGCATTCACGCATCAGAGACGAACAAGAGGCCGACTCGCGCGACGGGGTTCCTGATGGCGGCGCACAACGGCCACAAGTGCCATCATTAAAAGAGGAACTCACCCTTCTTTCAGAGTCATGGGGCGATCATTCATTCGGGGAACTCTATTTGGAGAGGAAATCAGTTCCAGAAACTGCAACAAAGAGGAGGGACTGAGTCGAAGCTGAACTGATGACCGGAATCCGGAGCACTTACCACCCGGGTATTTTCGATGTAATGATCAGTAATGAAGCACTTTTGCAGAGTGGTCATGTAGTCCTCTTTGAAGATTTGAGGATTTTGGACGGTAAAGCCATACTGTGAGAGCGCGCAGAGATTATTGTCGACAATGTTAGCAGCGGGCATCGCTTTGCAGCGACTCACCAGTTTGGAGCTGACCAGATTCCCGAGCATTTGTACCGTTTTCGACATGAGGGTCAGAGTGCGTGCGACGGTCGGATCCACTACTTGATCCGTAATGTCGAACAACTTGGGATTCAGGATTGCCGGGGCAAAGAAGCGCAGGAAAATGAATCCGGAGATTACCGAGTAACTGATTTCGCGCTCCCGGAAGTACTTTTGGGACAGTTCTTTGAGGATTGCAAATGCATCACGCATCAGCTGGGGACACGTCACGACGGATGTGATGATCGACTTGAAGACCAGATCCAAGTAGCATGTGAGGTTCGACATGTTCTCCTCCAGCAACTGACCCTCCCGGAGACGAGCAGGGTCAATCTCACAGGGCTTCTTTTCACGGATGACACGATGGATCACGTAACGCAGCGTCTCGTGCAGGTATTGGGATCCTATAAGTTTCATCAATTCGTCCAGGAATTTGGTGAGAAGTGTATTTCCCCGAAATATAGTATTGGGATCCCTGAGTCACAAAGAGGTGAGGATAATGAATCACATTCCGTTTCTCCCGTTGTCAGGAGAGTGGAAGGAGGTTGTCCGACAGACGTCCAAATTCGGGTTACGAGCTGCTCGTTTCGATTGTTCGCTGGATCCCGGGTTTTGTGAGTCCAGGAATTGGACATCAGCTCGTTTACTTCTGGCTGTT